>Ga0114922_10006910_pt1 | contig 10390 bp, 11 predicted proteins | sample AartaG_FD_100975 | JGI IMG/M metagenome (GOLD analysis project Ga0114922, IMG submission 100975) | Deep subsurface microbial communities from Aarhus Bay to uncover new lineages of life (NeLLi) - Aarhus_00045 metaG | ecosystem: Environmental > Aquatic > Marine > Oceanic > Sediment | place...
AGAATGTCGACTAACAAGTTAGACCACAAAGTTAAGAATTTAATGGATTTAGGGTACAATGCCCTTATTTCACGAAATTCTAAAGATATAACAAACTTTAAATCTCAAATCCAACTATTTCAACAATTTCTCAAGAATGCTTCAAATAACACAAGACAACAACTTCATTTTAATTGTCCTGAATGCAATAATCCCATGCAAAGAAATATTTCGCTTACCACTCATAAAATTTATTGGTTTTGCAAGTGCTATGGTCATTCTTTTGACACATTAGAGTTAATCCATAAAATTAATCGAAAGAAAAGAAGACAAAATAAAAATGGAGAGAATAAGAAGAGATGAATGATATTCCTATTCTTTCTAACTTAGAAAAAAGGATCATTTTAGTATTGGGAGAGGATTTAATGTTTCATAAAGAAATAAGTAGATATACTATAACTGATATTAACAGAATTTTAAACGAATATAACCAAAAGTATGACAATCAGATTCGCTTAAGTCCCCCCAATTCAACAGTAAAGAGTTTGATAAAGAAAGAGCTAGTTGATTCGGTGTTTGATACCTCTCAAAAAAAGAGAAGAAAGTATTATCTTTTAACGGAGTTAGGGATTAAGTGGTTTCATCGAGCCAAAAAGATCGAAGACTCAATTTTTCAATCCTAATTTTTTATGTGAGGTATAAAATGACTAAAATTCTTATTATCGCAGGATGTTCTAAAAAAAAGTTTTATTTTATGGCCATTAATTACGATAGTTTATATCATCTCGCTTGTTATCCTATATTTTGTTGCTAAAAGGTGGGAAGGACAGCAAAAAATGTAAACGTTATTTCTTTTTCTTTAGAAAATCCGGAATCATTCCATCAATTCCGAGATTTTTAAGAATTGTATCTCTAATATTCATCTGAATTGTTAAATCTGACATCCTATTCATGGCATCCTCTAATGCTTTTGAAAATGTTTCACTTGCTTCTCGAATTGTTTCAGAAGTTAATTTTAAGGATTCTCTAATAGCTAAATTGGTTTCGTGCAATTCTTCCGTTAATCGGTCCATACTGGTTCGCATTTCAGAAAGTTCTTCTTTTAACTCTTTTATTCCAGCCATTTTTACCCAAAATTCACGTTATTAAGCTAAATAAAAATCTAACCTTTATTAAAATAATGAAAACTAGCTTATTTCGAAATTAAACAGAAAAATAAAAAAAATGATAATTTTATATTAGAGAAGGTTGGCAAAGATTTTGTTTTTAAAAATTTATGGTAAATTTGGTTTAAATCTATAACAAAAACATATTTATTTACTCATTTGTTTTTTTATCTAAAAAATGCATAATATTGTTAAAACTATGTCAGAATGGAAAAATAATCTGGATAATGAAATCTCCGGTTCATACAATGATGATACTCACTGTACTGGTTGAGGCATTATTGATGGCGTTATAGCATGCATAAAAGGTATAAAAAAACGACGACAACGAAAAAAACAAGCAAAAATTAAATAATAAAATCTCAGGAACTAGATCATAAAAAGCTAGGATCTATTCTTACGAATTCCGCGAAGAATTCGAGATTAAAACAAAAAATTTCATTCTCTTTTATTGGAAATTAAGATTTCTACGTAAGTGATTATAAAAAATTATTACTCGCAATTGAGTTTTTATTTTTTATAAACGCCACTTTAATATCTCATATTTATTTTGAGACACTTAGAAGATAGGTGATTATAAAATAATGGAAGATCAAGAAGACTATTTGGATCTTGAGTTTGATGATGATTGCTATAGTACTAGTTGAGGAATGCTTAATATGTGGTATCGAAGAGCACAAAAACTGCGAAAACTAAGAGAAACAGAAGCAAATAAAAAATAATCAATAATTCTCAAAAAATTAAATCATAAAATGTTAGGATTTAATTGTGAATTCCGCAAGAATTCTGAGATATAATTAATAGATTTTTATTTTCAATTATTTAAGAAACCTTAGCTCATATAAAGACAATAATTGAAGAAATAAGGTTAAGACAAGTTTTCTTATTAATTATTTTTTCTATTTATGTATTTCATTGGTCTACCAACCCCAATATAATAGATATTATTAGGTATCTCTTCATATTCATAAGTATTATGGCAATCTACAATAACTTTAAGATCCTTACATTCCCTAAGAAAATCTTTAAAATTTTGTGATTTAAATTCATTATGGTCTGTATGAATAATAATTATGGAGTAGACTCTTTTTATAAATTCATAATTCTTTTCTATTTTAAAACCTAGTATTTCTTCTTCTTTATAATAAGGATCATATATACCTAAAATCGCATTGTTTTTTTGTAATTCACTTAAGATAGGTATAACACTAGAAATTTGAACATCTTTTACGTTAGCTTTATAGCTAATGCCTAATATTGCTATTTTAGTATTTGCTATAGGTTTATTGATTTTATTAAGACCCTCAAAAATCAATTCAATAATGTGAAATGGTTGACTTTGATTTACTTCAGTAGCAACTCTTAATAGATTTGGTGTAAATGATACTTTATATCCTTCATCAATAAGATAATATGGATTGCTTGGGAGACATGGACCACCCACACCTGGTCCAGGATAGTGTGTTAGAAAATTATACTTTGTAGCTGCGCCTTTTAACACTTCCATGTAATCAATATCAAATTTTCTCATTAATTGACTAATTTCATTTGCAAAAGCTATATTAACAACTCTAAAAATATTTTCTATCAGCTTTACTGAATTTGCTGTTCGGGGATTGCTTACTTCAAATATGTTTACTTTAAATGCAGTTTTATAAAAATAGGATACAATATTTCGTGCATAATTATTACTTGCTCCTACTATTCGAGGTATTGAGTTTAGATTTTTTATTATATTTCCTGGATTCGCTCTTTCTGGACAAGATGCTACCCAGAAGTCTTTATTAATTTTTAATTCAGAGACTTTTTCAATTAAGGGGATAGCAATTTTTTCAACATAATTTGGTCCAACAGTTGATTCGAAAATAACGATTTTTTTTGCCAATTTTTCTTTTAATTGCCCAATTTCCTTAAGAACTTCATTAATAACACTATAGTCTGGAACTTTTTGTTCTGTTATGGCTGTAGGAATGCAAAGGATTATTAAATTCGATTGTGAGGTATAATTTCTAAAATTTGTAGTTGCTTTTAGTTTTCTATTTATTATCACTTTTTTAAGCAGACTTTCAAGTTCAGGTTCATCTATAATATAAGTAATTGGAGGATCTCCTCCTCCTGCATTAACTTTTTCAACTAAGCTTAAATCAGTATCTATACCATATGTTTTGAATCCTTCATTTGAAATCATTAATGCTGTAGGTAATCCAATACGACCTATTCCCACAACACTTACAATAAGATCTCTTTTTTCTATTAATTTTTCCCAATCTTCCATAAGTTTTTACACATTTTTTTATATTTTTAGATTTGATTAGCGAATAAATTTTTCAACAATTGTTCCAGGTGGAACAATAGTCATTTTCACGTCTTAGATTATACTTTTAGTATTTAAACTGATAAGGTTTTAAATAACTCATTATTGAAAAAAGTTTATGAAAAAGAAAAAAAGAAAAAATGAAAAGATTAGGGTTTTTTCTTCTTATAAGATGTACCTTTTACACCCTTATATACTCCTGCAATGATAGCTCCCGCAATGAATCCCCCCACGTGGGCGAAATGAGCTGTCGAACCAAGACTAAAGGGATCCATTAGTGAATAAATAGCATAGGTTAATTCAGCTATAAAATATGTAACTATAAAATAACCGGCACTTACTTTTCTCATTGATGTACCTGTGGCGGATGGTAGATAAAATTTATTCTCATAATAAAGAATTAGATAAACACCCATCAAACCGAATATTGCTCCAGAAGCTCCTAAGGAAGGAATAGTTGTTAAAAATGGCCAAATTAGCGTACTTAAAGCGTGAAGTAAACTACCACATATCCCTGAAATAATATAGGTAATCAAATACAAGACATGACCCATAGCATGTTCACAATTATCAGTTATTATAATGAAAAACCACATATTCATGATTATATGGACAATATCTCCATGCATAAACATCGAAGTAAATAACGTCCACCAATTTATGCCTGCAAAGAAATCCGCAGGAACAAACGCAGCTTCGATGTGCATTTGACCAGTAAGATCTAGCATTTGCCAAATAAATACGATTATATTAGCTAATAATATGATTACAGAAAGGTATTGCTTAAAGAAAGGAATTTTATCGGATTCTGCTTCATATACCATTTTAAATAACTCTTTTTTGTATTTGAAATAAAATTTTAATTAGGTGAAGATAATTTGCTCAAATAATATAAAAATTTTTAGATTAAATTATAAAATGAGATATTTATACAATTAAACTCAACAAAAAAATGATAAAAAGAAAAACTAAATGTTTAATGATTATTATTCCCTAAAATCTCTTTTATTCTGTTTAAAAGTTCCTTACCTGAGAAAGGTTTAGTGATATAGGCATCAGCGCCAAGTTTTTTTCCCTTTTGAACATCTTCATTAAAACTTTTAACAGTAAATAGAACTACAAGAATCTCCTTGTACTTCTCATTATTTTTGACCTCTTCCAACACGGAATATCCGCTTCGGCCTGGCATCATTATGTCAAGGAGTATTAGGGCTATTTTATCATAACTTTCCTCAATGATTTTCATAGCCTCTTTCGCATTGCTGCTTGTAATTGTATCAAAATCCCCCAATTTTAAAAACTTCTCAGTAAGATTCACAATATCAGGTTCGTCATCAACTATGAGGATGGTATTCTTTCCCGCCATAAGCAAATCCCATATCCTATTTTTTGTCTTAATATGATAATTAATTTTTTTTATGATATATTGAGTTTAGTTATTTATATATTTAAATTATTTTTACATTTGTGATCATCATTGGTAAGAAAAAAACAACTCCCTATATTTCCAGATGATTATATTGAAGATAAAGCGGTAGAATATAATAGATCAAAATGGATGGAGCGGAATCAAAAACGAACTACGTCGTTAACTATTCAATATCTTTTCGATGAAAAATTAAATAACAAGAACGGTACTGGAATTAAATTGGGAGATTCATTTTTAATTTTAGACTTAGGATGTGGAACGGGCTATTCTTCAGAAATATTAATTCAAAATGGATTTAAAGTAGTTGGTATTGATATTCTATATGATATGTTATCCAAGGCTAGAGAAAAGAAAAAGTCTTCTAAGGATTTAAAAACTTTAGAATTAATCTTAGCAGATATTAATTTTTTACCTATCAGGGTCAATTCAGTTGATCATATAATCTCAATATCATCCTATAATTTTATAACACATAAAATTGAAAATTTTGGCGAAAATGTTAAACTTCTAAATGACACAGGTAAATATATAAACAAAATTTTAAAACAAAATGGAAGAGTTGTAATAGAATTTTATCCTCAGGATGATAATGAATTAAAAATATTTAACAAATCATTTATTAATAATGGATTTGAAGGATTTATGGTGAAAAATAATCCAAACCAAAAATCTGGCCAAACTTTTTTATTACTAAAGAAAAAGATGTAAATATGGGAACTTGTAAGTTTTGTGGAAAAACTGAAAGAGTAATTTCAGAAGTTTTGCAAGTTTGTAGGAATTGTATTTTGGAAGGAGATTGGAGTAAAATTAAGCCCCATGTATTAAATGTTCACACAGAAGTCCGCAAGCTTGTAGAATTACCAGAAAAACCTCCTAAGGCAGAAAGACCAAATATCAAATTAAAATGTAATTTATGTATAAATGAATGTGCTCTATCTGATAATGATATTAGCTATTGTGGGTTGAGAAATATTCAACTAAGAAAGTTAGGGCAATTACCATATCCATCAAAATCGAAGGGCTATATCCATGGGTATATAGATCCTAATCCAACTAACTGCTGCAATGGCTGGTTTTGTCCAGCCGGAACTTCATTTGGGTATCCTGAATTTTCAAATTACGAAGGTCCTGAATTTGGCACATATAGTTATGCTGCTTTTTTGTATGGATGCACATTTAATTGTCTATTTTGCCAAAATGCGTCTCACAAGCTCTTTTCAAAAAAAAATTTATTTGATATTGATACATTAGCTAATCAAATTGTTAAAAATAAGAAAATCACATGTTTATGTTATTTTGGAGGTACCCCAGAAGCTCAATTACCATTTTCGATTAATTTGGCTGAGAAAATTCTTGAAAAAATTAAGGATGAAAAAAGGTTTATGAGGATATGTTGGGAGTGGAATGGCTCCGGAAATAGGGATTGGATTGAAAAATGCATGCAAATTGCGATTAAAACAGGAGGAAATATCAAATTCGATTTAAAAACATTTAATGAAAAACTTAATCTTGCTTTATGTGGTGTAAGCAACAGAAGAACATTAAAAAACTTTAAATTTCTCGCGGAGAATTATTTTGGAACAAGGAAAGGCTTATTTGAGATGAGCGCGTGCACATTAATGGTTCCGGGATATACAAACCATGAAGAAGTAGAGCAGATTGCCGAATTTGTTAGCTCGATAAATATTGAAATACCTTATAGCCTTTTAGTGTTTCACGGAGATTATCAAATGCGGGATTTAGGGATTACTCCCCGAAAACAAGCTTTAAAATGTTTGGATGTTGCTAAAAAATATTTAAAACATGTACATTTAGGGAACAAGTTTTTATTAGGATTTTCTTAGATTAGATAAAAAAATTTATTTACGAGTAATAATTATAAAAACCATAAATTTGAAGGAAGAACCACAAATTTTAAATATAATTTCGATTGGTGAATAAAACATACAAAAAGCACGCATACGGTTGTCATCTACGCAATTAGAAGCACTTAAATCCGTATGCCAGCAAATCGAAAGAGTATGCAGTAGTCAGGGAATCAGAAAGAATGGGCCTATTCCTCTTCCCACAAAAAGATTACGGGTTCCTGTAATGAAAGCGCCTAGTGGCCAAGGAACTTCCACCTGGGCCAAATTTGAGATGCGTATTCATAAAAGACTATTTGAAATTATCGCAAATGAACGTAGCATGCATCTCATTATGAAAATTCAGATTCCTGAATCAGTACTCGTAGAAATTGAATTAATGTAATTTGAATTGATTTTTACTATAAAACAGTTTTTTTAAGATTATAATTCATCCAGTTTAATCTGAGTGGGCTCATTAGCTAATTTTACTTTTTTATCAACTTCAATTTTATCAACATAATAAATAGTTCCGAGAATTTCTGAACCTTTACCTATTGTTACATCTTTGCCTTTAATATCTCCCTTAACATGCGTTCTGATAACATCTACCTTATTCTTAGCAAGTATACTTCCATGAATTTTGTAATGTTGCCTCTTTCGTATGTTTTCAGAAACACCAAAAAGAACTTCTTCACCTACTACGTTACCTTCAATATAGGTTGATCCATCAATCCTAATGCTCTTCTCAGAAGAAAGGTTCCCATTTATATCTGAAGAGCCAGAAAGTTGAATTCCTTGTTCACCTCTTACAAAATGTCCTACTTTAAAAGAACCTGAAGCAATTAAAGAACCTTGGATATTAACAAGATTACCTATTTGAGTTGAACCTGAAAAATCAGCACTTTCATCACCATAAAGAAATCCAGCAATGTTGAATGAACCTGAACTACTTATTTCCCCATGAGAAGTGAAATTACCAGATCCTGTTACAGTTCCCGTTGATGTAAGTCCATTACATTCTAAATCTCCATTTATTTTTCCTGAACCTGAGATTCGTATAGATTTATTTGTTTTTCCACCAGAAATTTTAGCAGATCCCATAGCACTTATATGTTCGTCGAATTCTTGTAAATCTCCTGAGCTGCTTATAATAACTCTCTTCTCAATTTTTTCATTGGATTTATTATTTTTCTTTTCCATTTTAATTCACAAGAAAAAAAATTGATTTACGGTTATATAAAATCAAATTTAATAAAACTTTTACTTATTTCCTAAATTTTTTAAAAAAAATAAATGAGAGGTTTAATTAATTAGATTTAAATCAATAAATTAATATAATTTTATTAGTCAATCAAAAGATTGCTTAATAAAATAACTCATAAGTGTATTAAATTGGCGGATTTTCATATAAAAACCTTTTATGGGCAAAAGACGAGTCTCAGAGTGACAAGTCCTTCAAAACAAGTTCCATACATTTTCTTAAGTTGTATAAATAGAAAAGACAATGGTTCTTGGGAGAAGCCATCGGAAGGTGAGGGAAAGACAGTAAGGTTATCAATTGAAGAAATTATATGTATTTTAGAAGTCCTTAACAGAAGGAGTGCGAACTGGAGAGGTTATCATGTTTTCAAAGAACGTAAAACAGAGATTTACGTAGGTTGGGAAGATGAATCTCGTCAAGTTTTACAGGTGAAAATAGGAGAATATAGAAAAAAACTTCGATATCCAAATTTAAATTTTTTAACATTAATACTGCGTCATATCCTAAGTGAAAAAATTGAGCATGCTACAAGTGGCACCTTTGAAGCCAAAACTATAGAAAAAGAAGAGGTTGACGAAGAAGTTGAATATGGTGTTTTTTCGGAACATATAACCGCGAGAGATGGGCTGCATATAGTTGAAACTACAGAATTTAGCGCCTCGAGAGATCATATTGAAATTAAAGCTAAAATTAAAGTAGAAAGCCCTAAGGCTTTGTTAATTACTTTAGATTCTGGAGAGGAATTTTGGATACCAAAAAGTACTATACATAGTGAATATAGTGTGAAAGAAAAAGATAAATCTCAGGAATTTATTGTAGATAAATGGATTATTGAAAAACATAAAATTCTAAAATGACTGATTCTAGTGAAAATCTGAAGTATTATCAGCGCCCTATATTTTTAAACCTTTTTTTGTTAGCTATAAACGTTTCTTTATTCATTCTAAAATTAATCTTTTCAATAATAACAAATAGTATAGCACTTCAAGCAGATGCTTTTGATAACCTTACAGATATAGTAATGGTATTTGCTGCTTTAATAGGGATCATTTATTCTAGAAAAAAACCAAATGAAAAATTTCCTTATGGTTATTATAAAATTGAAAATATTATCAGCTTGATTATTTCATTTTTTATTTTCTATACGGCCTATAATATTTTTTCGCTATCTATTAAAGATATTTCAGATTTTATTTCAGGCAGTACAAAAATTATTAATATTTCTAATTCAATTTTTATCTTTTTAGTTATTTCTTTCTTAATATCTTTATTACTAACTTTGTATTTAAAGATAATAGGAAAGAAAACGAAATCTCCAATCATTGAATCAGAAGCAAGCGAAAAATTATATGATAACTATATATCTTTATCAGTTTTAGTGGGATTTATCGGCATCAGTTTTAATTTATATCTTTTAGATTCAATAATTGGATTATTCATTGCTCTTTTTATAATTAAAGGAGGATATGATATTTTTCTGAACTCAACGAAGACCTTGCTAGATGCCGTTATAGATTTTGATAAAAGGACTGAACTTAATAATCTAATAGAATCGTTTCCAAAAATTAAAAAAATAGAGAGTTTAGAGATAAGATCTTATGGAAGGTATGTATTTTTAGAAGTAATTATCGATTTAAATAAAGATCTTTCATTAGCTAAAATTCAAATCTTAAAAAATCTTGTAATTACCAAAATAAAAGAGGATTTCCCTCAAATCTTCAAAGTAATAATTTTAACTCAAACTCAAGAGAAACCTATAACGAAAGTGGCTGTCCCGTTAAGAGATAATAATGGCCTAAATTCAAAAATTTCTGATCATTTTGGAGAATCTCCCTTTTTTGCTTTATTTGAAATTGAAGAAGGTGAAAACGAAAGAACGTTATTGAATTATAATATAATTACTAACAAATTTATTAAAGAAGAAAAGAGAAAGGGAATTTTAATCTCAGATTGGCTAACTTTAAATAAAATCGATAAAATTTATTTAAAGAAAGACTTGAAAATAGGACCTAAATTGATCTTTGAAAAAGCTCTTATTCTAATGGAAACAACACAACTAGATAAATTAAACGAAATTATAAACCTTGAACTAACAATTATAAAATCTCCATAAAAATTAATTAGTTATTTAGATTTCTTCTTATAATTACATTTCACTCTGATTTCAATGGATCTAGATATTAACTTCTTAAAGCAGATTGCAATTAATGTATTTGATATTGTAAATCCTCTTTTAGGCACAAAAGAAGTCGCTAAAGTGACTAAAAGAGGCGCGGGGGGAGATTTGTCAATGGAAATTGACTTAATTGCTGAAAAGGTAATAATTGATTCTTTAGAAAAAGCAGATGCTAATTTATTATTAATAAGTGAAGAATTAGGAGAAAAATACATAGG
>Ga0114922_10006911_pt1 | contig 10390 bp, 9 predicted proteins | sample AartaG_FD_100975 | JGI IMG/M metagenome (GOLD analysis project Ga0114922, IMG submission 100975) | Deep subsurface microbial communities from Aarhus Bay to uncover new lineages of life (NeLLi) - Aarhus_00045 metaG | ecosystem: Environmental > Aquatic > Marine > Oceanic > Sediment | place: Aarhus...
CCACGGAGACGCAGAGGACACAGAGAATCGCAGAGCTGAAAAGGGGAGGGGAACACAGAATCTTCTTTCTCCTTGTCTTCTCTGTGTTCTCCGTGCCTCTGTGGTGAAATTTTTTACAGCGCCCTAGCCACAACCTGGGGGGGAATTTATGACACCTGGAGAAAGAGTGCTCACTGCCATGAGACGGGAAGAGCCTGACAGGGTTCCTATGCAATTCTCTCTATGCCCATCTCAGATGGAGCGGTTCAAAGAGGAGACAGGCGCAAGCAATCCTGCTGAATACTTCGGGTTTGGCACGCGCGGGGTCGGTATTGGAAAGACAAAGCTGAAGACCGATTTCCCAGCGTATACTGCCGATTTTCCAGAGGGAGCGCGAATTGACGAATGGGGTATTGGATGGATCAGAACTCCCACGTCATACCATTTCGAGCACATTCTGCACCCACTTCAAAACGCCGTCACTGTTAAGGAAATTGAGGAATACCCTTTCCCCGACGTAGACGCGGACTATCGCTACGAAGGATTGGCGGGAAGGGTCAGTCAGCTTAAGGAGATGGGGTTTGCCGTGTCTGCCAGCGCGATGGCGGTAGGCGGAACGGTTTTCTGGCCGCCTTACAAGCTCCGGAGCATGGAGCAGTTGCTTGTGGACTTCATGATCAACCCGGAAATAGCAGACGCCATGTTGAACGCGGTCACCGAGAAAATGGCGGTCATGGCCAGGCGGATGGCGGAGGCTTCTGTGGACATACTGAACCTGGCGGATGATCTGGGCACCCAGTATGCTCCCATAATAAGTCCTGATACCTTCAGGCGGTTCATAAAGCCGGGACTTGCGAAGGTAATCGACAGCGCGAAGAGCGTCAAGCCTGACGTACTGGTTTTCTTTCACTCCGATGGGTATATACAGGAATTCATCCCTGATCTCATAGAGATAGGGGTGGACATTCTGAATCCCATTCAGCCTGAGTGCATGGACCCGGCGGAGATTAAAGAGAAATACGGCGCTCATCTGGCCTTCTGGGGTACCATAGGAACGCAGACGACCCTGCCATTCGGGACGAAAGAGGATGTGAGGCGGGTAGTTAAAAAGCGTATGGAGACCGTGGGTAAAGGCGGAGGGCTTCTTATAGCGCCAACCCATCTGGTGGAGCCAGAGGTGCCGTGGGAAAATATTATGGCTCTCGTAGAGGCCGTGGAGGAATTTGGGTATTACAGGTAAGGAAGGAGACTTGAGACTTGCATATCTTGCGTTCCATGTCTGATGTCTCACGTCTCATGTCTATCTCTTCGTGCATTTTTGCGTAAACCAGATCAGTTTTTCAACGTCTAATTGATAACCGTGGCAGGCCTTGGCTTCCATCTCCCATAGCCGCACAACTTGTCAAGGTCTGTCACACCCCCATGACGTATTTCTCTCTATATATCATCATTCTGGGCTCTACAGCTTGATTTTTATGAGATTCGATCTCTTTTCTATGAAGGAACCCTCCGTTTTGTGAAACACCGCACAATATGCCGCGGCTCTGCCAGACCTATGTTCATCCTCCGCTTTCTCCCTTGCCCACTTATACTCATCTATCATATAATGTCCAGCTTTTGGGCTCTTCTTCTATTCTTATCTATTTGATTCATAGCCTTCTCCTGGGCCAATGTTGATTTGCTCTCCTCAAACGATGACAAAGCCGCTAAGACACAAAGAGAGATTCAAGGCAAGAGACCAGGGACTTAGAATTCAAATCTCAAGTCTCATGTCTTTTTTCGTGTCTTCGTGCCCTAGTGGCTTCGTGTTTAGTTCCACATTGTAATGTAGCATCAAATGGATAAGTTATCTAATCACGAATCCCTAGCTCTTCTCACAGCCTTGGATCATGCCGCGGAACCTCCATTCCGTGTCTTCTATAAAATTCGTATGTACGGACCGCCGAAAAACACGTACACTGTCTCCAACCCGGTCTCTGGCTTTTCCTGCGAAACCCATTCTCCAACAGAACCGGGCAATTCTCCAAATAATGCCACCAGCCGTGATTATCTTCGGACCACATATCCCTTGCACCTCCTCCTGACTCTTGAATCTCATTGATGGACTTTAATTCTTCCGATATATACACAGCGACTTCACTCAACAATCGAGCGCATCAAAGACTATACCTCTTTTTGCCACCTCTGGCAAGGAGTTTTTCCACATTGCTGAAATGATATAGTTTGCTGTACTATCCAGTTGAATACGAACTCCACATGCGTATTGGTCTTCGACTTATCAAGCCGAAGGCTAACCGGTCGATACAACCAGTTCTGCGAGGATTCTCCGGCAATCTTCAGCGCGCGTTCGTCGAGGACAAGCATAAGTCTGATCAGGCTATGTTGGGTATTCATTCAGCCCATCCTTCCTATGCCTATCCAATTTCGTACGGAGGTCATCAATGCACGAGACTATGGATTTCATCTTCATATTGCGTTCCCTCCTCTCTCTCCTCTCTACAAACTTAATGGCGAACATGCTGATAAAGCCGCTAATACCAATTCCATAAGGAGTATGCTTAACTTGACAATGTTAAATTTCCTTGTAGGTTGGGTTACATTAACAGAATCCCGGTTGCTTGCCATAAATCCGTTTATTTTACCAGACTATGTGTAGATTGCTAAATACCTTAACCCAACTCCTAATTTAACGTTGTCAAGTCAAGCAGTCCGAAATTCCACTTCGTGCCTATTTCCAATAATGCCTATCAGAGTGTTTACAGACGGGACAGGGATGATACTGTTGGCGAACTAAGTACAACATGCTGCCAGCTTGTTTACTGGTCTGATTGCCAAATGACTCATGCTTTATGACGTAGGGGCACGACATGTCTCAAGTCTATTTCTTCGTACCCTGGCTCCCATCTCCCATAGCCGCACAACTCGTCAAGCTCTGCCACACTAACTTCGCCTCGCAAACTTGCTCGCTTCAAACGATCTCCGTACAAAAGCTTTCGCGCCTTCCAGCGTTTCCAGGCTGTTAGCCGCAAGCTCCACATCGCCAACTCCCCAGTGCCCCACGTTTGAAACATCACGGGCATATTCAGGCGGGTTCTCTAAGTCTGAGTAATTCAGTTTCAGATAAATACGAAGTCCGCTTTTCCATAGGACAACAGAACAGAAGATCCTTGTATCATAGGTATACGTGATATATCTGACAAGGTACTTTCTCTGAACATTATTCGGGTCAAGCTCTCTGCAAAACGTGTCAATTGTTCGGAATAGCTCCACGACTTCCTGCGGCTTTCCCTTTGTATGGTATGCTTCGTCATGCTCTATACCTCTTACTTTAGTTTCCGCTTTGACTTCAGGAGTTGAGGGAATCTCGATTTCCGGCGTCTGGGAACGGAGCCTCTTGAGAGCACCCTTTATCTGTGCTGGCTTGATAGTGTCGTCCCCAATTGTTGAGCGTATGAGTCTGATCAGGCTATTTGGTGGCTCGATAAAGAGTCTGTCCAAAGCCTTCCTTACCCGCCCTGTAGTGAAAATCTGCTCCCCAATCTCATCAAGCACGCCTTTTGCCATTGCCTCACGGGAAAAGCGTGCAAGCTGCTCCGCGATCTGTTGCACTGCTATGCCTTCAGATTCGTCCGGATCAAGAGAAACCTCAAAGAGCAGCTTATCAGGAGCTTTTGCCTTTTCCGTACTTCGGTAGACTTTATACGTAACACCGTTAGTGAGAATGCACCATTCAACACCAGCGTTAGACGCGTAACCAACTACCTGCGTGATAGACTTAACGTCTGTAAGCAGGTCGTTCAGGGGTTTGGCTTCTACAAATAAGACCGGCTTGCGGTTTATCTTCGGCGCATAGTCGACGAACTTTCCATCAATGGTTGGGTACTCAAGCTCAACTTCATCCGGTTCCCTTACATCCCACCCCAGAGCCTGCAACAGCGGATCTATGAATATTGCTCGCGTTGGATATTCATTCAGACCATCCTTCCGGTGCCTATCCAATTTCGTACGGAGGTCCTCAATGCACGAGACTACGGATTTCATCTTCATATTGCATTCCTCCACTGAGTAGATGCTTATCCTGCACCCATCCCTTTAATACTATTTTATGCCAGAGACAATCTATTCGATCCCTACTTCTTGGAAAATTGGATAAAGTGACTAAAAATAAGTACAACGAAGAGGAAGCCACTTACAACTTCAGCAACTACAAGCAATTGGCCGCAAGAATCCGCTGGCCGAAAGTCACCATAACCAAGGGTTGTAATAGTCACCACGCTGAAGTAAAAGGATTGCAAAGGATGCGCAAGAGGAACGCCACTGGAGTTTTCAACTGACCTTGTTGATAAATACATGGCTGAGAAGCAAAGTATAATCTGGAAGAAATTTGCTACAAGCAAGAGCATACTCCGGTTGACGCTTACTGGAGTTCCATCTATCAAATTACGGTATTGGTTCAGAAGCACTATCCTGAGTAATACTAGAATCACATCTATTACAATCCAACCAGCTAGGACAATAAGGGAGCAAATAATCACACAAGTCAAGACGCTAACTTCCTCAAAAGATGGATCCCATAACAAATGCAGCAAAACAAGACCCAGAAGGATCAACGCTACAGATGCCTCAACGTAAATATGGTCATCCCTTCTCCATCTTTCAAACTTACTCCATGATCTCCTCAAAGAAAGCAGATAGATAGGAGAGAAGAGCAATCGCAGGATTAACACCACAATATTGACTAATGTCCAAGGCGAATGTTGTGCTAGAATCAGCAGAGCAAAATGCTCGAGAAGACCATATCTAAGAGGGCCACATAGTCTGTGCTTCACCATCCGCACTGTATTGTCTCGTTCTCTTGTATGCTTACGATGCTGCTTAAAAACGTACCCTTTAAATTCCTGCCACAAAATAGAACTGTGCCAAGCATTCATGAGGTTCTACCTCCTGCGAGGACATTCGTATTAATTCATCCATGTCCTCAACTCCTCCTCGCAAACTTAATAGCGAAGATACTAATCAACCCGCCCAGCATCAGATATCCGCACACCACTTCCAGCGTAATCCACAATTGTCCCAGCCAGTCGATCGGCGTCCTCTAGGGCGAAGTTTCGCGCTCGTCCTCGAGGAAGCATGAAGGTTTTCTGAATCAGCATAGTGGGCGAAAATCCCAACGGCCATGTTTGGCATACCTTTTGTAGTAAGAATAATTCCCATTCCTCGTACAGGAATCCACAGCTTTCTCAAGAGCGTCATCACCGGAGTCACCATCAATGAACCTGTATTCCAGTGCTTTAGCACCCACATGGAAGGGAACATCCCAGAACGTAAAGCTATTGGTATCAAAGAAAGGCGCAATGAATTCGAGATAACGTCCCTTAAGTGACTCTCCTACATCACCCTCAGCAGGATCGATAAGGATGATCTCTTGAAGGGAGTCATTTTCTGATAGTCCTAAGGCGAGCAAATACTTGAAGAAGCTGTCCGTTCTCGGCAGAGAATAACCAACTATAAACAACCGAGCTGCCTTCGCCAACTCTTCACGCGCAGTTCTCCATATAGGAACCAGATCCTCACTATATGACGCCTTATTCCATGTAGGGGGGACAATAAAGGGTCTTAGCGCACTTTCTTGGCATTGGGAACACTCTGTTTGATACAATGTCCTAGCAGGATCCATAGTGATTTTCTCCACACCAGTAACACGCCCGCCGTGATAGAAAAACCTCGTTTCAATCTTCTTATAGCCGCACTCTCGACACCTACCCCAATTCGTGGAACCATGCAACTTAAGTAGTTTGTGACTGTCAGCATCCATTTCTGGTGAATGCCATTCGGGATGAGAATATGTGAAACCACGACCCATTGAAAGCAGAATTCGATCAAAAATGGTGTCATAGTTCAATGTAATAAAGGAATCCTTCTCTGTTGCTATGAGATCTCGACTACCAGACCATTTCTCCAGGACCTCCACAAAACTACGATATGTTAAGTCATTACTGGTAGATCCAATATCCCTTCCATGCTCCATACCGAGCGCTGGATCAAAGTCGAATTCCACCGATAGCTCAAGTGTGCAAGAAACCAAGTTAATTAGATTGTCCACCATCTCACCAGCAACTTCATCACCGAGCTGTTGAGCCATATCGACTAGGCTGAATAGTTCCTCAATATTATCGAGATCGATCTTCATATACCTGAGTGCCTGAGTCTTTTGGCTACGCCACTCAAATACCTCACGGAACGCTTTCCTCTGTTCTGAAGTTAGACCCGAATTTACGTTTTCAAGGAGTTCTCGTGCTTTCTTCAGAAAATTGTTAAGAACAGGTGCTCCAGCTCCGGCAGAAGCTCCTGCACCAAGAATGAATACGTTTTTGCCGTAAGCCATATAACATACACCCCCAGCATAGGTATCAGCTTCTCCTCGCAAACTTATGGGCGAAGATACTAATCAACCCGCCCAGCATCAGATATCCGCACACCACTTCCAGCGTAATCCAAAGCTGCCCCACCCAGTCGACTGGCGTCACATCCCCAAAGCCCAGGGTCGTAAAGGTCACGACGCTGAAGTAGAACGGTGTATACCAATTGTTTACTGACCCGACCGCAATATGACCTCTGTGCAGAAATCCGAAGACTACAGCAATAATCAAATTTCAGGGCTATTTCAATACTGTTTATGAACCGCCATTTTGCGGAATAGGTATATCGTATTCATCCATAAACTTGTCCCATTCTTTCATACAGCACTGAGCCAACGATAAGGCATCGTAAGTCTTCCCCTGACATTCGATATTATACTTCACACTTACTATTGCTACCTCGCCACCAAGCTGCAAACCATAATCCCTGCTTTTCACACTCGTGTTTTTATCGATCTTAGGTTTCCTTGTAATCACCATATGCTTAGAGCCATTACACAAATCCCCACAGATCCGCATACACTGAGGGCTTTTATCACCACTAACGAAACCCTCTAAAGCATTGCCCAAAACCCACCAAATCTTCGGATCATTCTTCAGCCAATCCTTGAGATGATAGCAATTTTGAAAGAAGGCATACATCTCATCCTGATAATACTCCGAATTGACTTTGTGCTCTATCCCCTCATATATGACTACCAAGCGATTGTACCATCTTTTCACTCTCTGATATTGCTCAACATAACTCTTATGGTGGGGCAAACCGCACACAAATCTGCCGCCTGCGTTGTCATAATACCAGTGACGTCTTCTGCTATCTTTATCGACTTCGGTTACCACGAGATATAACTGTCTCGAGTTATTAAATAGCCTATTGTTCGACCTCAATCGCTCAAAAGCCTTCCCGAATGTACCATTCATAGCCTTCTCAAAAGCAGCCAGACCTCCCTTCTGCACTAATCTATTTTCTCGAAATACCAGGGTGAAAGAGATTGAAGTATTGAACGGGTTTTTATCGTCCAGAAGTTTAATGAAGTCAGGTATAACCTTCTCCCCATCCCAACCCTTTGGCATAAAAGCAAATTCCACGCCAATATCCGGTTTCTCATAACGACCAACTGCGAAGTCAACTCTCCCTGGCGATCCATCTTCTGGCCCTACTGGCTGGTAATCCTTTGGCTTCCCCTCCTTATAGTGGCCGCGAGTGGACCATTCAGGGTGCAAGTTGGTCGCTGTATTCTCGGCCAGATCTATTTCCCCGCAATATTCTTGCACTAGATGTGAAAAGATATGATGTATATAGTGTTCATTACGCATTACACCTCCATATTTCATGAGTTCAGCGATTCCTAATATGATCTTCAGAACATCCATCGCCTCCATGGTTTTCATCTGTAACACCTCTAAAGTCTTGCTTGCCTCCGTCCTCAACTCTCTATATACCACTACCAAATTCGGCATAGTTTACAAACGCCACTCTTTGCTACGAGCTAGCGCGACAATTGGGTAGAAAATACCAAGTGCTCAGAAATGAGTGTTGACACGGATTTTCGACACTTAATGCATATGCTTGATTTCTGAGAACCCAGTATTTGTGGGGTCAAACTGTCACGCTATCTCTAAAAGAGAATGTGGGGGCTCTAAACGTCCCCAGATCAGATTCCTTGCCTAGCCTGGAATGACATATCACCCGGTGATTTCTTTGTTCTCCAAACCCATGTCTCTGTTCCCAACCTAGAACCTCGTAGGACCGCTGCAAGATGATATTCCAGTAGCCGCTGGCTCTGCTCAAGCTGCTATCCCTGGTCCTCACTTTCATTGGTTTCTTTTTCTGTTTGCTCTTGTTTCGTGGATGGAAGGCTTTGCTTCACTATCTTACTTTTCACAGTCTTCAGAATTGCTTTCCAGAAGTATCCGTTCGTGTATGCAAAGCAGCATGTAATAAAGTTGAATTCTACCATTTTCTCTATGGCTCCCCAGATAACGAGGAATATGATGGGAGCTACAAACAGAGATTTGAGTATATCAGTCAGCTTTATACTTATCTTCCTTCCTCTAATTTTCTCCGAAACAGTGCTGGTTATCATGCCTAAAAGCATACTGGCAAAAAGTATTATCTCTTTGTAGATGGCTTCTATACCTCGCGCAGAATATGGTCTTACTCTGAGAGAATATATCAGTATTGCCCCCAAAATCGCTGAGAAGAGCAGCAAGTAGATTGCAGACGTCCATCTTCTTGTTTTCCTTATGTAAACAGCAAGTATTGCACTGAATGTCATTAGGGATAGAATGAAATAAAGCATGTGGATTCCCCTCATTTACTCAACTCGATGAAAATTTGGCCATCTCCATCAAGAAGTTGCACCATTCTGGGATGCTGCTTCATTTTGGTGTAATTAGTCACTTTGTCCTGTAAATATATCGCTAACTCTCCGAGTGTCAAAATTCCATCTTTGGGTTGGATATCTGCTTTTCCTTCCAGAGCCTCTAGCAAGAAATATGTGAAAACACCATGTCCCAGTTCTTTATACTCTCGAGTTGTCTGTTCTCCGGATCCAGCGGCTATAGCATGCCTCCCTGGATTTTCTGCGAGGAAATCTATATGATAGTCCCTTCCTGTTCTTAACTGGCTTCCAATCATGCCACTGAAACAAGCATCGAACAGAAACAAGACATGCCTTGCCTTCAGGGACTTTGCCCATGTCACAACCTCACTCATTGGTATTGAAGTCTCAAGCAATCTGCTAGGATCATAGTCTGTAGGAAGAAAAAAGCCTAGTTCCCCATCAATCATGACCGACTTCTCGGTATGTCCATGCCCAGCAAAGTAGAAGATGATCCTATCAATCCCGCGCTCATTGATTAGCTCATCAATTACCCTAACGATGCTCTTTTTTGTGGCCTCACCATTATATAACTTCATATAGACTTCATAACTGGTGTTTTCCCTAAAGAGGAGCGCAACAGCCTCCGCATCTCTGACAGCATAACTTAGATTCTGCTTGTTCCGATACTCATCAATGCCTATGACAACGACCACGCTTCTGAATGATAGTATCAAATTCTTGAGCCCGTTAGAGACTCTAGAGAACCATCCTCTACTCTTTTCCCCCTCATCCTGATATTCAGGGTAGTTAGCAGTCTGAAACGCGCTTTGGTGCAAAACCCTGAAAACAGCTTTTTCAGGCGTTGGGTCAATATTCCCCGCAGCATTCTGGGAGCGCACCTCAAAAAGATGGTTACCGACTTTGAGTATTCCAAGATTGGCATGAGTCTTTCTTGAGAAAAAAGTCCAGTCGCCGTTATCTATCCGCCATGAGTATTGCATTAACTCCGATTGTGTTCTATTATCTCGGCCAGTGAAATAGATCCTAACTTCCTCCCCCGACATCAACGCAGGAATAGGATGGATCATGGTATCGGGAAGATTACTACATGAATGCTGTAGGGTTGCAGAAACCAGATCGGGGCGATAGAATGACTCGAGGGACCGTATTACTCCGCTTTCGAAGCGCCAAGAAAGATATAACATTGCATCACGAGATTTATTATAATATCCTTCCGTAGTCACAGTGATCCAATTGCCTTGCTGGAGGGGAATGAAAGTCGCCAGTTCCCTTCGATTCTGAACCTCCCAAAGTCGAAGTGTACCGTCCCAACTTGCGGAGATTATATAACGACCATCGGGACTAAATTCCACCGAAGCAACAACATCCGTGTGTCCAGCAAAGTCCGCAAACTGATCGCCTGTTTCCGTCTCCCAAAGATGAAGCGTATTGTTCCAGTTCCCAGCCAGGGCATAACGCCCATCAGGACTGAAAGCTATGGATACAGCGACATTCGTGTGTCCATACCTGGCAGAGGATCGGATTTGCTCTCCTGTTTCCAAATCCCACAGTCGAAGAATGCCATCGTCCCCTCCCGAAATAATATAATGTCCATCAGGACTGAATGCCACTGACCAGATTTCCCCTATGTGTCCAGCAAAGACG
>Ga0114922_10006912_pt1 | contig 10390 bp, 10 predicted proteins | sample AartaG_FD_100975 | JGI IMG/M metagenome (GOLD analysis project Ga0114922, IMG submission 100975) | Deep subsurface microbial communities from Aarhus Bay to uncover new lineages of life (NeLLi) - Aarhus_00045 metaG | ecosystem: Environmental > Aquatic > Marine > Oceanic > Sediment | place...
ATTTGCAGTAACAATTCCAACGGCAAGCAATCCTCCCAAAAGGGCCCCACAGGTCTCCCCACGCATGGCAACACCAGCGGCTAATGGAGTCGATGCCTGAAGAGTCGCACCATCTCCTAAATCGAAATGATCCTGCAGGGCCTTGAATACACACCTGGAGCAACCATGAAATTCCTTTTCATACCCGTGCGCTGCCTCCTCAACCTGATTCAATAACTCCTCTCTGGATGCTTTTTCTGGCATAATCTCTATCCTTTCTTTCCTAAGATTAAAACAGACAGGCTATTCAATTCCCTACAGAATAATGGTCACCTGCCCATCATCAAGTAGCTGGACGGTCATGCTTTCAGCCCTATTAATTCTGACTATGGCGACATTACCATCACGATTCACCAACAGGGTTTCATAATTCATCACAATTAACCTTTCATATGGTCAAGATATTCGGAAAGGCCGTAGCCTAACCTTCCATTCCAATTCCACTCCGTCATCCCTTCTGAAATCCTAACAATCTCCTCTCCCTTTCTGTTTCTAAGGGGAAGAACGGTCATAACCTTTCCCCGCATCTGAAAAACTTGGCCTGAGGTTACCAGCTTCAGATTGATCAAACCGTGGTATTTTTCCGGGCCAACAAAATCAGTATCAATGTTAATATCTTTCAGGACAAAGCTCTTGCCATCCACACAAATGAATCCTTTTTTAGAAATTTTTCCGTTAGGAGTGACAAGATACATTAGTCCGAAGGCAGTATGTTCGTCAAAAACCCCGCACAGAAAACGATAATATTTCGGTGATTGCCAGGTTCGAGGTCCCCATGAATGATCTCTCAAACCAAGTCCTTCAATTCGATAAGCAGTGTCCCTGAAATGGATCTGCCCACGTACACTAATGACCTGTTCGTAGTGTTCCTTCCAGTAATTAACTTCATTAAAGGTTTTGCTAACACGATCCACGTTATCGTGAAGTTCCCCGATGCCGGTTACCTCCAGGCCAATTTGAAAGCCAAGCTGAGGGCTGGTCTTGAAAGCTTCCTTAGGGTTTTCAAGTATTTTAGGATCCTGAAAATGAAAAACCGTTCCTTTATATGACAGCTTTAGTTTCTTAAAAGGTTGGATCACCTCAAAATTCATGCCACCAGCCTCAAAGGCTTCGTTACCTGTTATAGCCGGTTTTTGATAAGAAAATAGAACGCTTCCGTCTGCAAGATAGGTTGTATTGGTGACCTCCGCATAGCTCTCACTGGGCCGGTTGCCTACCCTTAAAAATCCGCCGATCCTGTTTTTTTGATCAAAGTAATTTAAATACATACTTTCGCTGAAATCAATTTCCTTTGACGGTTGATGGGTATATTCATCACTTTCAAGGTATTGAGACATGATTACCTCCAAAAAGACTTTTAACTTGAATGAAGTCTCAGGTCGTTCAGGTGGTTCGTATCGTTAATGTAGCGAATTCTCGGCCTCCCATGCCTGGCGTCTATTTTGGATATACCTGCACAATCCACCATAAAGGAAAGATAACCATCGAATCTTAAACCTAAGAAATGAAGCAGAATACCACAGATCACACCGCCATGGGCAACCAGAACCACATTGGTATCACTCAGGTAAAATGGTTGCCAGATGATTTCCTCAAAGGCTCCAGTAACCCGGTCGTGAAACTGTTCAGGGGTTTCGCCGTTCACGTATCCATATTCCATTTTGGGATAAGGACGGGTCCTTAAATAATCACCATAGCGTTCAAATACCTCATCCTCAGACATTCCTGCCAAATGACCAAGGTCCATTTCCCTGAATCTGTCTTCCAATTTAAGGTGGAGAGATTGAGATTTGCCAATGATTTCTGCCGTCTGCTGAGCCCTTATTAACGGACTGGAGAATAAATAATCTATGCTAATTAGACTCATTCTTTGAGCCAAGGCAGTTGCTTGTTTTTTGCCCAACTCGGACAATGGAAAATCTTTTTGGATCGTGCCCTCGGGGACCACGGATTCCCCATGCCTGATTAAATATAGATCCATTTTTCTTGAGAATACCATTTTGGTTGACAGGCAGATCCGGGAGGCAAGTTTCTACTTATGGTACCCTATCTGAGTGACCCCATGTCTTTTGCCATGCCAGTTTAATATTTAGTTTGCGCCTTGGTTATAATCCTGGGATTGGCTATCTCCAATTTTTCTATTAGTGTCTGCCTGATATGATCCTTCACCTCCCTGCGCCGGGGGTCGTGATCGGCATCTCCGTTTCTTATCCGTGCACACAATTCCTCATTAAGCTTCAGAATTTCTCGCTTCAGTCCTTCAGGTGAATTTGCCGAAGGGGGTAACTTTGATAGTAATTTACTGAGTCTCTCCGTCTCATTGAATAGATTTCTCATCTCAAGTTCTTGTTCTCGTTCAATGATTTTTAAAAGATTAGCTGCAACACGAGTATGAAACCTCAAGGGTTCTTGAAGTACAGGGATCAAATCTTTTTCCAAAAAATTATATATACCCCTAATGAGCTCAACGGCACTGGGGCGGTCTTGCATTCTATTGTTCCTCAATTAAGGTTAACAACTGAAGCTCTACTTCAGCGGTCCTGCGGCCAAGGCTTGCCAGTTCGATGCTGGCGATAGAGCCTTCTAAAAAGGGAATCGCTTGCAAGATGCAGATTATTGCCCATTTCAAATTTCCGAAAACTTCCCAGAAGTAGATACTGTCAGAATTCAGGGGAAACCCGCCCGCCTTCTCATAAGCATTGTAGAAATCTTCCCGCTTCCCGATTCCACCGATTGGCTCGGAATCATTGCCAAATCGCCAGGCCTGAACGCTGATATAGCCTACATCTTCCATGGGGTCACCGATGTGAGACAACTCCCAATCTAAAATGCTTCTAACCCCGCCCTGTGAGAAAATGATATTCCCCAAGCGGTAATCACCGTGCACTAGCACCTGATGATCGGACTGCGGGGCGTTTCTTTTCAGCCAGCGGAGGGCCAATTCCAGTGCCGGGTGGGGTTCTATTGAATAACGATGCAATACTTCCTCATAAAACAATAATTCACCTAAGGCCGGTGAAGCATTATGGGATCTCCAGGGCAGGAAATCAAACCTCTGCCTTGTCACAGAAATACGATGAATTTTGGCCAGAATCTTTGCAAGTTGGGCAGGAATCAGGTTTCGTGCCTCTTTATATTGGCCATCTCTTTGAAGCCGCCTGACAATGGTTTCGCCATCGATTCGCTCAATTACATAAAAGGGATTACCCAAGATGTCGTCTCCATACCAATAAGGTTTCGGAACTTCAATTCCTTCGGCGTAGGCCTCCTTCATCAGGGAAAACTCCTGTTTAAGATCGATGGAGACTGGAAGAGGTGAACTTCGGTTTATGCGCAGGACCATTGGTAGTGCTTGATTGGTTTTAGCGTTGGTTAGCTTTAGATCGAAGGCCCAGGTTTCTTTAGAAGCCCCTCCAGGCATTTTTTGTAAGTTTTTTACCTTGGCGTTCTCGAATCCTCTTTGCTTCCTTATAAAAGTCTGTAAAAATTCCTCGAATTTTTCGCGAGTTGATAAATGCAAATTATTCACATCTCTCCCTCTGGCTCGCCAAAATTCTACTATCTTTCCTTTGACAGGCTAGCTAATGACCTGGGTAAACCGTGCGGATATAACTCATCTTTCCTTGTCTCGTAAAGTTCTGCGAAGAAACTTTCCAGTTAACGTCTTTGGAATTTCCGAGACAAGTTCCACCTTCCGTGGATATTTGTAGGCAGCCATACGGGTTTTGCAGAAAGATATAATCTCTTCAGGTTTTACAGAGTCCTCCATTCCTTCCTTTAAGGCCACAAATGCCTTCACCGTCTCCCCCCTATATGGGTCTGGTACTCCTATAACAGCTGTCTCTTTGACCCCGGGGTGTTGATAAATAACATCTTCCACATCCCGTGGCCAGACCTTATAGCCCGACACATTAATCATATCCTTCTTTCGATCCACCACATAGAACCAGCCGTCCTCGTCCATCTTGCCAACATCCCCGGTGTACATCCAGCCATCCCGGATGGCATGTTTTGTTTCTTCTGGTTTTTGCCAGTATCCGGGTATCACCATTGGGCCATAATCCACTATTTCTCCGACTTCTCCGGGGGCAAGCTCTTGAGAGCCTTCATCCAGATCCATAATTTTTATTACTGAGTTGGGAATAGGAACGCCGACAGAAAGTGCTCCACTCTCTGGATCCACCGGTGCCTCCTTCTCCCAGGGGACAAGATGAGACGGGGAATTCGTCTCTGTCATACCATAGGCGTTATAGATATAAAGACCAGTTAGCTCTTCAAACTGATTGACAATAGCAGCCGAAACAGGCGCCCCTCCGCTATAAGACTTTTTGAAAGAGGAGATGTCTCGTTTCTTGATATCTGGATGATTCATCAACGCCATGTATACAGTAATCGAAGCGACGCTCATTGTGACCTTCCAACGTTCTATGAGCCGGAGGGTTTCTTCTGGATCAAAGCGGTAATAAAGGACAACAGGAATACCAGCCAGGGCGGCTATGGCTAAATGCGCTACCTCACCTGTTACATGGAATAAAGGAGCGACACCAAGAACAATGTCATTTTCATCCATGCGCAGCATTGTTCTATATACCCGGGCATTAAAGGCAATGTTTCCATGTGTGTTCATTGCTCCTTTGGGGGGGCCAGTTGTCCCCGATGTATAGGTTAAATAGGCCACATCGTCTGAAGATAACCCTGGATCTTTCACTTCCTTGCCCTTATACCTTTCCAGCAGTTCGAGCATATCTAAGGTGCCGGGAACAGAAGTCTTCTTTGCCCCTTTTAACATCTTGGGCGGCTCAACCCCCGGAGGAAGCATATCAAGGGGCGAAGTTGTTATCACTTTCTCAATCGAGGTCTCCTCTAGAAAGGATAAATCCAAAGCAGTTGCAGTCTCATCAAGTGTAAGAAAGATCCTTGCTCCTGAATCCTGGCAGAAGTAAGTGAGTTCCTTCTCTTTATACATAGGATTTAAGGGAACCGCCATCGCCCCAAGCTTCCAAGCAGCGTATAATGCGACAAGAAACTGGGGGACATTCTGGAGATCAAGCACGATTCGGTCTCCCTTTTTAAGACCAAGGTCATGAAAGGCGGCGGCCAAGCTATCTGAAAGCCGGCCAATCTCGCCGTAGGATATCTCATGATCAAAGTAATAGACAGCGGGGGTATCGGGTCGGCGAGCAGCCGATGTTCTAAAATCGTCTAAAGCAGTGTAGCTTGTTATTTCCAGATCGTGGGGAACCCAATCCGGATAAATTTTCAGCCATGGCCTTTTTTCATAAATCGAGTACATTTTTCCTCTTCTCCAGTTGATAGAATCAAAAATGTCTCTTCTTAAGCACTAAACAGCACCTACATCATTGATCCAATAAAAACAATTCAGGATAATAATCCCAAAATAAAATTGCTAAGTAGAATTCCACTGCAGCTTCAATTAGTAGATTTTCTCTGAAGGTATCGCGGTGCCTCCAGATAGTTGATCTATATTATACTGCCAGATATTTTGTTTTTAGATCTTCGTTCCTCTTAAGCTCTTCGCAAGTTCCGCTCCACCGGTTCTGTCCATTATCGATGACACAGGCTCGGGAGCTAATTTCAACAGCAAATCCCAGTCCCATCTCGGACATGAGCAAGGTTATCTTCTCCTGCTTAAGCTTCCTTATCTGCTCCATCAAATCATCCACAACCAAGGGGGCGAGCCCCTCTGAGGGCTCATCGAGGAGGAGAAGCTCGGGGTTTCCCATTAGCGTTCGAGCGATGGTGAGCATCTGCTGCTCTCCCCCAGAGAGCTGGTTCCCCATATGTTTTTCCAGGGTTTTAAGGCGGGGAAAGAGATCATAGACCTTCTCCACTGTCCACTGTCCAACCCCTGTCTTTTGCGCCACCTCTAATTGGTCTCGCACCGTTAGGCTGGGGAAGATTCTTCTGTCCTCAGGGACAAACCCTATGCCTTGACGGCTTATGATATAAGCCGATTTGCCGGTTATCTCCTCCCCCTTGAACTTGATGCTCCCTGAGCGGGGAGGGGTTAAACCCATGATACTCCTCAAGGTGGTGGTCTTACCGGCGCCGTTCCTCCCTAATAGGCAAATACTTTCTCCCTTGTCTATCTCCAGAGAGATGCCGAACAGGACGTGACTTGTCCCGTAAAAGGTATGGACGTCTTTGACCTCCAGGATCATTTTCTCTCTCCCAAATAGACTCTTCGTACCTCAGGGTTCTCCCTTATCTCTTCAGGCGTGCCATCGGCGATTATCCTCCCCTGATACATCACGGCAATCCTCTTTGCCCACTCAAAGACCACACTCATATCATGCTCAGTGAATACCATGGAGAGGTGCTCCTTCCCAGCTAGCTCCTTGACCAACGCCATTGTAGCCACTGTCTCCTCAGGGGCCATACCAGCAGTTGGCTCATCAAGGAGTATAAGCTTAGGCTTGATAGCCAGAACCATTCCCATTTCCAGCCTCTTTTTATCCCCATGGGATAGGGAGCCCCCTGGGACATCAGCCAATTCGGTGAGCCCGACCGCCCCCAGAATCCTCTCCGTATCCGCCAGATATATATTCTTTGCTGGGGAAAAAAGATTATAGCTCCTCCTTTTCCCGGCAAGCAGGGTCATCTGGATGCTTTCGAATACACTCATGTCAGGATAGATATTGACTATCTGGAAAGACCTTCCCATCCCCCTCCTTATTATCTGGTCGGAGGAGAGCTTGGTGATGTCCTCTCCCTTAAACATAACCTTTCCCGAATCGGCGGGGAAATAGCCGGTTAACAGGTTGAAGAAAGTGGTCTTGCCGGCCCCGTTGGGCCCGATTATCGCTACCTGCTCTTCCTTATCAACCTCTAAGTTGAGATTATCCACTGCCATCAGGGCGCCAAAGGACTTAGTAAGACCCTCCACTTTTAGAAACATGTTCTCTACCTCTCATTTTTTCTATGCTTTCCTACCTTTAATTCTATCTTGAATAAATCCGCATATCCCACCGGGCATGAACATGACCAGGATTATTATCAGACAACCCAGGACCATCTGCCAATAAAAGGTGTAAACGGAGATATAATGCTCTAAAAGAGTGATAATGGCCGCCCCAACTATGGGACCAATGAAGACGCTTACTCCTCCGAGGATAGCCATTAACACTACCCCAGCCGAGGTTGTCCAATAACCAAAGTCGGGAAACACTGAGCGTTCAAGAATAACCAAAAGAGAACCTGCAATGCCCGCGAAAAAGCCAGCTATGACAAAGTTGAGCAGCATGTAGTGCCAAACCTTGAGCCCACTGAAGGTCACTCTTTCATGGTTTTCCCGGATGGCCGTGATGGTAATCCCAAAGGGCGAATTCTGAATCATCCAGATGAGAATCAAACAGACGATTAGGATAGCAAAGACGAGATAGTAGTAAGGTGTTATCCCTTGTAAGGCTGTGGGAACAGGAATGCCGGTGATGCCATCATCACCCCCGGTGAAGCTATACCATTTATGCGCGATAGCCCAGACGAGCTGACCAAAACCCAGGGTAAGGATGGCGAAGTGAAGTCCAGTGAGCCGAACGGAGAAATAACCGATTATAGTAGCAAAGAGCGCAGCCACTATTGGGGCAGCAATCAGAGCAATGGTGAAGGGGAGGTGAAGCTTTATCATAAGCATGGCAGTGGTATAGCCACCAATACAATAGAAGCAGGCGTGACCAAAGGAAGGTAGCCCCCCGCGGCCCAGGATCATGTTAAGGCTTATAGCGAATAGGGCGATGATGAAGATCTCAGTTGTGAGGTGCTTCCACATCACAGGGGCCCAAATGGGGAAGACAGCGAAAAAGGCCACTGTTATGAGCACCCAGATATTGGTTTTAGATAAGACCACTTCAACTTTCTGCAATATAAGTAACCTTATTTTATTATCACAGGTTTACCGAATAGCCCCCATGGTCTAACGATGAGGACGATAACCAGTACCAGATACATAAATGCTATCGCCAACTCGGGCAAGACAAGGATACCAAAGGCCTGCACCTCCCCGCAGATGAAGGCAGCGAGCAAAGCACCGGGGAGGCTGCCCAGCCCTGCTATGACCACCACGATAAAGGCGATGATACCGGCTTCAATCCCCATATCAGCAGCCATGCCGGCCATAGGTGCTACCAGAGCTCCACCTATGGCTGCTATCCACGCCCCCAGACCAAAGACGCTGGTGAACACCAATGGGACATTTATTCCCAGGGCTGCGGTCATCTCCCGGTCATCAGCGGCAGCTCTCATCATTTTTCCCCAGACTGTCTTGTGGATTACAAACCAGATTAGAAAAAACATGAAGAAGCCCATAGAGATAAGGAACACATTATACAGCGGGAAGAAGCGACCAAAGATTTCCACCGGCCGTTGAAACATAGCTGGCATAGGAGCGGTCTTAATTATCCAGCCCCAGATCATTCGGGCCATATCGTAGGTTGCAATCAATACTCCATAGGTTATCAGGAGGACATAGAGGGCTGGTTTCTCGTAGAACCGTCTGAGTAGCAGGACTTCCAAAATGCAAAAAAAGACTGCAACCACAGTGGGTGCGATAATAAGGGTCAACAAGAAGCCAAGGTTGGAACCCCCAAACAGCCTCATGAAGGTATAGGTTGTGTATGCCCCCAGCATATAGATGCCGCCCTGAGCAAAATTCAGGATCTTCAGAACACCAAGGATGAGGGTGAGACCGGCTGCGATAAGGAAGTATATCATGCATGTAGTGAGCCCGCTCAAGAATTGGAATAAGAGATCTTCCCACTCCATCAAAAATTACCTCCTCTCTACGGTTAGGCGTGGCAAAGGTTGATTCCTTTGACCACGCCTTATCTTGACCTAACTTTATCTTACTTTGTCTTAGCCCTTTCATCCATGATCTGTTCGCAACTTCGCATCGTGGGAGCCCCTGGGATGATTTCTATATCCTTAAGGACAAACCATGGCCATTTGGGGTCTCTCACTGTTTTTCCGATGCATATGCCATAATCGGACTGATGGTCGCATTTCCTGATGCATATCCTACCTGCCGGAGCTATTGTGTCGATGCACACAGTCTCGAGGGCATCAATCAAAGCCTCGGTCTCTGCTGTTCCTGCCTTCTCTATCCCGGCAACTATGAAGGTGGCGGCATTATAGCCCAGGACCGAGTAGTCGGAGGGGAGTTTACCGGTACGGTCCTTATAGGCATCATAAAATGCCCTATTCTCTGGGGGACCGGGATAGACGAAAGGAGCCTCAGTCAGAGCGTATATCCCTTCCACCATCTCCTGCCCGATAGGCCTGAGAAGTGGCATGCCATGGAAAAGGCCGACATAGCCCATCTTTTTGAAAAGCCCGTAGCCTTTTGACTGCTTGATGAAGGTCATGGCGTCGGTGCCCCAAAGACTGGAGTAAATCATCTCGGGCTTGGCTGCCATGAGGGCGGTGATGAATGGGGTAAAATCAGTGGTGCCCAGCTTTGGCCACTGCTCAGTTACCTTAACACCGGCCTTAAACTCCTTCATGCCATGAACGAAGGACTCAAACTGGGAGCGCCCGTAGGAGTAATCTGGATTGATGAAGCCCCATCTGGTGTACGGCTTATCTTTAAAATAGTAGGCAGCGGCATGACCGTTCATCCAGGTATTTCCTGAACTTCTGAAATAGTAGCGATGCCCTCTACTCCCAGTGGCATGGTGGGTCCTTGCGTCCCAGCACCAATAGAGGGCCTTGTTCTCTTTGGCCCACTGGGATACAGCAAGGGTGCAGCTGCTGCTGATACAACCGACAAGGAAGTTGCACTTCTGTTCAAGAATCAACGACTTGGCATTCTTTACGGCTATATCGGGCTTTAGCTTGTTGTCCCTGACTATCAACTTGATCTTCCTCAACCCGTCCTTCGTCTTGACGCCACCCTTCTCGTTGATCTCATCTATTCTGACCTTGAAGCCCTCCACATCTTCTAAGGCGAAGTCAGAAACCATTCCCGATACCGATTGGACTATTCCGATTTTTATTGGTGGCAAGGGTTTTGCTGTGGCGACTAAAACACTGCCGGGGATAGCCAGTATTAAAGCAAAGATTATCACGCTGCTCATCAAAACTGATAATGTTATTTTTAACTTCATTTCTCCCTCCTCACCCTTCTTGGGTTAAATGTTAATATTTAGTTAAATTCTCTCCCCCATATTTTCTATATCCCAATACCACCTCCTTTCCTTGCTTAGTTTTGTTTTAACTTTGACAATCTCGTAAAAAGTCCCAAAACCGTCATGCCGGACTTGATCCGGCATCCAGAAGTAATTGAATTTACTGGATTCCGGCTTTCGCCGGAATGACGTTTTCAAGAGATTCTCGA
>Ga0114922_10006913_pt1 | contig 10389 bp, 6 predicted proteins | sample AartaG_FD_100975 | JGI IMG/M metagenome (GOLD analysis project Ga0114922, IMG submission 100975) | Deep subsurface microbial communities from Aarhus Bay to uncover new lineages of life (NeLLi) - Aarhus_00045 metaG | ecosystem: Environmental > Aquatic > Marine > Oceanic > Sediment | place: Aarhus...
ATTACAGATCAAACCCGAAAAGGACCATTGGCAACCCATTAACCTCCGGCAACTCGAGTTGAAATTGCGGTAATAAGGAAACAGTAAAATGAAAAAGGTTACGGTCTTAACGCTGTTGTCACTGTTTTTAGCGGTAACGGCAAATGTAGTGGCCAAGACACCCGAAAAATTCGCCGAGCGTATGGCTTGGTGGAAGGACGCGAAATTCGGGATGTTCATCCACTGGGGTGTGTATTCGCAGGCTGGCGGGGAATGGAACGGGCAGACGAATCACGCCGAGTGGCTGCAGCTCACCGCCAAGATACCACTCGCAGAATACACCGCCTACGCTCGAACGTTCAATCCGGTTTAGTTCGATGCCGATGAGTGGGTCAAGATCGCTAAGGATGCGGGAATGAAGTATCTCGTGATTACGTCCAAGCCGTGGGAGTCCTGTATGACGAAGAATAGTAAATGGAGCTACAACAAAGCAGATCATAATTGGAAAAGTTCGGAGATGTTACTGCGGAATCTTATTGATATTGTCAGCAAGGGCGGTAATTACCTGCTTAATATCAGCCCCACTGGTACAGGCGTTATTCCAGAACCGAGCGTTGAGCGATTAAACGAAATGGGACAGTGGCTGCGCGTCAATGGTGAGGCGATTTATGACTGCGGCCCCACGCCGTTTGGTCGGGAAGTGGGGCAATACAGTGAGACGGAGAAAGACAGGAGTGGTAAACCCATGTTTATCCCGGCATGGAAATGGCGTGCTACCACCCAACCCGGCAAGCTCTACATCCTCCTGTTTGAATGGCCTACTGCCAAGATGGAGCTTCCACGCGTGCAAAGCAAAATCACCAAGGCTTATCTGCTTGCCGATCGCGGACAGACTCCATTGATGGTTATCCAGGCGGAGAGCGGAGTTTCAGTCTCACTACCAGAGGAACCGCCGAGTAAAATCGCCTCGGTGCTGTGTTTGGAACTGGCCTCTAACTAAGAATCCATAGGAAGATATTTCAAGGTAAATGCGATGATGCGTAAGAAATAGTTAAAAAGTATTAGTTGGGATTTATAGTTATTGTCTACGTTAATATTTGTTTTTGTCAGGGTATGTTGTTGCTGTTCAGATCTGTATATTCAAAAAGGATTTAAGGTTTAATTAAATGTGAAAAACATGAAAAAGTGTTGTTGGTTGATGTTCGTGTTTGTTAATGTAATACTCTTATGTCCATTGTTGAAATTGCAAAATTAGCAGGTGTATCCCACACCACTGTCTCTCGCGTGATTAGAGGTATCACCGAAGTTTCTCTAGTAACGGTTTTTGTCTGTTTGAATATTTGGTTTGACAAAAACGCCGTTTGTTGTGCCCTGAGAGAGCAGGAAGTCAACAGAATTAAGGAAGTGAAATGAGTCATATTGAGACATTGTTGGGCTGGCTGGACCTGGAGCGGCAGGGCCTTGAGGCAGTTAAAACCCGGGTGAATGAGAGGCAATTTAATAAAGCCGCGCATGCGCTGTTAGACTATTATCGTACAAGAGCGAACGTCCAGTATTATGACGGCTGGGAAAAACCCCAACCTGACATCGCGTTCGACACGACCACGGCGGACGCCATCTGCAACAATCATCTCGTGCATGTGAACCTTCCGGAAGACATTGATTGGCATGCCGATCCGCATGATGATCCGGAATGGACCTACTGTCTGAATCGCCATGAATTTCTGACAGAACTGGGGCGGGCTTACTGGTATACAGGAAATGAAAAATACACGAAGGCCTGGAAGCGGTTATTGGGTGACTGGATCAAGAAGAATCCCATGCCCGATTTGGAGTGGATGCTCAATGTGGACAGCGAGACCAGTCGCATACACTTTATGAAGCAGGGGACCTGGCGTCCCTTGACCCTGGGCATTCGCATGTATACGGCCTTTGTGCCCTGCTTCTACCATTTCCTCCACTCACCGGAATTCACACCTGATTTTCTGGTGACCGTGTTGACCAGTATGGTCGAACATGCCCGCCACACGCGTCTGTACTACACGCGTCACAAGAGCTATTTCAATGTGTCCCCCAACTGGGGCCTGATGGAGTCCAATGGCCTGGCCCACATGGGCATTCTGTTTCCCGAGTTTAAAGAGGCGAAGGACTGGCAGTGTGAGGCCATGAGCCGCTTTGAAGAACAGATTCGTATGCAGCTCTGTGCTGAGGGCATGCAGGTGGAGCGGGCCTCCGGGTATCACCTGGTGTGCACGTTCTGCTTTATGCAGATACTGGACCTGGCCTTGCGTAACAAGGTGCGTGTGAGTGATACCTACAAACAGAATGCTGAAAAGATGATCGACTTCGTGGTGAGTATCATGAAACCGCACGGTGTGTATCCGATGCTCAAGGATGCGGACGAGAGTGACGTGTTTGGCGAGCGTGCCTCCAATGGACTATGGGAAGACATCAATAACCTCAATATGCTGGAAGACCACAACGACTTACGTTGGGTACTGAAGACAGGGGCCCATCTGTTCAAGCGGCCGGACATGCTGTGGATTGCCACCCATGGTAAGCAGGGTGAAAAACCTCAGTGTGGCTCAATCGCCATGCCGGATTCCGGGTTCTGTGCCATGCGCACGGGCTGGGAACATGACGATCTGTATTGCATTTATACCTGCGGCAAGTTAGGGGTCATGGATCAGAGTTGTGTGCACGGCAATGCCGATGCCTTAAGTGTGGATGTGTCGGGCCATGGCGAAACCCTGTTGATTGACCCGGGTCGCTACATCTACGAAGGTCCGTGGCGTGTCTGGTTCAAATCCACCAGCGCCCACAATACGGTCACGGTCGATGGCCAGGATTCCTCGGGGCTGGCGGACGAGTGGATGTTCAAGACCAAGGCCGAAAGCACCTTACGCGTCTGGTCGAGCACTGTGCGCTTTGACTATGTGGATGGGTCGCATAATGGGTTTGAACGGTTGAGTGATCCGGTAACCCACCGCCGTCGAATCGTTTTTATCAAACCCAGGTTCTGGCTGGTAGTGGACGAACTAACGGCTGGGGGCCAGCATCAGTACGACCAATATTGGCACTTCGGTCTGAACGCCCAGGTGGCCCAAGACCAGGATTTGAGCGTCACCGCCCGCTATGACAATGGGGCCGGGATTGTGGTCAAACCGGTCTTAACCGACGGCTTGTCCCTGCAGCAGTACCGGGGTAGTAGTGATCCCATTCAGGGATGGGTCTCTTATGATTATGCCGTCAAGGTAGAGGCGCCAGCCCTGCAATACCGTAAGACGGATAATCAGGGCACCACACTGGCCACGCTGCTGGTACCCTTCAAGGGCAAGGCCCCGGACGTGACTGTGAAGGCACGCAGCGAGACTTTGTACGAGGTGACCTTCGGTAATGCGATATTTATCATTCTTTTAGGCGACGGCACGCTAAAGACCATTGGCGATTTTGAATTTGATGGTGATATGCTCTATGCAGAATTTTACCTCAATGGCAAACTGATCGATTGTTGTGCAGCAAAAGCCAGTCTGATCAAGTACAAGGGGCAGACGCTGCTGGATTCGACTGCGCGCTTTAAAATTGATAGTTCTAACAAAAAACAATAAAGACTAATGCTTAAGCAGAATGACAGGAGAAAACAAGGTGTACGATTTGAACAAAGACCCGCAAAAGCGTGAGGCGTTTGTTAACGAAATGCTTGCCAAGATGACACTCGACCAGAAGGTCGGTCAGTGTTTTACCATTCATTGGGGCGGCTCTATGGTCACGCCTTATTTGATGGAGGCTGTGGAAAAATTACATATCGGTGGACTTCGTGTGACCCCCTTTGGTCAGAATTCCCGGCGCGGTCAACACTATCACCAGAGCTTGAATTATGACTATGACTATCCCCAGGGATATAAAAAGATCAAACAAAACCTGTTCATTCCTGGTGCGGCCGTGTATGTCTCTCCAGAGGAGTATGCTGAACGTCTGAATCAATTGCAGCGACTGGCCACCGCACGCACGCCGGGCATCCCGTTGCACATATCGATTGACCAGGAAGGGGATATCAGCCGTGACTTCAGTTTTGGTGGTATCAACCTGTTTCCATCCGCAATGGGCCTAACCTCTACCGGCGATCCGGCCCTGGCCTATGAGGCCTGCAAAGCTGTGGCCTTACAACTCAGTGCTATTGGCGTGACCAACCTGCACTCACCCGTGCTGGACGTAAACATGAATCCAAACAATCCGGAAATCAACATCCGCGCCTATGGTGATGATCCGGACATTATTGCAGAATATGCATTGGCCTCGATCAAAGGGTACATGGATGGCGGGCTGGTGCCTACTGCCAAACATTTCCCAGGACGAGGTGACTCGGATATTGATGCCCACTATGCCGTGCCTAATGTGCCAGGCGATTGGGATCGTCTGGAGGCAGTGGAACTGAAACCCTATCGCGTGCTCATTGAAAATGGTCTGCCCAGTGTTATGCTGGCCCATACGACCGTACCTGCGGCTGATCCGAGCATGCAGATTTCCACTGTGTCAACAGAGATCGTGACCGGTCTGTTGCGTGACCGTTTGGGCTTTGAAGGTGTGATCACCACGGACAGCATCACCATGGGTGCGCTGATGGAGAAATACGGCGTGGCCAAATCCTGTGCCCTGGCCCTCAAGGCCGGTTGTGACCTGGTGCTCAACAAGGTGGAGGACGAATTCCGTGACCAGGCTTGGCTGGAAACCAAGCGTTTTGTGGAAGACGGCGAGATCTCTGAAGCACAGCTTGATGCCTCAGTCAAGCGTGTACTCACCATGAAGTACAACCTGGGCATGTTTGACACCATGGGCCAGGTCATGGCTGACCAGGCCAGTGCTCCGATTCGAGATAGAGAGAGCATCGAGCTATCCCGGACTGTTGCAGAAAAGTGTTGTACGCTATTGCGTGACGAAGCGGGGCTGCTGCCGCTCAAGCCAGAACAGACCGTGATGGTAATCGAGCAACAGGTCTTGGACGGTTACAGCGGATTTGATGTGGCCTGCAACAACAAATGCTTTAATCAGGCCATGGTTGAGCAGTCCAAGAATATCTACTGTGTGGACACCAAGTTCAAAGCCACGGCCCAAGATGTGGACTTCCTCATGAATTACGTGGATGAGGTAGATGTGATCGTGGCGACCAATTACTACTGGCGTCTGTGTCCGGCCAACAACACCGACCTTATTCGGAAACTGATTGCCAAGGGCAAGAAGGTGATTGTGGTCACCAACTGTCCGTACGAATTGGGGGCCGTGCCTGAGGCTGTGACTGTGATCTGCAACTACTCTGTGACGCCGGAGAGCCTCAAGGCAGCGGCCCGTATGGTCTACGGCAAGTTGGAATCCCAAGGTCAGTGGATGCTAAAGCACTATGCTCAGCCCCTCAAGTCCACAACAGAATCAACCTATGAAATCAAGGGTGGTATTACTGAAACCGGTGACAATGAAATTGATCAGGTCGTGTTCTAATGATGCAAGCTGGTTTAGTCTCAGTCACGTTCAAACAAAAGACGTGTGAAGATGTGATCCGATATGCCGCGGCAGCCCGGCTCAAGGTTATCGAATGGCATGGCCAAAATCATGTGCTGCATGGTGATGTGGGGACCGCTCGTCGCATTGGACAGAGCACGCTGGATGCGGGACTTGCTGTGGCTGCCTATGGGTCGTACTATGTGGTTGGACAAAGCGAAGACATGGGACTCTCGTTTGACACGGTGTTGCAAACGGCTGAAGCATTGGACGCACCCATGATTCGTGTGTGGGCTGGGCATCAGAGCCCTGATGCGACTTCCAATTGTACCAGGGCAACCATTTTAGAGGAAGCCAGGCGTGTGGCAGATCTGGCAGCCGAAAAAAGGATCAAGGTCGTCTTTGAATTCCACAACAACACACTGACTCAAACGGGTAAATCTTGTGCTGCCTTGCTGGGTGATTTGGATCATCCCAATGTGGGTACTTACTGGCAACCCGCACCGGAGTTGGATGTGAGCCGGAATTTGACTGAACTTTGCACTGTGCTGCCGTGGTTAGTGGGCCTGCATGTGTTCCACTGGGGCCCTACGCACATGGATCGACAAGCTCTGGCTCAAGGTGAGTTGGATTGGGCTCAGTATCTGGCAATGGCCAAGCAGTGCCATGGCACGTTGAATGTCTTGCTGGAATTTGTTAAGGGGGGCACTGTAGAGCAGTTTAATGAGGATGCTATAACATTGCACCGACTTTTGGCATCAAGGAATATGGTATGACACATTATGACTACATTGTGATCGGATTCTATCTTGCTTTTATGTTTCTGCTGGGCCCCATCTACAAGAGCTTCAGCAAGACATCGAGTGACTTTTTTCGTGGTGGCGGGGGCATGCTTTGGTGGGTCGTTGGCAGTTCGGCCTTTATGACGACGTTTACGGCCTGGGCCTTCACCGCCGGTGCGGCCAAGGCCTACGAAACCGGCACGTTTTTCCTGGTGATATTTGCCTGTAATGTCCTATCCCTGGTATTCTGTTATTTGTTTGTAGTGGCCAAATACCGTCAGATGCGAATCATCACCGTGATGGAGGGAGTTCGTCGGCGTTTTGACAAAACCAGTGAGCAGATGCTGACCTGGCTGCTGGTGTTGGTCAAAATCCTCTACGGTGGGGCCATGTTGTATGCCATTGCGATCTTTATGTCCAGCGTCTTCAATGTGCCCATGTCAGTCATGATTACCCTACTTGGGATGATCATCACTCTGATGACAGTATTCGGCGGCTCGTGGTCCGCCACGGCCGGTGATTTTGTACAGATGATTGTGGTCGTCATCATCACGGTGATCATGAGTGTTCTGACGCTCATCAAGGTGGGCGGAGTGGGGGCATTTATGGATCAAATTCCTGACCGTCATCTGGATTGGACCCTATTTGATCGACCGAATGTGCTTGTCATCTTCATCATCACACTCTGTATCAATCAATTGATTCAAATGAACAGCCTCCTTGAAGGGGCAGCGCGTTTCATCTTTGTGAAAGATGCACGCAGCGCAAAAAAGGCGATATTGATACAAACTGCCGGCCTCATCATCCTGCCCTTTATCTGGATCGTTCCCCCCATGATGGCGGCCGTGTGGCATCCGAATATAGCCGAGGAATTCCCCAAGTTAAACAATGCCAGTGAAGCGGCCTATGTGGCCATGGCCATCGATCTGCTGCCGGCCGGTCTGTTTGGATTGCTCGTGTGTGGTATATTTGCCGCCACTGTCACGTCTCTGAACAGCCAATTGAATATTGTGGGCGGCAGCTTTGTACGTAATATCTATATTCAAGTCATACGGCCCAAGGCCTCAGAGAAAGAACAGATAACTGTGGGCCGTATCTTCATGCTGCTCTATGGGATGATATGGATTCTATTGGGCCTGTGTTTTCAGCAAGTCAAGGGATTGGAGCTGTTCGATCTACTGCTGTTAATAGCGGCCGCGACCGGTCTGCCTCTGGCCGTACCGCTGTTTCTGGGGATCTTCTTTAAAAAGACGCCCCCGTGGGCGGGCTGGAGTACCATGGTGGCCGGTTTTGTGCCTGCGGCGATCCTTGGACTGCTGTTTAAAGTCAATCCAGTCGTGCAGTGGCTTTGGCAGAATCCCGAGATGACGACAGACGATGTGATCAGAATTATCTGGCAGACCCCTGATTTGAATGCGCGTGAAATCGGTGACCTGAAAATTGCCATTACCACTGGCGTAGTAGCAGTGATTTGTATGGGATGGTTCTTCCTGACCATGTTGTTCTACCGTAAAGATGAAAAGCCCTACGTCGATCAGGTTGACGAATTCTTTACGGATATGGCTACACCTGTTCAGGCGCATGAGCTTGAACTCGGTGACCACGACAATGAGTCGCGACAGTGCACTGTGCTGGGAAATCTGTGTTTGGTGTATGGGGCCTTTATTCTGCTGCTGATTCTCATTCCCAATGAACAGTCGGGGCGCCTGATCACCTTTTGCTGCGGCGCTATCATTACCGGCATCGGATTGTTTCTGAAGACACTTAGCAAACGATCTCAAGAGAAAAGAAAGTGAGAGGTGAGTTATGAAAAAACACAATGGACTAATTAAAGAACTCCCAAAGCATGTATTTATAAACAGGGCGATCGTTGTATTACTAGTCTTTACAGCAAACCTCAATGCAGCCACCCGGTCGGTGGCTCCCGGTGAGAGTATTCAGTCGGCTATAGATTATGTCAACTCTAATGGTGGTGGTACTGTTACCTTGGCTGCGGGGATACATAACATCACCTCCCCAGTACAGATGAAAAGCAATGTGACACTTCAGGGTGAAGGAAATCTTGCTAGTACACTCAAAACGACTAATGACATCAAAATGATTATACAGTCCGGTTATGGTTTGGTGAATGTCACGATACAGAACCTTGTTCTCATAGGATCGCCTACAAAAAACGCAGGAGGGATTCATCTCATTTCCTACAATACAGATCATGATCATATTAAACTATCAGGTGTTCATGTTTTCGAAACCGGATGGGGCGTGCATATAAAGGGAGCCAAGAATGTAAGCATTGAGGATTGCAACTTTAGCAGAAACGGTAACCCTGAAAGTGAAAAGTATGCACACAACCTTTACCTTAGAAGGTGCTATACGGTTAATGTTAGGAATTGCATTCTTAACAACTCTACTTCTGCAAATGGAATAAATATTTCCTATAGCAAAGATATAAATATTTATAACTGTAAAGCTAAAGGCAATCATTTTAGAGGTATGCGTGCCGCAGATACGGATGGTTTTCAGGTACATAACTGTGTGATTGCCGAAAACGGGAATGTAGGTCTTCTTGCAAACAAAGAGAAGGCTGTTACCAAGAATATCGATTGGCAAAACAACTGCGTGTCCAACAATGGCAGTAAAGGGATTTATGCCCGATCCGGAGCAACCGGCACTTGCAGTAACAACAATTCGCATGGAAATAGTGAGGATTACAACCTTCCGGGTACTGTTTCCCAATCAGGGAATGTGAGTGATTCAAGCATAGTTTGCGGTAGCCGCATAGCCACTATGGAGAAGACCACCCCTCTCCGCTTTTTTGTATCCCTGCAGGGTAACGACACGTGGTCGGGTAGATTGGAACGTCCGTCATCTCAGAGGGGTGACGGACCCTTCCGAAGTCTGGATGCTGCCCGGGATGCCGTGCGGTCCCTGTCTCTGGAGGAACGAGCAAAGCAACTCATCGAAATCTGTATCCTTCCCGGTACCTATATTCGCAAGGAACCGTTGACTCTCAACGCACGGGATAGCGGAACTGAAACGGCGCCTATTATCTATCGATCCTGGACGGATGAGCCGGTGGTGATCAGCGGGGGTAAGGAGGTTCGGAACTGGACAAAAACCGATCTCAATGGACATAGCGTACTGGTCTCCGACCTATCCACATTGCCTGGAGGGGTTACTCCGTTCGAGCAGTTATGGGTCAACGGCCACCGGGCGATTCAGGCCCGCACGCCCAATCGCGGTTATTTGAAGATCCCGTCCGTGCCGGAGGTCGATCCCAATAGCCGGGGCCGTGGCAGGACCTATGACTTCTCCTATGGTCCAGCCGATGAACCCACCTTTGACGGGGGCCAAGACGGCGTCGCAGTGGTGTTTAATAAGTGGTTGGAGTACCACATGCCCCTGGACGGGATCGACCATCAGAAGCGATTGATTGTCTGCAGCAAACAGAGTGGGCGGGCGCTTGAAGTCGATGACGATTACTATATAGAGGGAGGCCGGGCCATGCTGGATCAACCCGGTGAGTGGTATCTCGATCGCAAAGCCAACAAGCTCTGCTACTGCCCCTTGGCCGGGGAGTCCGAGGTTGTGGCAGTGATTCCTTCGCTGATCACTGTGTTGCATGTTGAGGGCGATGCGACCAGCGACAAATGGGCCGAGCATATTCACTTCCGCGGCCTAAGCTTCAGCCATACCACCTGGATTTTGCCCAGGTCTTCAGGACCCTCAGGCTATGGCCAGGCGGACATCCGCATGGACGGCGCCGTGCGTCTCTTGGATGCCAGAGAGTGCCTTTTTGAAGCATGTGAAATCACGGCTATTGGCAACTACGGCCTCGAGATTGGACCGGGATGCTCTAAAAACAGGGTTCTGCGTTGTGACATACACGACTTGGGCGCTGGGGGGTTTCTGATTGGCCCCAAGATCCGCCCGCCTTCTGACAAGGTGAACCCCAATCGGCAAGATTTCCCGCCCGTACTGGAGAATCCATCCGATGCGTGCAGTCACAACGAAATTGCAGACTGTCGGATCTACGATGGCGGCCGCTACTATCACTGCGCAGTAGGCATATGGATCGGCCAGAGTCCGGAAAACCATGTACATCATAACGAAATCTACGATTTTTACTATTCCG
>Ga0114922_10006915_pt1 | contig 10388 bp, 7 predicted proteins | sample AartaG_FD_100975 | JGI IMG/M metagenome (GOLD analysis project Ga0114922, IMG submission 100975) | Deep subsurface microbial communities from Aarhus Bay to uncover new lineages of life (NeLLi) - Aarhus_00045 metaG | ecosystem: Environmental > Aquatic > Marine > Oceanic > Sediment | place: Aarhus...
CCGAACCACTACCTTGACCTCCGAACGTGGCGTTCCACTCGCCATTGGCCGACGGCCGAGCTTCAACAGGTTGAGCACGTGACCAGTTGCGTGGCAGAGATCCGCAGTCTGCTCCGGACCAATATATCCGCTCTAGCCCGCGCCTACCCCCTTCACATGTCGCTCACGGCTGGAAGAGATGCACGGATGCTCCTCGCATGCGCCCGCAAGCATCTCGAACGCATCTCGTTCTTCACGATAGCGATTCCGCATTCCGGAGGCAGGCTCGATTGCCACGTTGCCCCGCGGCTCGCCCGCCGGTTCCGGCTTGATCATTCCGTAGTACCTTACCGGTCCCCCTCTCCCGCCGATCTCGAGCTTCTGCACTACAGGACGGGGGCGTGCGTAGACGGCTTCCACGCGAGGATGAACGCAACGTACGGGCAACTCGAGCCGCAGCGAGTTGTCCTTATTGGGGCGGCCGGGGAGCTCGGGCGCTCCTTTCACTGGCGCAAGGGGGATACGGAATCGACGCCTGTATCCGCCGCAGATCTCCTTACGCGATTGGTCAAGCTGCTCCACCCACTAGATCTCCCGAAGATCGAACGCAGAGCGCAGCAGTGGCTTGATAGCCTGCCGCTGACGAACACCTTAACGATATGGGGTCTTCTCCTTAATGAGCAACTCAACGGGTGCTGGTTCGGTCCCCTGTTGTACGGGTTGGCAAGCAACCGATCTTATGTGTTCCCATTCTCCCACCGCCGACTCATGGAGTGTATGTTGACCTTGCCTACTCCGTACCGGCGGCAGAACTCACTCGAAAACGACCTGATTGGCGGCGAGTGGCCGGAACTGCTGCGTTTCCCGTTCAACTGGCCCCTTGGTGTCAGGAAGTACTTGCACTTCGTACGACGAAGGTTGCGCTTGTTGGCGCGGCTGCTATAGCCGCACAGGAGGCAAGGGCGCGATTGGTCGTGGATAGGACGAGCAGAGGCATCATGTGTGGCGCATGACAGATGAAGGTCGCAGCCGCTTCGCGGGAAGCCCTGGCACGGTCCCTAGCATCCCCACGCCCGTTGCCTCGCCCCCAGGATCGGAAAGCAGATGACCGAGCGTATGGCGGTGACAGCTGATCCTGAGCGGGGCGGAGGCCCAGGCAATAGTGCGGTTGAGGCCGGCACCGACAGTCTTGCGCGCTCGACGGGGCGGGGCGCCCTATGGCAGTTCGTGGGGGCCGGGTGGAACTCGATCGTCCAGCTCGGCGCCAGCGCCGTTCTTGCGCGAGTGCTGTCCCCCAAAGACTTCGGGATGCTCGGCATGGCCGTGCTCGCACAAGGACTGATCGGGCGGATCGGCGCGTTAGGCACCGGGTCGGGCGTGATAGCAAAGAAGGATGCTACCGAAGATGACGTGTCCACTGCCTTCTGGATGGGCGCCATCGCGCAGGCCTTTCTCTTCACCATGGCGTTCGCTGCGGCCCCGCTGGTCGCTGTGTTCTTCCGGACCTCCGCGCTCACGTGGGTGATGCGCGCCGTCAGCGTTACGTTCCTCTTCACGGCCGTCGGTTCCACTTCCGGCATTCTGCTCCGAAAACGTCTCCAGTTCGGCCCCTTGAAGATTATTGAGAGTGGTGGAGTTCTCTTTGCCTCGACGCTCGCCATCGTCTTGGCCGTCGGATTCCGGCTCAATTACTGGGCACTGGTCTTGGCGATGGTCGTTGGCCGCCTCGCTACGACCGTCGCAACCGTTCTCTACGCGCGCTGGCTCCCAAGCCTCCGTTTCAGCCGAGAGAGCTTCCGCTTCCTGTTCCGTTACGGTATCCACGGCCTAGGTGCTACCTCTGTGGGCTTCTTCAGGCACAACATAGACTACCTGCTGGTCGGCAGGCTCCTTGGTCCTGCCACCCTCGGCCTGTACGAGTTCGCGTACCGCATTCCACATCTGATGCTGAACCGCCTTGCGATGCCTGTCAGCCGCGTGTTGTTTCCTTCCTTGGCCAAAGCCCAGACAAGCGACAGGCGCCTGACAGGCGGCTATCTCAAGGCGACCAAGTACATCGCCCTGATCGTCTTCCCCCTCCTCGGCGGTCTCGCCGTGCTGGCTCGCCCGACCGTGGCGGTGCTCTGGGGACCGAAGTGGCTCCCCGTAACGTTTCCCCTCCAGTTGCTCTGTATCGCAGCCGCCGCTCGCTGCGTCGCGGTGGGGGCCCAAGCCGTCTTCCTCTGTAAGAACAGACCAGATCTGCCGTTCAAGTTCGGGTTGGCCGAACTGGCGATCACTTTCGCCAGCGTCTGCGGCTTCGGTTATGCCTTCGGCCTCTGGGGGGTTGCGCTTGGAATGGTCATTGGGAGCGTTCCCGGATTGTGTGTGGCATGCTACGCGCTCCATCTTGCGCGCCGCTCAAGCCTTCGACTGCTTGTGGCCCTGCTGCCCCCGACCATCGGGACTGCCGGGTGCATTGTGGCCGCTGCCGGCACATACGCCCTGTGCGGAGCGTTCCATCTGCCATCTTGGGCAGTTCTGACCTTGGCGGTCCCGGTCGGGGCCCTGGCCTACATCAGTGTTCTTGTGGTCTGGTTCCGGGAGCAAGTTCGTGAGGTGCTTGAGACGGTCCGGCTCGTACTGCCCAGGCGCTTCGCGTTACGTTGCCGTGGTCGCCACCGACAGGGAGCATTGGCAAGATGATGTGCGGAGCTCTCAGCGAACGGTGCAGTGCCGCCGGAAGAGGGCCAAGGCTACGGCACGGCAGAAGCGGCCGGGCTACGGCAGCTGCCCGTTCGTGGCGCGCGGACAGGAAGCACAAGCAAGGCGGGGGCCGGAATTACATGAGGAAAGGCAAAGCCGATGTTCTTCGTCTTGAGCACTGGACGGTCGGGCAGCACTACGATCGCCAGGGCCCTGAGTCAGGTGCCCGGCGTCTTGTGCAAGCACGAGCCGACTCCGACGCTGATTGAGGAGGCCAAGGAATACGTCGAGGGCAGGATGCCCCGCGACCAAATTGTCGCGCTGCTGCGAGAAACCCGCGTGCCTCCCGGCGGGGATCTCTGCTACGGCGAATCCAACTACACGCTGGCCTTCCTGGCCGACGCGCTCGTGGAGGCATTCCGGCGGGCCCACTACATTTGGTTGGTACGGAACGGACTGAACGTGGTGGCTTCCTTCGAGCACCGGCGCACCTATCGCGGGATGCAGAACATCCACGGCCAGAACATGCCCTGCGGTGACAAGGTGGGGGACATGAGCGCCGAGCGATGGCAGGCCATGACGCCTTTCGCGCGGTGCTGCTGGCGGTGGTCGTGGACCAACGGTCGGATCCGCCAAGTGCTGGAGCGGGCCGACGCCAGGCGCTTCTACGTGCGGCTGGAGGACTTACAGGATCGCTTCGACGAGTTGGCTGGCTTTCTTGGCATCAGGAGCCCCGCGGCTCCTAAGGTACCGGTGGCGAATGCGGCGCGATCGGCGGTGACAAGGTTTCGCTACTGGGACAGTGGGCAACGGCGTAGCTTTAAGGAGATTTGCGGCCCGCTCATGGACGATCTCTATCCGGGCTGGAAGGACTTGTTCGTGTTTGGCCGCGGGCAGCGACTGCGTAATGAACTGCTGGCACAGCTGAGCTACCGCAGGGCCACGGGGCGCGCGCTGAGGCATGTCGGCCGCTTAGTGCTCCCTCCGGCCGTTCGCGGGCCGTTCCGAAGGCTCTTTGCTGGCCGGGGCCTACTTGATTACGCTGATGCGTGAGGATGCGCGGGCACAGTCTTGACGCGTCCCCAGTCGGAGCGGAAAGGGCAGTCAGGCATGGCGCATATTCTGGTCCGTGGCGGCGGCTTCGTCAACAAGGGCGCTGAGGCCATGGTCTATACCGTCCGGCAGGAGCTGGGGGCGCGTATACCGAGGTCGCGCTTCTTCCTTGAGCTGCCGTCGCAGGTGGCCTCGTCCCACACCCCCAACCAGTTCCATCCCTTACCCCAACCGGTCGGCGGGCGCGTCCGCAAAGGGATTCGCTTGGTCCGGGCCAGCTTGGCCTGCCCGGAGCTCCTCCGGAGCGCCGTACGCAATTCCTGGACCGCGCTCCAGGCCATTGCGCAGGTAGACGGCGTCGACGCTATCGTCGACGTCAGCGGTTACTCCTACGCCGACCCGTGGGGCGTCTGGCCTAGCCGGCACACCTGGGGCTACCTGTCGTACGCGGCCCGGAAGGGCAAACCCTACGTGTTCCTGCCACAGGCGTGGGGGCCGTTCAGCCATCGTGAGATCGGGCGGCTGGTCCGGCGTTTCTGCCGGCGGTCGCCTCTTGTCTATGCGCGCGACCGCCGGTCGCTGGGCTACCTCAACGAGTTGGGGCCCCAGGTGGCGAACAAGGTTTACCTGGCCCCCGATATCGCCTTTCGCTTCCGGGCTGCTCCCGAGCGGGAGGGCGCGGCTGTCCTGACGAAGCTGGGCCTGCCGACGGACGGCCGCCCCCTTGTGGCCATGGCGCCAAACATGCGCGTCTACGAGCGAATGCAGGGCGAGGGCAAGGACAACCGATACGTACGCATGCTCGTGGCGTTGGCCAGGCAAGGCCTTCGGTCGGGGGTTGCGGTACTCCTGCTGCCACACGAGATTGGCGACGGGAGGCGCAGCGACGACCGGTTCCTCTGCCGGCTCGTGGCAGAGCAAGCGTCCGAGCACGAGACAGCGGTTGCCATGAGCGGGGAGTACTCCGCCGCACACATCAAGGCGGTCATCGCGCGGGCGGACCTGCTGGTAGGTTCGCGATTCCACAGCATCGTCGCGGCCTTGTCGTCGCGGGTGCCTGCGGTCGTGTTGGGCTGGTCACACAAGTACGTGGAGTTGATGCGCGCCGTCGGCATGGAGGAATACGTGCTGGGCCATGAGGCGTGCGACGTCGAGGCGTTACAGGCGCAGTTCGATCGGGCCTGGTCCCGGCGAAGGGATCTGCGCGAGCGACTGAAACAGCGCGTGCCCGAGAGTGAACTGAAGGTGGATGCGCTATTCGACCGGGTGGCCGAAGCTCTCCAGGGACGAGGATCGTGAGTCTGGAAGCCAACATTGAGGCGATCGTGGACCAAGGACTGTGCCTGAGTTGTGGCACGTGCGTGGGCGTCTGCCCTTCGGGTGCCGTGGCGATGGAGGAGACGCCGGCCGGTCTGCTAGAAGCACGCGTAGACGCCGAAGCGTGCGTTCTCTGCGGGCTCTGTGCACGTGTCTGTCCGGGTGCGCGTCTGGAGGACGGGCTGTTTGCCGACGACACAGACCCACTCAAGGGCACGGTACTGGCGGCCTTCACTGGCGTCACGCCGGACGGAGGGGTGCGTCGCGCAGCGCAGAGCGGCGGGGTCGCGACTGCCCTGCTGCTGCACCTGCTACGGATCGGGCAGATCGATGGCGCCTTGGTCACCGAGATGCCGCAGGACGGATCCCTGCGCCCGGCAGTTCGCCTCGCGGGCAACTCCGCCGAGGTCATCGGCGCCCAGGGCTCGAAATACTGCCCGGTCTCGCTCAACGCATTCCTGGCTGCCAGGGAAGAGACGAAGATCGGTCGGCTAGCCGCGGTGGGCGTCTCGTGCCACGTGCACGGCCTGCGGAATGCCGCGGCAGCCCTGCCCGAGGCCGACGTTCGCCCGTTCGTTCTCCTGGGGCTTTTCTGCGACCGCGTACTGGCCGGGGCGGCCATAGATTACCTGATCGGCGCCTCGGGCGTGCCGCGCCGGGACGTGACGACCTTCCGCTACAAGAGCAAGGAGCGGCGCGGCTGGCCGGGGGACGTTCGCATCGAACAGAAGAACGGTCGGATCACCTGGGTCGACGGGGACAAGCGGCTGGCCTGCAAGGACCGGTTCACTCCGGCGCGGTGCCGTCTGTGCTTCGACAAGTTCAACGTGCTGGCGGACATCTCGCTGGGCGACGCCTGGGGTGTGCGTGAGGAATACGAAGGCGTCTCCGCCGTTCTGGTGCGCACGGAACGGGGCATGGAGGTGATCCAGTCCGCCCGCCAGGCCGGCGCTGTTCAGCTCGAGGAGGTCGACCCCGAGGCCATCTTCCGAGGGAACGACCTGGAGCGCCGACGGCGCGCCTGGACGGCATACACGAAGGCCTGGATGCAGATGGAACGGCTGGCGCCGGACCTCGGTATCCCTGATCGGGCCGTCGCTGACATCCGACACTTGCGCCTGGTGCCGCACAGGCGACTTCTCAAAGAGTCGCTCAGGCTGCGGATGGCGCGCTCACGGCGGCAGGTTGTGCGCCGCGCGCGGCGGACGGCTCTTTGTGAGCAACTCCGCAGACGTGCGAAACGGGAAGCGAAGAAGCTCCTGCGACGTTGATGGCCCGGACGCACCAGCCATCTCAGAACGTCGAATGGAGACGTACCCATCCCAGCTGCGAACCGGAAAAGTAGGATCCTGCTCATCCACACAGGCGCCAACTGGCTCGCCGGAAGTGAGCGGAGTTTGCTCTCAGTCGTCGATGGTCTACGGCCGCAGGGGTTCCGATTCCGCGTCCTATGCACGAACAAAGTCCTGGCGGAGGCTTGCTCTCGTCGAGGTGTACCCGCGGGCTTGTACCACAACGAGCTCTTGCTACTCCCGCCGGACGCCCCCCAAGTCAACCCTCTGCCCTTCCTGCGGACCGTCTCGACGATCCGCCGATTCGCTCGCGTGCACCGCGCCGACCTCATCCATGCCAACAACCTCCTACCGTCACAGGCAGCCTTCGTGGCGGCTCGATCACTCGGCGTGCCGATCGTGGCGCATGTCCGCAGCGACCGGTACCATCGAGGTTCCCGCTACGCCAGTCTCGTTCGTTGGTGCGACGCTGTAGTCTGTATCTCTCGGGCCGTGTCGCGCAACTACTGGCCTGCCAAACTCGGATCGCGCCTCAAGGTCATTTACAACGGCATCGATGTGGAAGCCTTCGCGCAGGCGCGCCCCCTACGACCCAAGGGCGCTTCGGGCAGTGACGGTACGCCCGTTGTCGGCACCGCGGCTTTCCTCCGACCGGAGAAAGGCATCGATGACTTCATCCGCGTAGCTGCGCTGGCGAAGGCAGCGGGAGCTCGCTGTCGGTTCGTGATTGCGGGCGAAGGCCCCAACCGGGCCGAGCTGACAGCCCTGGCGCGATCTCTAAGGGTGCAAGACACAGTCACCTTCCTAGGCTACGTCCCAGACATCGCCAGCTTCATGAAATCCCTCGATGTCTTCCTGTCTACGTCTTACGCTGAAGGGTTCGGCCGCGCCGTCGTTGAGGCGAGTTCCGCTGGCCTGCCGGTGGTAGCATTCGCGGTCGGGGGCATTCCGGAGGTGGTAGACGACGGGAGGACGGGTTTCCTGGTTCCGCCCGGCCATGTCAACCGGATGTGGGAGAAGGTTCGTAGCCTTTTGAAAAATCATGAGTTGCGCCGAGATTTGGGTAGTGCTGGGCACCGGAAGGCTAGGACGTGCTTCTCGCTTCAGGCCTACGCGGATCGCGTGGCTGAGGTCTATGAGTCCTTGCTATGAGCGGCCGTTTCCAATACCTGTCGCTTGCTGAGGCCTTCGGCGTCCCACCGCGCGGTGGGCATGTGGTGTGGCTGCATGAGGTCTCGCGGCGCCTCAGCGGCGTGCGCCTGCTGACGGGGAGGTGGGCTGGGGAGCCTGACTACGCTGTGGTCGACGGTGTAGAGATCGTCCGTATCGGCCTGAAGCGATGGCCGCTCGTCCGACCGGAATCTCTGCCGCTCTACGCGACGTACCTCGCTCAGGCCGTCCGGCAGGTCCTTTCGGGCCGACCCAAGGCAATCCTCGCGGCGAGAGTCCTGCCGGAGGGCCTGCTGGCCGGCATTCTCAGCCGGGCGCTGGGCGTCCCCAGCGCGGTCTTCGCCCACGGCGAAGAAGTCCATCGCATGCGGCCGGATAGGGTCCTCGGTGGGCGGCGAAGGGTGACGGCAGCGCTCAAGCGCAAGGCGCTTTGGGCGGCTTACCGCCACGTCGACCTCATCATCGCCAACAGCCGCTTTACCGCGAAGCTTCTCCGGCGTGGTGGCGTAGATGAGCGCAGGGTGTCGGTCGTACATCCCGGGACGGATCCCAGCTGCTTCCAGCCGATGCCGAGAGACCCATGTCTGGCGGCAAAGCTTGGAGTGGAAGGCAAGGCCGTGGTGCTCAGCGTCGGCCGCCTGGTCCATCGCAAAGGTCAGGATACGGTGATCCGGGCTATGCCCGCCATCCTCCGTCAAGCTCCGAATGCTGTATATGTGGTAGCGGGAAAGGGCTACTATGAAGAACAACTGCGTCGTCTGGCAGAATCCGTGGGCGTCTCGGACCACCTTCGCTTCATTGGGGAGGTGGATAATGAGACGCTGCCTAAGCTGTACAACTTGGCCAACGCATTCGTCATGCCGAACCGGGTCACGGCGGAACTGGGCGACCTGGAGGGCTTCGGTATCGTCTTTCTGGAAGCGGGCGCCTGCGGGGTGCCGGTCGTGGGCGGCCGGTCGGGCGGCGTCCCGGATGCCATCGTCGACGGCCAGACAGGTTTGCTCGTAGACGGCAGTTCGGTAGCCGAGGTCGCCGGGGCCGTGGTGCGGCTGCTCATGGACCCGGACGGGGCTTGCCGGATGGGTCAGAACGCCAGGCGGCGGATCTGCCGCGAACTCACGTGGGACCATTCGGCCGAGAAGATTCGGCGTTTGCTGGAATCTCTGCGCCGTCCCTCGCGCTTTGCGGCCAATGCGCTCCCATCGGACGCTTGCGTGAAGGAGTAGGCGGGTGCCCTACCGAGGCATTACGTTGCGCGAAAGGCTGCCAATGGCCCGGCCCCAGCGCGCCGATATTGCCAAAGAAGGACGTGCCGCCCGGGTGAAGTCTCGAGCGGGTGGGAGCACGCCGCCTTCACCCCCGGCTTGGCCAAATCCCGGTGGCGTTCGGGTCCTATCTCGAGGGAGACGGATACATGGGAATCAGCGCCCTGCTACCTCGCTTGGCTAGTACGGCCTACTATACGGTGTGGCCGCGAATTCGTCCCGGCGGCTACCTTGGTCGCCTCACCGCGGCGCTGCGCCATCGGGCTGGTGCCGACTGGCAGCCGCCAGAGCAAGTTCGCCAGGCCCAATTGCAGAAGCTCAATGCCCTCCTCATGCACGCAGGTCAGCGCGTGCCTTACTACCGGCGACTGTGCGAGGCTGGCCAGATGCCCGACCGGGTTGACCACCTTGAGGACATCGCCGCAGCTCCCGTCCTGACCAAGGCGATCATCCGCCGGGAAGGCGAGGGCCTCCTGACGGAGGACTACCCCGCCGAGCAGCTCCGCGCGCTGGCCACGGGCGGCTCTACGGGCGAACCCCTGCATTTTTGCTCGGACCACGACGCCCTGCTCTGCAAGAACGCCGCGGAGTCCTGGTCCTCGGCCATGGCGGGGCTCCGGCGCGGTAGCTCCATCGCGATGCTCTGGGGCGCGGGACGATTCGAGCCGTCCAGCGCTGCGGACCTCAGGGAGGCCCTCCAGCGGCTCATCACGAATCGCATCTTCATCGACTGCTTCCAGATGGGCCCGGACGACCTGCTGCGAGCGCATCGGCGCTTGAGCCGGTTCCGCCCGGAAGGTCTGCTTGGCTACACCAGCGCGCTGGTGGAGCTGGCCTACTTCCTGGAGCGAGAGGGGATCCGGCCGAAGTACCCTCGCAAGACCGTGCTCAGCGCCGCCGAGACGCTGGACGATGTGTCGCGCGAGAAGCTGGAGCGCGTCTTCCCCGCGCCGGTCTTCAATCGATACGGATCGCGCGAGATGGGGCTGATCGCCGTGGAGTGCGAGCGCCATCAGGGACTCCACGTGGACTGCGAGAACGTCCTGGTGGAGCTGGCAGACGGCCCGGCGGGCACGGGCCTGAAGCGAATCCTCGTGACCAAGCTGACACAATTCAGCATGCCGTTTATCCGCTACGACATTGGCGACCTGGCCGAAGGGCCGTTGTCGTACTGCCCCTGCGGTCGGGGCTTTCCCGTGCTGAAGCGCGTCGTTGGCCGCGTGACGGAGACGATCCGGTTCCCCAACGACAGGTGCTTGCCGGGCGAGCTGTTCCCGCACCTCTTCAAGGACTGCGGGATTGCGGCATACCAGGTCTTTCAAGCGCCAGACTACTCGGTCGACGTTCGCCTCGTGAAGGCCCCCAACCAGACGCCCGAGCAGGACGAGCTGATGCGCCGCGTGATCGCCCAGCGCCTTGGACCCGATATTCCTGTCAGGTATCGCTACGTCGACCGCATTGAGCGTTCGCCCACCGGGAAGCTGCTGCCGGTCGTCAGCCAAGCGCCCTTAACGCTGGCCCGAGGATCCAGACGCACCAGTCTTCGTGCGTAGGTGAAGGGATCGTTTGACGTATGAATTGGTAGGTGAATCCGCGAGAGGATTGATCCGACCTAGACCTGACGGGA
>Ga0114922_10006916_pt1 | contig 10388 bp, 10 predicted proteins | sample AartaG_FD_100975 | JGI IMG/M metagenome (GOLD analysis project Ga0114922, IMG submission 100975) | Deep subsurface microbial communities from Aarhus Bay to uncover new lineages of life (NeLLi) - Aarhus_00045 metaG | ecosystem: Environmental > Aquatic > Marine > Oceanic > Sediment | place...
AAGGGTTTATGATGCCCGTGGATCAGGAGGTTTGTATGAAGGCCCTGTTGGATTAATTACTCAGGATAATTATACCGATTACTGGTATAATAAAGTTAAGAAACCGAGACGGATAAGGCTTGACGATTAGAATATTAGGGTATATAATAATAAATATTAATTTTGAGTTCAATATTAAAAGATCCCGACTAAAAATATAAATAATATGGAACTCAAATTTCTTTTTAATATTAAGGATTTATTAACCGGATGGGGCTTATCTGAAAATATTGCAGCATATATCAATATTTTATTTGGTACTACAATAATAATATTACTGACCTACCTGTCTGACGTCATTTCAAAAAGAATAATTATTAAAACTATTACCCGTGTTATTAGAAGAACCAAATCAAACTGGGATGATATTTTATTAGAGAAGAAAGTTCTTACACGGCTGGCACACCTGGCCCCTGCTATAATTTTATTCTTTTTTGCAAGGTTTGTTTTATCTGATTATCAGAATATCGCTGTTTTTATTCAGGGTGCTATAAGGATTTATATAATATTATTAATCCTGTTAGTCATTGATTCATTAATTAATGCTCTTCACGGTATATATCAAACATTAGAAGTTTCAAAAAACCGTTCTATTAAGGGATATATACAGGTAGCTAAAATACTGGTTTATTTTATTGCTGCCTTACTGGTAATTTCAATACTATTCAATAGAGAAGTCACAAGATTATTAACAGGACTAGGAGCTGTGGCAGCAGTACTGCTGCTGGTTTTCAAGGATACTATCCTTGGATTTGTGGCTAGTATACAGCTTTCCGCAAATAATATGTTAAAAATCGGTGATTGGATTACAATGCCAAGGTATAGTGCCGATGGTACAGTTATGGAAATTACTTTAAATACCGTTAAAGTCCAGAATTGGGATAAGACCATTAGCACAATCCCTACATATGCTTTAGTATCAGACTCATTTAGCAACTGGAGAGGGATGGAAGAATCCGGAGGAAGACGTATAAAAAGATCAATAAATATTGATATGAAAAGTGTAAAATTTTGTACTAAAGAAATGCTTGACAGATTTAACAAAATACAATATCTCAGAGAATATACCGAAAAAAGAAAACTAGAAATTGAAGCGTATAATAAGGAAAATAACATTGATAAATCAATCGTTGTAAACGGTCGCAATATGACCAATATTGGTACTTTCAGGAAATATCTTGAAAAGTATCTTTATCATCATCCTAAAATACACAATGATATGACTTTCCTTATAAGGCAATTACAGCCTACCGATAAGGGAATACCAATTGAAATATATGTTTTTAGCAACGATCAGCGCTGGGCAAACTACGAAAGTATCCAGGCCGATATTTTTGATCACATTCTGGCTGTTATTCCTGAATTTGATCTAAAAGTATTTCAGAGCCCGTCAGGTGACGATTTCCAAAGAGTCCTTGGAAGTTAAAATCCCAGATGGATTTTTCAGGGAATATTAAATTGCTTTACTCCCCTTCTCCCCGGTACGTATTCTTATACAATCCTCCAGGGAAGTGATAAAAATCTTTCCATCTCCCACTTCACCTGAATCATTTGTTTTGGCTGCATTAATAATTGTATTAACCGTTATATCAACAAAATCATCATTAACTGCAATTTCCAGTTTTACTTTGGGTATCAGTCCTGGTATTATTTTTTTCCCTCTATAAATCTGTTCCCGGGTTTGCTGTCCATGCCCGGAAACCCGGATAACTGTTATCCGGGTTATCTCATTTTCAATAAGCGCTTCACGTACCTGGGCAAGTTTTATATCTCTTATTATCGCTGTTATTAATTTCATAATTCAATATTTTTTTCTTTTTTGCAAATATTAATAAAGTTATTATAAGCAGTAAGCTAAAAATTCAAATCCTGTTATTAACTCGCATTCAACATTCCATACCCGTGTTCTCCATGATAAGATGCATCAAGTCCCTGCATTTCTATTTTTGCCGGTGATCTTAATCCAATTATTTTATCTACTAAAATCACGATTATCAGGGTCACAACAGCTGCATATGCAATAGATATTAATACCGCAGAAATCTGAACACCTAACTGTTGAAAAACTGTCCATGTACCTCCTTCAGCAAGAGATGCGGCCTCGTTCATCCAGCTTTTTCTAATAAAGAATGACAATATTATTGCACCAACAATCCCTCCAACTCCGTGTATTCCAAAAGCATCCAGACTATCGTCATAACCTAATTTGTTCTTAATTAATATGGCAATATAGCATAAGATTGCAGCTATGGCACCTAGTGCAAGTGCACCATACGGTTGGACAACTCCCGCTGCTGGTGTTACAGCAACTAATCCAGCAAGAATCCCACTTCCGAATCCTAATGCAGTTGCTTTTCCCTGGTGAACTCCTTCAATAATCATCCATGTAAGAGCTCCTGCAGCTGCAGCTGCCTGAGTGGCTGTTAATGCCTGGGCAGTATCAAGGCCACTATTTACACTACTTCCCGCATTGAAGCCAAACCAGCCGACCCAGAGTAATCCAGCTCCAAGCATTGTAATAACCAGATTGCTTGGAGGCATATTTGTTTTAGGGTATCCTCGTCTTGCCCCTAAATAAAGTGCTGCAACTAATCCACTAATACCGGCTGAAATATGCACCACAGTACCTCCGGCAAAATCAATCGCTCCGTTTGCACCCATATTAAACAGGAATCCGTCTTCAGCCCACACCCAATGACATAGAGGATTGTAAACAAATATACCCCAAAGTGCAATAAAAACAGCATAACCCTTAAAGGTAACTCTTTCGGCAAACGCACCTGCTATTAATGCCGGGGTAATAATTGCAAATTTGCCCTGAAACATCGAAAATACATAATCCGGGACACCATTATTTACCTCCGTATCAATGCCACTCAGAAACAATAAGCCCTTGTCCCATCCAATCCAGCCCCCCAAGGCATTCGGACCAAAACACATACTATAACCAAAAGATATCCATAGCACTGTCATTATACCCATTGCGGCAAAACTATGCATTATGGTACCCAAAACATTTTTTGTTCTGACAAGTCCACCGTAAAACATTGCCAGCCCGGGAATCATTAATAGTACCAGGGCAGTTGAAGTTAGCATCCAGGCAGTAATTCCCGTATCCACTCCGTTTCCGTCCGAAGCATAAGAATTAACTGCAAAGAATAAAAGTAAAATCACTACAAAAAACAATGTTCTCTTTTTAAGTAATTCCATTTTTCAGCAGTTTAGGTTATTAAAATATGATTTATGAATATTTTTTTCGATATAATTGTACAAAGGTATATTATTATTATAATATAATCAATTATTTATTCTTTTTTTATTTTTAACCCTATATTTATAATGGTTATAAAGTCTATTTAATACCTTTTTTAATTTATTACCCCATTTTTGAGTTGGTATTTATTTAAAGTTATTATTTAATAATATTTATATTCTATACGCGAAAGGTTAATGTGAAGGCAGGATAAAATAAATACGGGGCCAAAAAAAAGGCTGCCTTTTTAGACAGCCTCTTCCTTTTTCACCCTCAGTGAATCGAAGGATCTTTAATATTCTAAACAAGAATAATATTATTTTTTTTACATTCATCGACCATTTTCTGTGGCCAGATGCTTGACTGAATTTCACCCACGTGCGCCTTTCTTAAATAAAACATGCAAATTCTTGACTGGCCCAGGCCTCCTCCAATACAAAGAGGTAATTCATTGGACAACAATCTTTTATGAAACATGAATTCTTTTCTATCCATAGTATGTGTCACATCAAGTTGTTTCAGCAATGATTCTTTATTAACTCTTATACCCATGGATGAAATTTCGAATGCTACTTCCAAAACAGGATTCCAAAGAATAATATCTCCGTTGAGCCCTTTATAGCCATTTTGGGTAGGAGTAATCCAGTCATCATAATCGGGTGCTCTGCCATCATGCGGTTTGCCATCTGCTAAAGTACCTCCAATACCAATCACGAATATTGCACCGTATTTCCTGGCAGCTTCTTTTTCTCTTTCCCTTGGTGTAAGATCCGGATATTCTTCCAGCAATCGTTCAGAATGGATAAAAGTTATCTTATCTGGTAAAATTGGTTCAATATGTGAATAGTGCTCATAAATTACAAATTCTGTTCTTTTTAATACTTCGTAAAGCTTAATAACGATATATTTCAGGAAATCAAGATTCCTTTCTTCATTCCTGATAACTCTTTCCCAGTCCCATTGATCAACATATAACGAATGCAAATTATCCAATTCTTCATCAGGGCGAATTGCATTCATATCAGTATAAATTCCAAAACCATGTTTTATATCATAATCAGCCAGTGCTATTCTTTTCCATTTTGCTAATGAATTTACCACCTCAGCCACAGCACTGTTCATGTCTTTAATCTCAAAAGAAACCTTGTTTTCCACTCCATTCAAATCGTCATTAACGCCTGTTCCTTTTATCACAAATAATGGTGCGGTTACTCTTCTAAGTTGCAACTCAGAGGATAAATTTTCCTGGAAAGTGTCTTTCACAAGCTTTATTGCTTTTTCTGTCTGCTTCAGATTCAGAAGCGGCTTGTAATTTTTCGGAATAGATAAGCCCTTTACCATAGATTTTAAAAATTTGGATTAATAAGTTATTACATACCAAAGTATCAATTTTTTACAGAACACTATAAAGATTTATTTAAAATTATTGCAATGATTTTCCTTTAATAATTTCCCAGCAGGATTATTACACAATAGTAATAATAAAAACAGAGGTATCAAAAGTTACCTTAAAATTTATCAATACTAAAAAATAATAAAAGCGCGAAACTAAAAACTTCCTTTCTAATTACCAATTAAATTTTTATATATTGTGTTAATTTGTCACTTATTTAAATGCAATTATAATTATTTATAATTTATTTGCACTATTTAATTACTATTTATATTTATTTTTTGTATTTTATTAACATTTTAGCATTATTTTTATTATGTTTGCACATTATTCTTATTAATTGTAATATAATATGGGCTATAACTTTAAAATTGACAGTTTAGATAAAAATATTCTTTCAATGTTGACGAAAAATGCAAGAGTTCCGTTTCTTGAAATTGCAAGGAATTGTGGAGTTTCCGGTGCAGCAATTCACCAAAGGGTACAAAGACTTTCCAGGCTTGGTATAATTTCCGGATCACAATTGATTATAGAACCAAAAAAAATAGGATACAGTACATGCGCTTATATTGGTATTTTTCTTGAGAATGCTTCATTATTTAATGACGTTTCTAAAAAACTGTTAGGAATACCTGAAATTACACAATGTCATTATACAACCGGCCAGTACTCCATGTTTGTTAAGGTATATACAAAGGATAACGAGCATCTGAAAGATGTATTAGCAGATAAAATACAGGCAATTAATGGAATTTCACGAACTGAAACATTCATTTCGCTGGATGTTTTAATAGACAGGCAATTACCTGTAATTGAGAAACCAGATTAGGGATTTTGTATTTCTCTTTGTCTTACAACCTCATACATCATAATGGATGCTGCCACACTTACATTAAGCGAGCTTATTGAACCCAACATAGGTATTTTGACCAATTGATCGGCAATTTTTAATATATTCTTTTCTATTCCTTTATCCTCAGCACCTACTACTAATGCTGCGGGCAACGTTAAATCAATATTATAATATAAATCCTGAGCCTTTTCAGTTACTGCCACTATTTGTAATCCGCTATTTTTAAGGAAACTAATGGTTTTTACCAGATCAGGAGTTCGACATACAGAAAGATTATGCAATGCCCCTGAGGAGGTTTTAATTGCATCAGCATTTATTTGTGCTGCTCCTTTATTTGGTATTATTAAAGCATCAACACCTGCACCCTCTGCTGTTCTTGCTATTGCCCCAAAATTTCTGACATCTGTAATCCGGTCTAAAACAATCATAAAAGGAGCTTTCCCTCTTTCATATATTGCAGGTATTAACATTTCAGCATATCGATATTCAATATTTGATGTTATGGCAATAATACCCTGATGATTATTCCTTGAAATATTATTCAATTTTTCAACAGGAACAAATTGATAGGGAACAATATTTTTCTTCAAATAATCAAATAACTCTGACTGTAATTCATTTTTAAATCCCTTTTTTATTAATACTTTTTGAAGGGATTTTCCTGCCCGGATAGCTTCAATTATTGAATGAATACCAAATATAAACTGTTGCTTAGCTTTAGACATAAAATAACCAGTTATTTATTTATCAGAATATTAAGTTAATCCAGCATAAAGACTTTCCCGTTCTTCCAGGATTCGACAGCTTCTCTCCAATGCCAGTCATAACTCTCAGAGCGCTCCAAAATATAATTATTTAGTGCATAAGGTGACGGAATATAATTAAATATAAAAGTTATTGATGATGAAAAGCTTTTACGGTAATATACCCATTTTTCCTGACTATCACTTCTATAAATATGCTGAGGCGGACCATAAATTACATAAATCATTCCCCGGTCAGTTTTCCATCCCGGCTTGAAGGATGTGAAATAAATATTTGCAAAATAAACCCTGTTATAGTAAATCCTGATTAGTTCTCTTGCTCTATCAATGCCATCAGCTTTGTTAAGCCAAAAATTATCAACTGCAAGCTTTTTATTTGTTGCTGCTTTCTGTTTTTCATATTCAGAAGATACCATAAGATACGAAAGTGGTTCAATTAACTGCTCTGCTTTCTCAATTTTTGGAAAATCCATCCCAAAGTTAAGAATTGTAAGGCCCTCATCTATAGTTGTATCTAATTGAAAATGGTATATCCCTTCATATTTAAGTAAGTATTTTAATCCCAGCTTAAAAGGAAGTGTCCACATGCTGTCAGGTTTTCCAAAAAATTGTCTTTCGCGGGCTAAAGAGAATGTCGGCTTAGGTAAAGGACTTTCCTTCCCGTAATAGGATACATATATCTTTTTATATCTATCGTTCCTGTAAAAAATAGTAAAGGGGCCATTGCGAATTACATAGGGAGCAAAATACGGGATACTATGAATATCATTTGATAACATGAAATTTTGTTGTGAAAATTCTGATCTTTTATCCACTATAATAAACTTCTGGTTCTCATCCCTTCTTATCAAATCAGTAGCTTTTACCCTTAACTCATAAGCTTTCCCGATTTTCGCCTTTAATGGGATTCTGTCAATAAATATTTGCTTTACACCTTCCCGCTCGAAAGTATATTGTAATTTCCCACTATCAGCCAATATTCCCTTTTTATCATTTTCAATATCAAATAGCTGGAATTCAATATTTACCCTTCCCAGATATTTTCCTTGTTCATTGGCCTGTGTATATAATAATTCTATTGGAAACAATTTTATAAACATGTCTGATGAACTGTCTGAATTATGATAAATGGTATAAACAGGACGTATTCTTGAGGACCCGGGACTATACATATTTGCGTAATTCCTGTCAATTGTAACTTTAAGAGGACTTTTGCAGGATATTAAAAGTAATGTTACTATGAATAATTGAATTAATTGTCTATTCATAAAGCTAGTCTAACATAGCTCAGGTTTACCTGATATTAGCAATAAAGTTACTTATTTTCTTTAACTTTAAGTTAATTATAATTCCCTATAAAATGTTTTTAATTACTTATATCAAGACCTTACCAGACAGGTATCCCTGTACTAAATTGTCTGTTTACAAACAAATTATCTACTAAAAACAGTTATTAAATAAGGCCGAATAATTATGACATCTTTATGCTCATTAAGTTAACACTAAGGGATTATTAAAGATATTCTTATATATAAAATATTAAATTATCAAAAATTTTTATTAATTTGGTTTTAGAATAAATCTATAAGATATATATTAGTTATGGGTAATATTATTCAAAGCGCTTTCGAGTTATTCTTCCTGATTGGCTACATTATTGTTTATATAGTATCCATAATAATATTACGTCCATTCCGGCCGCACCGGAAACGCAAAAAATCTACAATTTCGCTTAAGGTTAGTTATTTGCTCTACCTGGCAGCATTTTTTTTCTTTACTTATCTCTTACTATTTGGGAACAAAGAACTTACTGAAGACAATTTTGCTTACGAAACATTGTTTAATATCCACTTTCTCTTATTCCTCACTGCTACAGTTATCCCAAATATTGGAATAATGGTCAGAAAAAAAGTCAAAAAGAACAGGATTGAATTTAATGTGATGTATACTCTGATTAATATCCTATATTTTATGTATCTGCTTTATTTATGTATATCAAAAAAGTGGGCTCTGCTTTAATTTTATATATTTTTTTTTTAAAATCCCTCATTGAAAACTATTAAGAATCCAAATAAATATTTTAGGATACTAACCGGAAAAAAACGAAATTTACAGCAATTTTAAACATTAAAATAAAAATGGATAGGTCAGATATTTACAGAATTAGTAATAAAACTAAGATAACCAAGACATTTAAGACATTTGTAAGTGAAGAATATTTTCAGAATTGTATATCATGCAATAAATTCTTATTAAATAATGATTCACAATATGTTATAGAAAAGGCAATTAAAGATAATCATGTTGAATTCGAATATGCCATGTGTATAGAATGTACTGAAAAAATGAGAAAGAAATTATCCCCCCAATCACTGCAACGAATAGGGGATTACTTTGATAAACATGTTAATATATCTGATAAAATAAATGATTTACTTGAACATAACTGTCCGTCTGTTGATGAATGTTTATCCAAATGTTTAATAAGTGGTTCATCAATCAGCTCCCTGGATGAATACCAGATTTTTGCACTCTGCGAGGGAGAAAGCCTTCTATTATCATTTTTCCCTTATATGATAAGCCATGCTGCGTTAGAGGATATGCAGGAACTACTTTCATCTCAAACAAAAGATGAACTTGATGATTTTACCAGCAAACATTTTGACTTACCTCCTGAATGGAAAGAAGCAATAAAAGGTAAAAAGTTAATCCTTATTTAACAGTAATTCCTAATATATTTAACTTGTGAACTGCTAATGAACGCCTAAATATTAATGAATTACCATCAACATGATTACAAAAATACCAATAGAAATTATCAGAATTGAGAATGAAGGTTACCATTTAATCATCAAGGGAAAAATTAACAAAAAAGTATCCAACCTTATTATTGATACCGGAGCTTCAAGATCCGTTTTTAGCAATAGTCTGTCTGGTATCCGGAAAGGAGAAAGTGCATATTTAAATCAAACCGATTTGAGTACCACTTCATTATTATCTGATGAAATCCCATCAGTAAATGGAATTATTAACAAGTTCCAGGTAGGAGCTTTACGAAAATCAAATTATGAAGCAACCTTTATTGATATTGAGTACATTAATAAACTCTATAATGATTCTGTGGGAAAGACAATTGACGGATTAATTGGTAACGATTTGTTGATTAAACATCAGGCAATAATAGATTATTTAAATTCGATGCTTGTACTAACTTATTAGTTTAAAATTAACCATAATAATCAGACATTTTTATGATATGAAAAAATATACTATCGTACTTAATTTCTTACTAGTATCAAGTATATTATTACGAGCAAATATAAACGTCCCTGATTCATTGATTAGCTATTATGATATTACACATACTACTAAATTTGAAGCACAGGTTGTTAATCGGTATATTGAATCCCGAATTCCGGAATATTTTAAATTGTTCTTAGCGCCATCTGAGGATATTGACTCCGTTAAGGCAGAAAAGTATTTAAATACCTTCAACATATTTTATGAAAATCTTACATCAGGAAAATTCCTGAAATTTAAACCCAAAAGGAAGATTAAGACAATTTACAGAACTGTTCATAATAAATTTTTAAAGAAATATGAGTTACTGACCACATTTGATAAAATATTTATAAATGGAGAATATAATTGTGTAACAGCTTCGGCATTATATGGTGTAATTTTGCATAGATTAAATATTCCTTTTTTCATTATTGAAACACCCATACATGTATATATCGTATCATATCCTGATAAAAATCGCATAAAAATTGAATCCGGCGGACCATATGCAGGTTATTTTGTATATACTCAAAGTTTAAAAAGAGATTATATTGAATATTATAAGAGATTTAAATTTATTAATGAAGAGGAATATAGCAATTCTACTATCGATGATTTATTTGATAAATATTATTTTTCAGGAAATAAAATATCACTCGAAGAGCTGGTTGGTATACACTATCTTAATATCTCAGTATACAACTATCTGGAAAATAAACCTGCCAAAGGTTATAATTGTCTGGAAAAGGCATATTTATTTAATCCCTCAGAGGGAACCAGAATATTATTATTTAATTACCTTAA
>Ga0114922_10006917_pt1 | contig 10387 bp, 8 predicted proteins | sample AartaG_FD_100975 | JGI IMG/M metagenome (GOLD analysis project Ga0114922, IMG submission 100975) | Deep subsurface microbial communities from Aarhus Bay to uncover new lineages of life (NeLLi) - Aarhus_00045 metaG | ecosystem: Environmental > Aquatic > Marine > Oceanic > Sediment | place: Aarhus...
ATACCAATAGCCCAGGAATCATCTGAAGTAGTTGCCACGGGCTTGTCCGATTTCAGGGCGGCGCTTGTTGGAGAGGGCAACTCGAATGCCGGCCAGGACAGCAATTCTCCGCCGAAGGCCCTGAGAATATCGCTGTGCTGGCCCTCACCGGGCAGCGTTGGTGAATTAAGGTTTCAGACCACCATTTTGATTCCGGCTCAACAGCCTTTGGCGCCTTAGCATCGCCAAAGATTTCAACAGGGACAGAACTTCTCGCAGATGAGCACATTAGACTGGACAATCGTAGCTTTATATCTTGTCGCGGCCATTGGCGTGGGCAGCTACTTCACCAAACGGGCCGGCAGAAGCACCAGCGATTTCTTTGTCGCAGGACGGACACTGCCATGGTTTATAGCCGGAACTTCAATAGTCGCAACTACGTTCTCGTCCGATACGCCGCTTGTAGTGGCGGGAATATCACGTCAAACAGGGATTTACGGCCACTGGTTCTGGCTTTCTGCCGCCATAGGCCAGACCGCCACCGTTTTCTTCTTTGCCCGACTCTGGCGAAGAACAGAGGTGATAACAGACATTGAATTCATTACGAAACGCTATAAGCCATCCCCGGCCACCTCTGCCTTGCGCGTATTCAAGGTGTTTTTCGACGGCGTGCTGATAAACTGCATTGTTATGGCGTCGGTGACACTGGCAATGGCAAAGACTATCAAGGTCTTGTTGAACCTGCCCGAGACTGCAATCCTGAATCTGCCTTTTTTCGGTGAACTGAATGCTCCGGACGTTTTGTTACTCGTGCTGGCAGCGGCAGCGTTGAGTTATTCGCTGCTTTCAGGACTCTACGGCGTTGTTTACACCGACATGCTTCAGTTTGCGCTGGCAATGACTGGTTCTATCGGCCTGGCTGTCATTGTCTATGCGGATGCGTGCGGGGGAACCGGACTGTCGGACAAACTTTCAAGTAGTCCTGGATTCGAACCTAATTTTCTCAATTTCTTTCCGGATTTAAGGTCCTTCAATCTTAAAAGTTTTACCTTTTTTGTCTACGTATCCATAACCTGGTGGGCGCGGGCGCCCGGCAAAGGCTATTACGTCCAAAGGCTGTTGGCCGCCCGCTCCGAGAAGGATTCATTTCTTGCCTTTCTCTGGTTCAACATCTGTCAGTACGTCATAAGACCCTGGCCCTGGATTGTGGTCGGATTGGTCTCGCTGTATTATTTGCCGAACCTCAAAGACAACGAAAGCGCCTTTCCTATGATGATAAATCTCTTCCTGCCTTCCGGGTTGAGGGGTGTCATGGTAGCGGCTATCCTCGCCGCCTTTATGAGCACCATCGATACGCACTTGAACTGGGGGGCTTCCTACATAATCAATGACTTCTATCGGCCTTTTATAAACGCCCACAAAAGCACAAGGCACTACATCAGGGTCTCAAGGCTGACAATGCTGCTGTTGACAATTGCAGCGCTTGTGGTTACTACCAGGCTTAACACCATAATAGGGGCTTACAAATACCTCGGGCTCACTCTTGCCGGCGTCGGAACAGTAATGATAGCGAGATGGTACTGGTGGCGGGTAAATCCATACTCGGAACTTGCCGCCATCGTTGCCAGCCTTGTCGTGGCGAATCTTCTGCAGATAAAGCTGCCCGGCACTGCTACAACCGACTTGTATGCTGTGCGTGTTGTTGTCACCGTCATAGTAGTCGCCGCAATCTGGATAACCGTTACCTTCCTGACTTCAACCGGTACACCTGAAAGACATACGATAGATTTCTACTCAAGAATGAAAATACCCGGACCAGGCTGGAAAACGGTCAGGCAGGCCGCACAAATAAAGCCGAATCCTACTGAGTTCGCACAGAACCTGACCGCCTGGGTTACATCCGTGGCGTTCATTTTTTCCGCAATGCTTGGAATCGGCAAGCTGCTCTTCCATCAATTCGGTTCCGCGGCTGTGTACTTTTCTGTCGCGGTGACAACCGGCTATCTCTTGAAAAAGCTCATTGCCCGAATGAAATTCTCGTAATGGGTCGGGCCCTGGCGGTTCAATAAGGAACCGGCCGGCAAATATGCCGACCGGTTCTGGAGGAGGGTGATGAAAGGTATATGCATTCGATACCGAAAAAGCCGGTTAAATCTCCACTCAATACCACGTTTAATTTGACGGCAAAAACATCACCGAAGGCGCAGAGAGAGTTTTCTGCGCCCCCGGCTGTCAAAACGGCGTGCAGGCAACGTTGCAAAACTGCCGCCCGTATGCCGTACAGCACGCGATTGGCGTTTCAACCACAAAACCGGGCCAAAACCTGCAACGGCCGTTGGTTGCATGCTGCTGGTCAATGCGGTCGTCCTACAATTGCTAAGTCGTGGTTGCACTTGCTGCCGTTTTTTCACTGCTATCTTTTCGACCATTGTTTGATACTTGTGCCTGTATCTGTTCATATATTTCCTTGCGGTGAACAGGCGTTTCTTTCGGCGCGTTAATTCCAAGCCTAACCTTTCTGCCGCGAACATCCGCGACAATAATCTCGATATCGTCACCTATTATTATAGACTCGTTCTTTGCTCTGGTCAGTACAAGCATCGCCAAATCCTTTCTGAATTGTCTCCGTTTGTAAGCACTGTTTTTTCCATGCCTTTGTTTTTCTCATATCCTGCGCCATAGACAAGTAAAAGTTAAGTAAACGTTCCTTGTCTTGGGATTTAGAGCCTATCCGAATAATCTGCTTCGCCGGCATCAACAACTGCGACCTGTACTACGCCTCACTTGCAGTAAAGAGTTTGGCGACAGGACAACGTATTATGGGTTTTAACGGTCTTAAAAGGTCAACCCCAGGCGACTGCCGCAAAGCCAGCGTATTAGTCCTGGTTTTGATAATAGTGGCCTCGCTGACCATACTGGCCGCGGGAATGGCCTACCGCACCAGAATCGAAATCAGACTCGCTGCGGCAAACGCCGCCGGAACAAAAGCTTATTATTTGGCACTTGGCGGAATCGAAAGAGCAAAAGCATTGATAACCAACCAGGAGTTATCCCCAAAAGTGATAGCGGCGATATGTTGCTTCACCGGCTCGGCAAAACAGGAAGGGCTCTTTGAGCAGTTAACGCAAAACGGCCCGGTTGAACACCAGGAGCTGACCTACAGCGTCAGGGACGAAAAGGCGTACTTGAACCTGAATAGTTCCGACCCTGCATGCTGGGAGAACCTGGCGCTGGTTCCGAAGGAGTGTCTCGCGGCCATTACTGACTGGATTGACGAAGACGGTGATACCAGCCCGGATGGAGCCGAAACAGACTTCTATCAGCGGCTGGAACTACCGCACGCTGCAAAGAACAAACCCATAAATGCCCTCAACGAACTGCTGTATATCAAGGCCGTTAATCGGAGACTTTATCTCGGAGAGGACCTGAATCGTAATCTCGTTCTCGATGAAAACGAAGCGGACGGCATGAAGCAGTTACCGCCTGATAACGAAGACAGCACGCTTGACCTGGGATTGATAGATGTTTTCACTGTCTGCGGTGATGGTAAAATCAACATAAACACGGCCCCGAAGTTGATTCTTGCGAGCTTGCCCGGCCTCGATGAGCAGGCGGCTGAAGCAGTATTGGCATACCGGTACGGCCCGGATGGTCGCGCCGGCGCCGACGATGACAACTACATCACAGACCCGCAGGGCCTTGCCGACCTGGAGCAGCTTACGGAACTGGAGAGGGAACTGCTCCAGCAATACTGCTGCTTTGATTCCGGATATCTGCGGATATTCTCCCAGGCGTCAGTCGCGGGCGGCTTTACCTGCTGCCTGATGGCGACAATAAGGCTGAATGACCGGCAAGCAGAGATATTATGTCTGGAACGACTGCTATGATAAAGCAGACCGCTGTTAAAACGGACTGGGCGTCGCTCGTGCCGGCTGATAAGGGCGGTTTTATTGTCTGCGCGAAGACCGACGGTGCTGGCCGGTGCATATGGTTTGATTCACTCCGGCAGCTGAAGGAGGCCCTGGACAGCCACAGGCTTACAGTGAAAAGATGGGCCGTGGCCGTGCCGGGGGCTTTGTGCATCTTGAAGCCCGTTGCTTTGCCGGCTTCGGATATGGCAGAGGCGGCCAAAATGGTCGAATTCGAACTGCCTGGCCTGGTGCCGCTGCCCCAGGGCGAAATCGTATATGGCTGTACGCTTCTGAAAAGGCAGGACAATACGCTGAGCGTTCTTGTGTGCATCATCAAACTTAAAACACTGAACCAGCTACTTGACACATACAGAAATATCGCAATAGAGCCTCATCGAATCGCTTTTGACTGGCTGGCGATGCACAATTGGTTTGGCGCTGTAGGCCGAGCCGCTGCATCTGTACAGACAAACGCCGTTATGAGCAAAAATCGTACTGTTATACTGAGTTCTATCGACCACAATTTCCACGGAGCAGTTGAGCCGAAGCTCGCCGATTCGGACGGCTCGCAGCGCTCGCGGCAGACCATAGCACAAATAGTAAAGCAGCAGGAGGAAATCACCGCTGAGACAAACAGCAAATCCGTGATTGTGCTTGTCGGTGCCGAAGAATCCCTCTCTGACTTAAAGGACCATCTGCAGGCTTTGCGCCAAGACAGTGGCGCCGCCGGAGAAGTGCGTCTCATTACCGGTCCTGAAGTGCTGCGATACGACAACGGCAGACAACTGGGCGGCAGTTCATATCCGGAGGCGGTGGCGGCAGAAGGGTTGCTTGAGTTGGCTGCCGTCTCGAAGCTGCCTGAATCCAACCTGCTGCCGGCCGGATACCTGACAAGGTATAAGCGCAAGGCGATGCTATTCAACTATGTTGTTACACTTGTTATGGCGGCCGGGTTGATTCTTTTACTGTGGCTGTGCCTGGCGGCGACAAACTGGCGAATCGCCTGGGCCTGCAGGCCGATTGAGTCGCAAATCGCACCAATCAGGCACATTTCAGAATCCGTCGAAAGCAAGCGACGCCGGGTCAAAGTGCTACAGGAACAGCTCTCCAATCGCGGTCAAATAACACAAATCCTGAAAGAGCTATACGAACATACGCCTAATAACATCTCGATAAGCAAGTTGACCTTTACACCAAGACACAACGGGGCGACCGTTGAAATAAATGGACAGGCTGAAATGCTCTCAGATGCATTTGATTATGCCGAGGCAATGAACCAGGCGGCTCTGCTTAAGGAGCTCCAGGTTCGAAACGCCCAGCAGGTACCTCGACCGGGCGGCAGTATCGTCGAATTCAAAGCCTTTTGCCTTATAAAGGACAATTAAGTCAATGTTCACAGGTATTCAGAACCAGCGTGAAAAGTACCTGGCCGGCATCGCCGCCGCCGTGATAGTCGCCGCAGCCGTGTATAGTACGGTGCTCACACCTCAGCTTCGACGGCGAAAACTCAACCTGCAGCGTTTCGGCGAGCTGCAGCTAAAACTTGCCAGGATGAAAGGGGACCTGCTCGTAAAGGACCGGATAGACAGCATCTACTCAGAAATTGAACCGCTGATATCATCCAGCAACACCGACCAGCATGAAATATCGTTGCTCACGCGCGAGCTGAGCGAATTATATTCAGACTTGAACGTCAAAATCCGGTCGGTGAAGATACTTCCGGTTACGCAGGAGCAGTTCTACAGGCGACTTGGAATAAAAATTGAAATGACCGGGCCTATAAGGAACATCCTGCAGTTTATCGTTTTAGTGGAGTCCTACCAGGACCCGCTGAGAATAGACAGGCTTGAGCTGACCGCACAGCAGATTGTCGACAGCGTAAAGGCAACCTTTTTAATTACGAAAGTTATCGCGGAACCACAGGCTTGACAGTTCCAATGCTCAACAGACAAATAAGTAAACTGGCACAGCGCTCTGTCCCCTGGCGACTGATACATGGCACGCTGGGCGGACTAATCCTAATCCTGGTAGTGGTTCTGATACTGCAATTGATAATTCCTGCTCGGTTGAGTCCCCATTCCGACAAAACCCAACTCCAAACCAATCTGACAAACGCAGGGTGGTTATCGCAAATACTGAAGCCAAAATCCGCCGACTTCGGGGTGCTGAGCCGCCTAACCAGACGCGGGCTGTTCAGAGCAGCAGCCCCGTTGAGAGATAAGCCCATGGCCGAAAAGACCATAGAAAGAATAAAGTCACAGTTGCAGCTCCAGTGCATTATGGAAATCGGCGGCGAACCGGTAGCTTACATCAATATAAAGGGCGACGGCTTGAAGAAGTGCAGAGTCGGTGACTGCATCAGTGACCTGTTTACAGTTGTGGCAATAAACAAACAAAGCGTTGAAACAACAATTATCGGGCACAAAGTAACTTTAGCTCTTTAACAGCAGGAGATTAAGATGAACGTTCACCTAATAAAACCGTTGTGCTTGTCGGTGCTCTGTGTGGCCGGTCTTTTCTTCGCAGACATGACCGTCGAAGCAGTAGACTTTGACCCGTTTGGACAGGACACAAATGACACAGCCTTGTTCACAAACGACTTTGCCGGTCAGGGGCCGGTCATACCCGAAATACAATTTGCAAATAATGATATCTCTATGGCGTTTCAGATCATCAGTGATGCTACAGGGTGGAGCATCTTCCCAACAGAACAGGTCAGCAGAGCAAAGATAAGTCTCTGGTCCAAAAACATAACCGCAAAAGAGCTGCTTGACAAGGTAGTGACGCTGGCTGGATTCATTTATCACCGCCGAGGTAACATCATATCAGTGATGACCTACGATGAATATATGCAATACCATGGTCTTACCAGGCAGGTCATCACTCTTAGATACGCCGATGCGACGTCGGTTGCAGCGGCAATCAAGCCGTTCTTGACCAAGCTTGGCAGATGCGTCGTACACAAGGAAACCAACACGATTGTCTTGTACGAGGCCGATGCGAATCTCGAATCCATTATAGGCATAACAGAAAAACTCGATACGCCGGCGGAAGACATAATCATCGACGTGGTTAATTTGAAGTACGTGGGTTGTGAGGGTCTGGCTGCGATACTACAGCAGGCATTTGCCGGGCAGGACAAGACCGTCAAAAACAAAAGTCCCGGTGCCGTGAAATCCGCCGGCGAACACAAAAGCACCAACGTAGCGCCGGGGAAAGCAGAGTCAGTACCTGATATGCTTCTTCCTTCCAAGCGGGTCGGTATATACGCCGTAAGTAACAACAATCAGTTGGTTATTGTCGGTACGAAGTCGGATGTTGAAAAAGTAAAGAGTGTCATAGCCATGATTGATGTCTACGGTGACAATATGATACTCGAAGTTATTGACCTGAAATTTGCCGACTCCCAAATGGTAGCCAAGACCCTTGAGCAGGTCTTTGGCATGGCCCAGGCCCAGCAGGGCGCCAAAGATGCCCGGGAACGAATCACGCCCCCGGCGCGGCCAATTACGCACGCCGCAGGTGAAGCTGAAGGTGAGCTTGCAGTCCCCCAGGCCCAGGTGGGGATTTATTCGATTGGCCGAGCCAATCAGTTGATTATCAAGGCGTTTAAGACCGACCTCGAAAAGATAAAAAAGCTTATTGCCGAACTCGATGTCTTCATAGAGCCGACAACCAGGAGCTACCACTTCACCTATGTTGACGCGGCCGAAATCTATAAGGGGCTGGAGCGTATTTTAGACGCATACAGCAGACACGGGCAAGCCTATTCCGGCGCCGGCCAGACCGGGTATCGTAAAGAGAGCGGCATAACGTTGGTTGAAAGAACCAACTCAATCTTACTGACGGGTCCACCCTCGGCACACAGGATTATGACCAGCATAAAAGACAGTATTGACACACCCGGAACCTACGAAGCCGGGTTGATAAAGATTTACAAAATCCAGAACGCCGACGTTCAGGAAATTGCCACCACTATCCGGGAACTGATAGAGCGCAGGACCGAGCAGGAAGGTAAACCGGGTGAGCCGCAGTTTGAAGAGGCTGCACAAGAGTCTCCGGAACCCGGTCAGCCGGAAATGGCCGAGACGGAGCAATTTGTCCCACGAATCGAGACGAAGGTTTCCGTGAACAAAGCGACAAACTCAGTCGTCGTCCTGGCCACGGCAAGGCAACACCGCGAGCTGGAGAAACTGATTAAAGAGTTGGACGTGCGTCGCAAGCAGGTGCTGATAAAGGCTACGATTGTTGAAATTACCATGAATGACGATACGGACTTCGGCGTGGAACTGGACCATATCAGGGGCGACGGAGTTACGTTTACATCTTTTGGACTCTCCGTGGTCGACCCGGTCACGGGCCAGCGCGATATCATAGTGAGCCCCGGGGCAACTGCGGCGGTTCTCAGGCCCAACCGCGTCCAGGCAATATTCAAAGCCCTGCAATCAAGCGGCAATGCGCGAATCGAGTCGGCGCCTCAGATTCTGGTAAACGATAACGCCGTAGGCTCTATCCAGAGCATCGTGGAAGAGCCTACGACCCAGACAAATTTCGGCGAGACTACAACCAGCACCTCTTTTGCGGGATTTGTTGAGGCAGGCACGCAGTTCGCCATCACCCCGCATATAAGCGAAGGGGGTTACCTCCGCGTGGAATACCAGATTATCCTCAATTCATTCGGCACAAAGTCCACAGACCCGTCCATCCCGCCACCCAGGAGTACCAGCAGCATCCAGAGCGAAGCCACTGTGCCCGACGGCGCGACAATCGTGGTTGGCGGGCTTCAGGCCGTACACGAAAGTAAGAGCATCGACAAAGTGCCGCTTTTGGGTGATATACCTTTAATAGGGATGGTCTTTAGAAACACTATCATCAGGAAGCAGTACATAACGACTTACCTGTTTATTACGCCGACTATTATGAAGAATGAGGACTTTAGCGATCTCAAAGACGCCACCCGAGAAGCTCTGGACCATGTCAGCACCGATGACAACCGGACACCCAGTCCCAAAACAATTAGTCTCGAATAAGCGTCAGGAGCCGGCCTCAACGCTGGTTGCAATACCGGTCTTTAACGAGGCCGAATATGTCGATGACGTGCTGCGGGAGGTCCGCAGGTATGCCGGCGACATACTTCTCGTCAACGACGGCAGTACCGACGGCACATCGCAGGTGCTCGCAAAACACGGCTGCGTTCGGGTTATATCACACAAGAAGAATATCGGATACGGACGGAGCCTCATTGATGCGTTTCGTTTTGCCGTCGGGAATGATTTTGACTGGATGATAACGCTCGACTGCGACCATCAGCATGAGCCATCGTACATACCACGTTTCTATGACGAAATTAAGAAGGGTGACGCCGATATAATAAGCGGCTCGCGGTATCTCAAAAAGATATGTTCCGGTTCCGTGCCGCCACCCGCTGAGAGGGTGGCCATAAATGGAAAAACGACCGAGATTCTCAACCGCAGCCTCGGAATCGACCTTACCGATGCGTTCTGCGGCTTCAAGGCATACAGGGTAGAGCCTATTTTGAAGCTCAGCCTTACAGAGACAGGTTACGGACTGCCCCTGCAGCTATGGATTCGTGCTGCTCGAGCCGGTCTGAGAATCCGTGAGATTTCGGTGCCGTTGATATATCATGACCCGAAAAGGAATTTCAGCGGCGCTCTCGAGGAACCAGAAATCAGGTTCGACTACTACATCAAAATAATAGAAAAAGAGCTCGGTTACAATGTTAGTCAAAACATTAGAGAACCTTTCCATCGGCGAGAAGAGCAAAGTCATCTTCGTAAATCCTGAATCGTCAAGATGGGTGCCACTACTCGAAGAGAACAAACGGCTCCTGAAGCAAGTACCGCCGAGATTGAAAATACAAGACGAGCTTCTCGCAATTGCTCGTCGGTATACGAGGAAAATTCTCAATACCACCTGCCTGGCTCCGGAGCCGGAAAATATCATAGCCACCGGGCATCAGCCGTGCTGGCACCATTGCGGAATATGGGCAAAGGACATCGTAACGTGTAAGTTCGCGCAAGTTGTCGGCGCCGCCGCGCTGCACCTGGTGGTGGACCATGATATCTGTGACACGGCTATTATCCTGCCGAAACAAGACGGTGGAGAATTCCGGGATTTGGAGAAGCTCGAAATCGAACACCGGCAGAAAGAAATACCTGTTGAGCTGCGTGGCCGGCCAGGCGGACACTACGTCAGGGCCTTCTGTGAGAGAGTCCTTAATATGGGCTGTGACCGGTTCTGCGGCGACGTATGGTCGAAGCTGACGCTGCTTAGCGACAAGCAAACCTCAGGTCTTAACAGTGTTGCCGACCTGGTTACGTATCTTCAGGCTGTGCTCAGTAATGCCCTGGGCCTCGATATGCTGTACCTGCCGGTTTCGCTGCTTTGCCAAAGCGATGCATTCCTGCACTTCGCTGCTTCTATTGTAACCGAGGCAGAGCGATTTGCAGAATGCTATAATCGCGCAATAGCCGGGC
>Ga0114922_10006918_pt1 | contig 10386 bp, 17 predicted proteins | sample AartaG_FD_100975 | JGI IMG/M metagenome (GOLD analysis project Ga0114922, IMG submission 100975) | Deep subsurface microbial communities from Aarhus Bay to uncover new lineages of life (NeLLi) - Aarhus_00045 metaG | ecosystem: Environmental > Aquatic > Marine > Oceanic > Sediment | place...
ATATTTATAATTGCATAATAGAATTTACGCCTAAAAGTGTTTTATTTCATTTAAAACAGATAATAAGTAATGATCCAGTTAGTACACACGGACAAGCAATAGCAATAGTGCTACAAACCAAAGCCTATTTAGAAGGAAAATATAAGGGGCTAGTTATTGGAGAGCCAGAACAAGTAGCTACTATTAGTAGACAACACATAGCTAGCCAATATGATCCTTATTCTATTAAAGCTAAACAAAACCATTTCTCTGGTAGTACCAGTAGAGTAGAAGTAGACGCTTCTAAGGATACGCCCGAATTAGAGGCTATACACCCTATCCATGCTGTTAATGATATGCAAGAAATACTCAATTTCTATGATGACATAGCCCAAAAAGGAAGCCCTTTTACAGCCATAGAAAATATACTATTAGGTGAACGAGCTTTACGAACTCTAAAGGTTATGACTAAAAACCACTTTAAAGTAATAGCTAGCTCTACGTCTAGCAAAGTAAAACAAGATTTTTATTATTTACTTAATAATTTAACTACGGATCAACAACAACATTTTATAGACTGGTTCGAAAACTTTGTAAGGGAAAATAGAAAATGAATAAGAAACAAAAATTTATGAAGCAATACCAATACGTAGCTATAACTAAAGACTATCAGCTAGTTCAAAAGGATTATTATAAACGTTCTATTACGTCCTCGTATTTTAGGTTCATTAGTTCGTTTGCTCCCTTAGGGGTGCGAATTTCAAGTGACCCCCCTCAAGTTCACCTAGGTTCATCTGGTTCACTTGAAATTACGGAGGAAAAGATAGAAGATGATCAAGATACATAGAAAATTTTGTAGAAGATGTGGTAGAGTTTACAGAACTAAATATTAATGAAAATTATTACCCAGTTGAAATAAATGGCCTAGAGAAAATTTTAAATAAAAAGAAGCACTATTCAAATTGAATATTAAAAAATAAGGGGGTAAAAACTATGTCGAAAAAAAATATAGAATGTACACACCACTGCGGATGTTTCTGGTTCTCTGAAAAACCATGTTGTTGTTGTGGCTTAACTCTAAAAGAATTAAAAGATCATAATCGCTTAAAAGACTAAGTAAGTTTACCTCCTTAATAGCTAGGGGCTGGTACTGTAAACTTATTCTTTAAGCGTTGTGAGTTCTTTCTCTGGGAAAAGAGGATCTCACAGTGGCCAGCCAGCCCCTATTATAAGCTCAAGAGAATCTTTCTGTCTCAGATTTAGAACCACATATAACTTTTTGCTCTGAAAGATCTTTACGTTCTAATTTAGACAAATTAACAAATTATGGCTTCTTGAAGAAATCTTCTGAACGTAGAGAAAGTTCTGCTAAACCCGTTATGGTATTTAATCTAGCTTTAGAATTGAATTTAAATATACCAAAATATTGCGATATAGATTCAATTACTTCAGATACTACTTTTACTTCATTTAGTTCAAATACTTATATAAATCCCTACCTTCTAGGCATAAATACCTTACCTTTTCACTATAAATTTTTTAAAATAAAATTTCTAAACAATAGCCTGACAAAAAGGCTATTTTGTCAAAGAGGGCTGTTTTGGATTAAATTACTATAAGGGATATATTATAATATCACGATAGCGAACTATGAACGAAAGGTTTATAATATCTTGAAGTGTAGCAGTATTCAGAATGGCTGGACGGACGGATAGGACGGGTATGGGAATACATGATTTCTTACATAAAGAAATATCCATTTATTATACAGATGGCGATAACGTTAATCGTAAAGACGGTATTTTAGTTGGAGTAAAGAAGTACGCCATTTATATTAGATATAAGAAACGCACAATAGTTTATATTCCATTTAGTAAGATAGTTCGAATAGAAATAAAGGGGGTAGATGATGGAAAAGAAGGAAGGAAAGAGTGAATTTATAGTCAATGCAGAATCCGTTAATGCAGCTGTAATAGATAGTATACAAATAGCTAATGCTTTTTCAGAACATAGATACCATAAAGATATTTTCATAGCTATTTTTAAATTCCTACTACCTATCTATTATAAAGATTATAAACCACCTAAAGAAGCACCTAAAGATGAGAAAACAACAAGCAACTAATAAGGCTTTATTGCTATCGGTAGCAATAATAGTAGGAATAATCTTATGTGTAAACCTATCTGTAGATATTATGGTAAAAATTGAAACTTACAAACTTTTACGAGATTATGAATATGAATATTATTACCAAACAGAAGTCCCGCTAGAAAACGCTACGGCGGAGTACATAGCTTACGTAGAAGAATTTTTCAAATATAATATATCGAACGCTGGAAAAAAATTAACTTTAGAAGAATTAAAAGATCAAGGCGGAGTTTGTAGCCACTACTCTAAACTCTATATAGATCTAGCAAGAGCCGACGGTTTCGATACTGAATATGTTAAATTCAAAGCTGGAAATGAATCACACGCCGTAGCGGTAATAGCAAATGAAAAAGGGTATTGTATTGCAGATCAAAGAAGGGGGTGGTGTACGAACTTTGCATTTCAAAAATGAAATTAACAACTGATGAAATCGAAGAAATACTTAAAGCAAAATGGTTAGATCATTACCTATTAATTTCAGACAAAACATTATTAAGAGAAATGGCGGAGGAAATAGTTAAACAAGAAAATGAAAGATAAAAAAAGAAGAACAAAAGACTTTCTTTTTATATTCTATGTATTTTGTATTTTAATTAATGCTTATTCGGCTTTTATTGTTAAAAATATAATAGTAGTAATTGGAAACGCCTTCATGCTAGGCTTTTTTATATTAGCTATTAGAGATTTAGGAGCTACTGATCGAGGAGGCCAAAATGGCTAAATTAACAGATAAAGAAATAAGGGAATTTTTTAAAAAAATATTAGATAATTTAAATAAAACAATAGAACTGTTAGAAGATACAAACATAGCGTTAAACAATCACGAAAAAAGACTAAAAAGACTAGAAAAACAAAAGAGGAAAAAATAATGGGATGGGGCAAATATTTCTTCAAAGATCCAGTAGACGAAAGATTAGGCTTTTTTGTAAAAATAGATAAAAGCGACGAAAGCGGATCTAAGTTATCTTATGATATAAATATAAGAAATATTAATTTCAAAGAGCTAGCTTTATTAGATTATTATTTAGATATTATAAAAAAAGCAATAGATAAAAAGAAAAAAGAAATTCAAGACGACGAAGATATAGATTTTAGTAAAGATGTTGTATTAGATCAACCTCCAGAACCAGCTCCAGCTCCAGAAGAAAAAGAACCAGATCCAGATCCAGAAACAAAACCAGAAGAAAAAGAAATAGAGAACGAAGAAAATGAATAAAAAAATATTATTAAAACATATATGGGCGATATACTTTTGGTTATTTGGTATGGCCATATTAGCTTTTGGCGCATATACTAATCGCTTATTCCCTACCGTAATAGGTGCTAGTTGTATAGTTATATGTTGGGTAGAAACACGATACTTATTATTAATGAACGAAATAAAGGTACTAAAAAATGAATAATATTATAGCAATTATCGGGCTTTTTTTTGTATCGGGCTTAGTATTAGGTTATAGTATTGGCTATTATCACGCAAAAAAAGGAATACCTAATCAAATGGGCAATCTTTTCGAAAATGAAAAATAAAAATGGACGAAGGAATATTCGTAGATCTATTCAGAAGAAGAATAAGAAATAATAAAAATTGTCTTGTAATATTTACTGGAGATACTGGAAGTGGTAAATCCTACGGAGCTTTACGATTTGCTGAAAAATTAGATCCAGAATTCAACGAGAAAAGGATAGTTTTTACCCCAGATAAATTTTTAGAAATCATACGGCATGATAAAGAATTACATAGCGGTAATGTAATTATCTTTGACGAAGCTGGCGTAGGTATGGCTTCTAGGGAATGGTATAGTATTCAAAACAAAATCCTTTCTTATGTTTTACAAACGTTTAGATTTAAAAATTTAATAGTTATTTTTACAGTACCAGATTTCACTTACATAGATAGTCAAGCTCGTAAGCTATTCCATTTTTACTTTGAAACTAGCAAAATTTTAAAAAAGAGTAAATTATGCAAATGTAAACCATTTAGAATATCCGTATCGCGACGTACTGGAAAAGTCTATTATGTATACCCTCGTTTTAGTATTGAAGGGACTATGATAAAATTAACTTCATGCTTTTTTAAATTACCTTCTCTTAAACTTAGGAAAAAATACGAAAAACTTAAAGAAGCATTTGCCGACGATTTATATTTAAAAGGCATAGATAGTTTAGATAAAGGTAGCAAGGGCGTATTAACTTCGGATCAAAAGCTAGTTTACGAATTATTAAAAGTAGGATTATCATATAAAGAAATAGCTAAAAGAATTAATAAAAAACCAGCTAACATAAGAACTATTGCATATCATATAAAAGATAAAGGAGTAGCGCTACCAGCTAAAAGATAATGGCTAAACAAGAAAGAGAAAGAAAAGTTTATGAATCATACGAGGACGAATATCCTAAAGAATTAATTAACGCAGAATTTATTATTTCTATGCAAATAAATGATTGCCGTAGGCTACTTAATTCAGCTAAATACGAAGCTGAAATAATGCAAACTCAAGAAGCAGTAGATACTTTTGAAAGTTTATTAATAGATCTAAGAGATGACACATATAAAAATAAAGTAAAAGCGTTAGATACAGAATTAGCCAAAGTAATGGAAAAACTTACACCATTAGAAATAGAATTAAGAAAAAATGGAATTCTAAAAGAATATGCTAGAAAAAAGTTTGAATTGCTAATTTCGCTGTCGATACGTAAAGGCAAATTCAGCATGAAAACCGATAGTGTTAAATTATAATAAAACTTATATTTTGGTAAGGGTATACGGTTATTGATAATGGTAGCTAAAAAAAAGGTGACGCGATGGTCGCCCAGTCAAAAACGGTGGACAAGCTCATACGAGCCAGTTAGATCTACACCATCTAAACCAGCTAAAAGAAAGCCTTCCATAAGGCGAACTCCTAAAAAAACCATAACGCCAGAGCAATATAAAACTATTAAAGAAGATATAGCTAAAGGTACAAAAACGCCTTCAATGGAGCGAGCTGTAAAAGAATATGAATCAGCTAAAAAAGAAGCTTCCCCAGTTTCTAGGGTAGAATATGCTAAAGGTGCTGGCGATAGCAGAGTTCAAATAATTTATTATAAAGACGGACGTAGAGAGGTAATTAAATATAAACCTACAACTTCCGAAACATTATACAAAGTCAGAGTACCTACTAAAACTGGTACTAAGACTGTTTACATGAGTAAAGGAGCAGTCGGTAAATATTCTTCATATATTGAAGAACAAAGGCAAATGACGGCTGCAGAAAGAGTAAAAGAAACTCCTAAAACAGCTACTCAAAAAGCAGCTGCTAAACTTGGAGAATGGAATATAGCTGGTTCAGCATGGTTAAAAAGTAAAGGATTTCCAGAATGGGAAAAAACTCGTATGGGTTCTAAAGAAAAAGCCTTTACATTTTCAAAAGTTAAAGAAGGAAAATTACCATTAGGTAGCTGGTTAATAGGTAGGCCGACATTATCGTGGTATGGCGATGTCCATGAAAGAATGAGAACTAAGCCAGCTAGTTTTGCTATAGAAACTGGCGTTTCTATTGGAGCTGGAGCTTTAATTAGTACAGTATCAGCAAAAGGTTATTTTGTAGTTATGGCTGGAGCAGCAAAATATGGATCTAAAGGAGTATTCGCCGCTAAATCAGGAATGAGTTTAATAGGTGCTGGCGGAGCAGCAGCATACGCAGCCCCTAAAGCTAGCGAATTTATTGCAGCTCCTTCTGAACAAGCGAAAGGTAGAGTATTAGCTAGCGCAACTAGAGAACTAGGTTTATTTGCTATAGGTGCAGATTTAACTAAAGGTATTTCTACTAGATTTTTAGGAAAAGGATTAGTGTATGAACAAATAGGACATATAAAATCTAAACCTACTAGGCAATTATTTTTATCTCGTTTTAAAACTACTATGGCTTTAAGAGAACAGCCTAGAGTAAGCAAATTTGCATTTCCAGAAACATTTTCTAGTAAATTAAAAAAACCTACTTTAAAATTCTTTAAAGAATCCGACGCTTTAGTTTATGGTACTACTGCTCAAAAACCCCAAATGCCTTTCGCGAAACATACTAGAGAATTAGGGGATATTGATATGGCTGTAAAAGACGTAGGTAAAGCAAGATCTTACTTAAAAGGTTTAGGATCACGTCTTGGATTAAAAGTAAACGAAGGAAAAACAGTAATTAATATTGGCGCTGGAAAGAAAGTAGCTAGATTTCAATTACATACTTATAAAGAAACAGCGGAAAATCCTTTCTGGACTGGGAAAACTACACGAACTAAAGAAGGAATAAAATTAATAACTCTATCTGAACAAGCTGGCCGTAAATTTCAAGGCATGACAAAAGGTAGAGAAAAAGACATAGGCGATTATTATAAGATCATGTCTAATTTATTTAAGACTAAAGAAATAAGAATCCAAAAAGATATTTTACCATTTAAAGGAACTAGACTAAGAGCATTAGCTCAAACTAAATCGGAGTTCTATAAAGTTTCTCCAAAAGCAACACCTAAACAATTAAAATTCCAGAAACCTTTTGATCCTAGCGTTAAAATGCCTGAAGGATTAGCTGGAGCAAAACTACCAAAAAGTAGAACTTTTGATTTAAAATTAAGAGAAAGAATTCTGAAAAATGTTTATCAAGTACCATTTAAATATACAACTAAAACAACTACGTTAAAAAGAGCTGGCGGCGAAGTAAGTGGTTATTATGATCTTAAAACTGGGAATATTGTTATTAAACAAGCCAAATCTCCTATTGTTAGAGCTATTACTAAAAGAGAAACAAGCGGGGTATTACTACATGAAGTCATGCACAAAAAATATTATGAAAAAGGTTTAATTGGCGCGCCATCTAAAAAACAAATTCTATCTGATTATGCTCAAGCATATAAAACTAAAGACTTCGGAGTAGGCGAAGTAGGAAAAGTAGTAGGACAAGTAAAAGGAAAAAACTTATTCAAATTTATTGATAAATCCTATGCACCAAAATATAGACGAAGTGAATATTTATCTTATTATGCTCAAGCCCACCCAGAACAAGTAGTAATGCCGACTACTAAAACTGGAAAGTATTTAAATGAATTATATTATGGTAAATCAAAAGCTCCTAAGTTAAGCGTAGCTCCTAGCAAATATACCCCAGCCAAAAAAGCAGCTGCTTATTCTGGATATAGACCATCTAAAATATCATACCCAAAAACAGTACCATACAAGCCACCTAAGTATCCAAAAACGCCAGCTTATAAACCACCTAAATATCCAAAATATCCAAAAGCACCACCATACAAACCACCTAAATATCCAAAAACCCCACCCTACAAGCCAACAAAGTATCCAAAAGCACCACCGTATTCACCACCACCTTATACCCCACCACCACCACCTCCTTCTAGAATCTTCAACTGGAGGCCACCTATTAAATTATCAGATATGAAAGTAAAACTATTTGCTAAACGTAAATATCGGTATGCTCCTAGTTTAAGATTTGCTATAGGTATGCCAGCGAGTTATAAAACACCTAAAGTTCCAAAATTATTAACTGGAATAGAAGAAAGGCCATTTAAAAGGAGAAAATAAAATGCCATGTAATAAAAAGATGAGAGATAAATTTTACGTGGTGATTTGCAAATGAATTTGATAAGCATACAAGACCCTGAGAAAATACTAGCTAAGCTTTTACTGAACGAAATATATGTTTGGGAAAAGATGTATAGAGAAAAACTGATAAAAAAGAAACCCCTCTTACCCGAAAATGAAGTGAATGATACTGTTACGATAGCTTCTGATAGAAAATTTAGAGAAAAATTCAATGATGTTTTAAAAATTAAAATAAAAAAAATAAGTTACTTAAGGAAACTAAGTGAAGAAATAAGTCAATGATTTCTTCTTTAAAATTTCATTTTTTAACTTATCATTGTCATATTTTAACCAGCCATTAATTATGCTCTTATTTTTTCTTCAAGGTATTGGTTTCTTTGTCACTTAATCTAGAATATTCTATTTTAGATTCATTAAAAACCAAAAATAAGAATAAAACAAGGCGGTTATATTTCAAAAGGCGGCAAACAAGGAGAAAGCACGCCTTTTATTAAAAAACATAAACGAAAATGAAATTCAGATCAGAAGAAACTAAACCGTTTCACCAATCGAAAGGTTTTAAAAGAAATAGTAATATTAAGAAATGGAAGGACGGAAAATGACGGAAGAACAACAATTACAACAAAGCTCACCGCACGCTTATTATTCTCCACCCGCTATAGCTACAATACCTAATTTACTACAACAAACTAATCCAGATGTAATATTAGAATTAATAGAACACCATTTAAAAGGCGAAGTCTGGCAAGAACAAGAAAAAAAATGGGCGGTAAAATACTCGCCTTTCCTAAATGAAAAAGGAGTGAATACAATAATGACAATGCTTAGGGGACTTATTAATCATAATACTATTTTAAGTAATTTAGGTGATAAAGATATAGCAAATCTAATGCACGGAGTAATAGATCAAATAGTAATTTTATTATATACTCGCTGGAAAGAATTTGAGATAGACAAAGCCCATTTAACACCTATTGCAGATCTCATTTGTAATAATGCGTTTTTCTCTTTAAAAAGAGCTTATGATAATGGAGAAAGGGATTTCTATACGAAATCTATACAAGAAAATAGAGTAGTGGCTCAACGACCTCCGCCTGAAAGACAAGATAGAAAATTTTCATTTGGTAATATATTTAAAACATAACGGAGGTTAAGAAAATAGCACAAACTGTATTCGACGCATTTGGAAGCATAGGTATAGGGGGCGGTTTTGATCCCGCTGGTATAGTTCTTATTTTAATTGGAATTGTAATAATGTGCGTAATAGTTATAGCCATGTGGCTTGTTATTAAATTAGTTGCGTACAGAGTTAAAGTATATATTTTCTCCGAAAGGGCTGGACACCCTATTGTCAAAACAGATCTAGGCGGATATTTTAAAAACAAACACGGTACATGGGACTTTAAATTATTAAAAAACCGAGTAAATATTCAACCGCCTAAGCCACGATATTTATTATCACAAGGTAAAAGGGACGCTTTATTTCTCTACCAAACTGGAATAAATGAATTTCACCCATTAAAAACTAATTTTACAGATACAAAAGGCGGAGCTATGTCTTTCATAGGTGAGGACGAAGATGTATCTTTATGGGGTGGGTTAAATTTATTAAGATTAAGAGAGATATATGCTAAGGAAAGTATATGGAAAACAATCTTACCACTGGCCATTCTAAGTATAGTAGTTGTGGGAAGCATAATAATAATCTATTTCACAATAGATTACACACGACAAGTTATACCAGTTATGGCGGATTTAGCAAAAGCATTAAGAGATGTAGCGGTACACGCTGGAAGTTCTGGAGGAACGCCAGCTTTTTAATTTTTATATTTTTATTTTTAATACCGTCCGTTTCAGCAGCAACATTAGTAATAGATAGCCCATTAAATAATTCAAAATTTCCTTACTCTATAAATATTAATTTAACCATTACTACTAACGGTACTACTTGTTATTATACCTTAAATAGCGGTACAACAAATACTACTATTTCTAATTGCCTTAATGATATAGTTAGCGTAGACTTTGATGGAAATTATACCATGACTGTTTACGCCGACGAAGGTACTCTTAATTCTTCTACTATTAATTTTGAAGTAGATCGCGGCGATTATACTCGCGGAAATGTTATTTTTATAGGAATTCTTTTATTTTTAATATTCTCGATAGCATCGCTATTTGGAGCTACTTCTTTTGGGCTAGATAAAAAACATTATCCTATTAGATTATTATTACAAGGTTTTGGGGTAGTATTTATTATAATAACACTACAATTAGCATTACTGGCTTTAAATGAATATATTAAAGTACCAGTATTCTTTAACACTTTTAGTAATTTTTATATGATCTTTTTATGGTTCGTTTTCATATTAGCAGTATTCGTAATTGTAATTTATTTATTCAAGTTAGTAAATTGGTTATTAGAAACAGGTAGGTTAAAATGGCGAAGGCAAAAGTAATATTATTAATGTTAAGTGTTTTTTTTTTAATATCAGGTATACCTAGCGTCCTTGCAGCCCAGCCTACCTATGTAGGATCTGCTGGCTTCTTAACAGATACTTCAAATGATAGCATAGGTAGCGCAGATGTAAGAGTTAATATTAGCACGTCTAATTCTTGTTCAGCTAACGTATTTTGGAGTAAACTATTTGCTAATGGCGTATCAGAA
>Ga0114922_10006919_pt1 | contig 10385 bp, 8 predicted proteins | sample AartaG_FD_100975 | JGI IMG/M metagenome (GOLD analysis project Ga0114922, IMG submission 100975) | Deep subsurface microbial communities from Aarhus Bay to uncover new lineages of life (NeLLi) - Aarhus_00045 metaG | ecosystem: Environmental > Aquatic > Marine > Oceanic > Sediment | place: Aarhus...
AAGAAGAAGCCGATAGTAATATGGAAAGGCGGCGTCACCTCGGTAGGTGCCAGAGCAGCATCTTCTCATACCGGCGCCTTAGCTGGCAGTGAGGAAGTATGGGATGCTTTCTTCAAGCAAACAGGCGCTATCAGGGTAAGCTCACTGGAAGAGCTGGCGGACGTTGCCATGACCCTCCTCTACCTGAGGCCCCACCCCCGTGGGAACCAGGTGGGGGTGATGCTCGGCGGTGGTGGATACAGCGTGCAGACGGCGGACCTGTGCACTAAGGAAGGGCTGAAGCTTCCCATTTTCTCGGAGGAGACCCAGAAGGAGCTCAAGAGCTTCATCCCGGTTACGGGTGCCGGATTCAAGAATCCCCTGGATTCCGAGCCCATGGCAGAACATTCCGAGGCGATATTCAAAGCGATTAAGACGTTGAGTGCCGACCCGTCTATTGACACTGTAATCATGAGCACAGAGCTAGGATTCCTTCGCGGCGCAGAAAAAGTGAAGGAACTGACCGATAACCTTACCCAGTTTGCCCAAGACAATCCCTATAAGAAACCTGTAGCCGCAATTATGGACAGCGCCATGGCCAGAGGTGACGAAATGAAAGAAGCTGTCTCTGCGCTTAAGAAAGCGCTTCCAAGGGCCGCGGTACCTCTTTACCGTACCATGGCAAGGTTGGTTCGCGCCGTGTCCAAGGTAACCGAATACTACCGCTTCCGTGATGAAGCGAAGGAAGAATAAGAAATAAATTTAAAGGAGGTTTAATACTATGGTAGACCGTGCAAAGGTCAAAGGATTACCCGAAATGCACGTCCTCAATACAGATGACGTGGACACAAGTAAAACGCATATTCTGTTTGACAAAGACTATGATCGCTGTTGTGCTACCGTCACCCTAAATCGCCCCGAGAAACTCAACGCCCTGACCAAGGAGGATTTCTACCGTCTGATGGAGATAGTAGAAGAGGTGGAAGTTGATGATGGAATAAAGTCGGTGGTGATAAAAGGGAATGGTCCCTGTTTCAGCACCGGTGCTGATGCCGCCTTCCTTGGTGGTTATCATGGCATCCGGACTCCGAAATCAGGGGAGAAGGTACAGCGCGCTCCCCAGAGAGACAGGTTGCTTGCAGACAAGTGGCTTTTCACCAAGTTTTATGAATCGTGGGCCAAGTGTCTCAAGGTCACGATCTGCCAGGCGCACAGCTATGCCCAAGGAATGTGCCTCTGGTATGCGCTTCTCAGCGACATAACCATAGCCTCTGACGATGCTGTCTTTGGACACTCCGCCTACCGCATGACCGGCCCCTCCGTTGATGGGCACATCGGCTACTGGATTCTCAAGATAGGCCTGGCCAAGACCAAGGAAATGCTTATCACAGGAAAATACATGGAGGCGCAGGAAGCGCTTCAGTGCGGCTTGGTAAACGAAGTGGTGCCCAGGGAAAAGCTCGATGAGAGGGTCGGCCAGTGGGTTCAGGCCGTAAGCCTTATGCCTATTGATGGTATTGTCGCGGGCAAGGCAGCCTTTGATGTTCACCTCAATATGTTGGGCATCGGTAACTCGGTCTCAGTAGCCTACCCATTCCACTCCATTACCACAGGCATGAAGTTTGAACCAGAAGACTTTAGCTTCTTCAAAGAGAGAAGAGATAAGGGTCTCGGCGAGGCGTTCAAGGAAAGAGACGCGAAGTTCAACGCAATTCCCGGCTTTCAGGTGATTAAGCGGCCTGTTAAGTGAGCAGATAGTTAATGTAACCTAGCATTAACGGCTTCGTTACCAAAAAAGAATATAAGCTTTTCGAAGTCCCCCGGGGGAAGGTAAAGATACTAAAGTAAAGGGGGTCAATGTGCCTGTGGACTGGCGCGAAGACTATAAACGTAAACTCATCAGTGCTGAGGAAGCTGCAGGCCTGGTCAAGAACAGAGACGTCGTTCTGTTTACCGTGGGTCGGGAGACGTTCGCTGTAGGCTTTGCCTTAGCAGCTAGAAAAGAAGAGTTAAAGGATGTTGAGATAGTCGTACCCACTCCCGGGTACGACTTCGGCTGGTACGACGAAGGATGGGAGGATTCATTCTCCATCACTATAGGGCATCCTACGGCAGTTTGCCAGGATGCCCTCGATGCGGGAAGAATTAACATGCGTCCGTGGCCTCTTTTCACATTGTCGCGTCCCAGCGTGCGCTCAGAAAGACCCCCTGACTTTCTTCTCGTTGAGCTTTCGCCGCCTGATGAGAAAGGGTTCTGTAGTTTTGGAGCATCGCTGTGGAACAAGAAACGGGATGTTGAGCTAGCAAAGGTTGTTATAGCCGAGGTAAACAATAATCTAATACGTACCTATGGTGATAATTTTATCCATGTCTCACAAATAGACTATTTTGTAGAACATGTCGGCAGTGGCAGGGGTTTAAAGACGGGCAGCCTGGCAGGGAGAGAGGTAAAAGAACCCGAACCCTATATAAGGACTATTGCCGAGAATGTCGGATCAATCATGAGGGATTGTGATACCTTTCAAATTGGTGTTGGAAGAATCACAGAGTATCTGGTGCAACTGGGGATGCTTGCCAATAAGCAGGACCTTGGTTATCACGCGGAGGCTACACCGTCCGGGATAATAACAGCAGTTAAGGAAGGAGTGATTACCGGGAAGTACAAGACTCTCTTTCCAAATAAGGTGGTGGCCACCTCCCTGGGAGGAGGTACGGCGGAAGAGATGGAGTGGGCAAACGGGAACCCGCTTTTCTGGCTGGTTGATATTGACTTCCTGGAAGATGCAAGGACACTGGCTAGCTTGGATAACCTTGTAGCTATAAATCAAGCTCTGGCTGTAGACCTTCGCGGACAGGCTGCTGCAGAGAGCATCGGTTACAGAATTCTCTCGCAAGCTGGAGGCCAGATTCCTTTTCATATGGGGGCTTTACTTTCCAAGGGTGGGCGAGCTATTACAGTGCTGCCATCCACAGCTCAAGGGGGGAAAGTTTCTCGCATTGTTCCTGGCTTACCTGAAGGAACCGTGGTGACTATTCCCTATACTTGCGCAGACTACGTAGTAACTGAGTACGGCATTGCCAGACTCTGGAACAAAACCCTGAGGCAAAGGAAAGAAGAACTCATCAATATAGCGCATCCGGATTTCCGTTCTGAATTAAGAAAAGCCTGAGTGAGCTGAACCATTATGGGGATAGCTGCTCACTCGTTTATGACGGTATACTGCGTGCGGGCGCTACCAAGGGAGAGTCTTGTCAGGGTAATCCCGACTTCCTATTCAGGGGGAATGCTTCCCCAATCGGACTTCAGACAACAAATCCTATTTCTAGTATAAATTAAAGCTGAGGCCAATAAAGCTTCTGAGCTTCCTTTCTCAGCTCGTCGCGAAAATCGGGGTGGGCTACAGAGATAAGCTCATTACAACTTTGTCTCGCCGTCTTCCCCCTGAGCCGGGCAATACCGTACTCAGTTACCACATTATCGACACAGTTGCGCTGTATAGTCACTGCTGTCCCTGGTGGCAGCGTGGGCATAATGCGAGAGACGGTGCCACCTTGGGCGGTGGAGGGAAGCACAGTGATAGAGCGGCCACCCTTTGATAACCAGGTGCCCATAACGAAGGGTATCTGTCCGCCAGCTACAGACAGCACTCTCCTCCCCAGGTTTTCGGCCGCAACCTGGCCCATGAGGTCAACAGCTAAGGCATTGTTAATCGCCACCATATTATCGTGCGCAGCAATTATCCTGATGTCCTCAAGATAAGTTATATCGACCAGGAGAAAAAGGGGATTATTGGAGACCCATTCCATCTCTTCCCGGGTACTGCCCCCGATAGAAGTTACCACCACCTTCCCAGGATAAAGGTTCTTGTACTTTCCGTTGATCACCCCCTCCTTTACCAATGATATGACACCAGGGGGAGTAGCCTCAGAGTGAAAGCCGAGGTCATGTTTACCATCGAACAGGCCAAGTCTGACTAGAGGCTCGGTAGTGCGACCTACGCCAATCTGAATGGTATCTCTATCCCTAATCAATTCCGAGACATTTTCGGCAATACGCTTGACATAGGGTTCAGGTTCCTTAGGCATCCTCCCAGCCAAGGTACCCATCCCCGGGACTCCTCCCAAGGAGGTGTGCTCCACGAAATAGTCTATCTCTGAGACATGGACATAATTTTCACCAAAGGTTCTGATCAGGTTTACGTTTACTTCAGCAATTGTCAGCTTGGCGTCCTTAATTTCTCTTCTTTTGTTCCATACTGAGGCTCCAAAGCTACAAAAGCCGCGTTCGTCGGGTGACGATACCTCGGTAAGGAGTATATCAAAGCGCTCCTCAGAGTCCTTCACAAAAGGAATTACAGTGCCGAAAGCAAGATCGCATCTTCTCTCGTCAACCATTTCCTGACAAAGTGCCGTAGGCATGAATATGGTTACGGGGAAAGACTCCTCCCAACCTGGGTCATACCAGCCGAAGTCATAGCCAGGTGACGGCACAGCCACTTTTACGTCTCTCAGCTCCTCCTTTCTGGCAGCAATAGCCAGCGCAACGGAGCGAGCCTCTCTGCCCACGGTGAAGGAGATGGTATCTCCAGACTTGACTAAACTAGCTGCTTTCTCTGCTGAAATTAGCTTCCTTTTGTATTCTTCCTGCCAATCTTGCATATGTAACCCCCTTGGTTTGGCAATCTCTCACTTTTCCAAGCCCGTGCCTGGAGTGGCACTGATTGCGCGCTCTTTCATGAATCCCTTCAGCCCTTTATCCCTCTTCGTCTTGTAAAGGTTAACCTCATAGGGTCGGAAATGCACGTACTGAAGTAAGAGGTGAGAGATAAAGTGGCTTCTTTGGGCACTCCCCATCCCGGTTATATCGAGAGTAGCATTTATCCATTCCTTGGTTATGGCCACGCGCTCGGAAGGTAGTTGACTGAGAACTCTTGCCCACTCAAGCGCTTCTTCCTCCACTTTGTCCTTGGGAACCGCTTTATTTATGAAGCCCAGCGCTTCTGCCTCCTTTCCCGATGTCTCAGAAATGGCATGTCCGGCATAGGCCTTATTGGACCAAAGGGGCCAGATTGGCCAATAAGTAACTCCATGGTGCAAATTCCCAAAGCCACGAATGCCCAACTGAGCATCCTCGGCGGCTATTATCAGGTCACAGCAAGACGCTACCATTTGGCTGGCACCGACGCAGTAGCCGTGCACTTGGGCGATAGTGAGCTTGGGGAAATCTGTTATCGTCTCCCATTTGGTGCAGCGGCGCCGTTCAAATCCATAATAGTCCACCATAGTGGGATTATGATTGGGATGAATCGGCGGTGAGTCCTCTCCTTCGGGAGAACTTAGCTCGTGGCCGGCACCAAAACATATGCCAGCGCCTCTCATAATTACCACTCTTACATCGGGGTCATCGTTGGCTTGGTGCAGCCCCGCAAACATATCTTCAAACATCCTGTCACTAAATGCATTCCTCTTCTCAGGCCGGTTAAAGGTGATTCTGGCTATCCTGTCATTGACCTTATCGTAGAGGGCATGCTGATATTCTCTGTCCCTGTAATCGACGTCTTCCCATTCACAGTTTTGATACTGAGTCACAAATTCTCGACCAAATCCGGTGGGCATATTGCACCTCCTATATCTTCATAGTGGAAAATTCCTACGGGAAACCTTTGAAAGGAGCATCCCTCTCCTCGATGGCAGCCTTCAGTCCTTTCTTCTCTCTAACCTCAAAGAAATCAAATTCACCAGTCTCCCTGCTATGTTGCTGCATAACCAACTGCATCTCGTTGGTGAACCGCCAAGCCTCTCCTAGCCCTCTGGCCTCCATAACGGAGTTGATACCATCCTTGCAATTCGCCAAGCCATCGCCTGGCAAAAGGCTTATGCCCTTTGCCAACTTTAATACTTCCGACTCAAGCTTATCTTTGGGGACAGCTTTGTTTATCAAGGCGAACTGCTCCGCCTCTGTAGCGGTAATGTATCTCCCAGAATAGAGAAGTTCCCTGGTCTTCTTTATACCGACTAACCAGATCCAGAGAGGCATGTCGGAGAGAAGTCCCATCCTTATTGAGGGGTCACCAAATAGGGCATCTTCAGATGCTATTGTTATATCGCATACCATTGCCAGGTTGCAGCCAAACCCCAGGCAATATCCATGCACCTGGGCAATAGTGGGCTTAGCCAGATTGAATATATATTCCCATCTTCGGTTGCGGCGGCGTTCTGCTTCCAGTTGCTTTTTCCGGGAAACAGGCTTTCGCGGGTCAGGCAGCACCTCGGAAGTCTCAACCCCGCTTAAGTCCTGACCTACACTGAAAGCTTGTCCGGCACCTTTTACAACTACTACCTTCACTTCCAAGTCCGGCTCTGCTGCTGCAAACGCCGCATCTAACTCTTCCAGCAGGACATCGTTTATGGCATTTAACTTGTCGGGACGGTTCAGCGTAATGTAGCCGACCCCATCCTTTTTCTCATAAATAATGTTTTTGTAGCCCATTAAAATCAACTCCTCCTAGGCTGTGGTTGGGGGAAATATTCTCTGAAGGGGGCATCCCTTGCCTCGATGGCAGCATTGAGCCCCTTTTCATCTCGTATATCATAAAAGTTGAACTCTCCGCGGTCTATGATGCTTCGCCCTGGCCTTTGAATTGCGCTGAGGACATGGACATTAGCTGCAAGCCTCCGAGCGGCTGCAAGGCCACCAAGGTCAAGCTTGGCCATGTTCGTAGCCCAGACAAGAACCTCCTGGTCAAAACCGCCTATACCTGCTGACTTGGCGAAGGTTTCGGCAGTCAGATTAACCTCGTCTTCCAGTTTGGCAGCGGGAACGGCCTTCATTACCAGTCCAATTTTCTCCGCCTCTTTACCATCTATGTACTTCCCAGTGAAGAGAAGTTCCTTTGTCTTCTTCAGCCCAACTCTGTAAGTCCACAAAGGATTAGGTGAAGAAAGCGCCATTCTTATCGAGGGGTCGCCAAACACAGCATCTTCAGTGGCAACGATAGCCCGACATGACATTGCCAAGTCAAGGCCAGCAGCAAAGCAATATCCGTGCACCTGAGCGATAGTCCACTTATGAAGCTCGAAAATAGACTGCCATCTGAAGTTGTTGCGCATTGCGCCGACTAACATGTCACTGAGGTAGGCCTTGCTTCTGGGGTTAGGTGGCATTACCTCACCAGTTCCAACCCCACTTAAGTCCTGACCGACGCTAAAAGCATTCCCCGCTCCTCTTATAACAAGCACCAAGGAATCTGGGTCTCGGCGTACTTCATCGAGAGCTGCCTCGAACTCTCTCAGCATGGCATCATTTATGGCGTTCAGCTTCTCAGGGCGGTTCAGGGTAATTGTGGCAATCTTCCCCTCGATTTCGAGGAGAACGTTTTCATATTTCATACCCATTATCTCCTTTCAAAAGGAATATAGCCCATTTTAACCGAAGACAGGGTGGCATTACAAACCAAGCTTGCCCCTCACTCCTGTCTTGAATTTAGCTCTGCCTTGCCCTAATTGGCCCGAAAGTCACTGCTACTCAGGTGGTCTTGGGTGGAGCTGGATTTACCAGACCATCTGCCAGCGTCGTGGGCATCACTTCCAACAGAAGGTCTAGAGTCCAACCTTGCGAGGAGTATATCATCTTGAAGGGTGGCTCTGGCTCCCGGTAGAGGCCGATACCATCTGTCCCGACCACAAAGGTGTAGCCATTGATATTGGCCGTTTCCTCAGTGCACAGATAAGCAATAAATTGGGCTACATCTTCCGATTTCAGCATCTTCGACTGCGCGATATAATCGAACCTGCCCTCCCGTTCCCAGGCAGCTTGGGTCTCCGGGCTGAGGGAAACCCTAGTGCCGGCTCGCGGCCGGATAACATTACAGGTTATACCGCGGGGCCCCAGCTCTCGGGCCATCACCCTGGTCAAACCCACTATACCTTCCTTGGCAGCGGCATAGTTACCTTGTCCGAACCGCCCCCAAGCCCCCGCCTGAGAGGACGTATTTATAATCCGCCCCCAGCGTTGCTCCCTCATTATTGCTGCTGCCGCTCGACAGGTGTAAAAGACGCCATAGAGGTCTACCTTTATAATTTTTTCCCATTGCTCATCCGTCATCTTATATACCTGAGCATCCATGAGAATGCCGGCATTATTTACCAGGATGTCCAGCCGTCCGAAGTTATCCACTGCCGTTTGTATGATGTTCTTGGCCCCGTCTGGGTCAGACACATCATCGTAATTGGGTACCGCGATGCCACCGGCCTTCTTGATCTCCTCTACCACCTCATCGGCCGCCGGGACATCAGAAGGGGTGCCACCCTTCGCTGAGGTGCGGTTATTTACCACGACCTTGGCTCCCTCCGCCGCAAGAGCCAAAGCCTCAGCCCTTCCTATGCCCCGGCCAGCACCGGTGATCGCAGCAACCTTGTCCTTTAGTCTTGTGCCCATTTGACCTCCTTTCTTTCAATTGCGATGAGCTGCTTCGCTTAATCCTTTCGCCCCAGGATCGTGACTATAGGAAGCAAGCTTCCCGGATGCCCCCCCTGGTTATGGGACAATCCAAGCCTGACCTCCTTTTTCAACTGGCGTTCCGGTAGCTCTGCCTTGCCCTGTATCTGCTTGTATACCTCGTAGCACTCCCTCACCCCGCTGGCGCCAATAGGGTGGCCGAAGGACTTCAAACCACCATCGGCATTAACCGGCAATTCCCCTTTGAGAGTGAAGGTACCGGCGTCAATATCCTCCTTGGCCTTCCCTTTGGGGCATATCCCTATTGCTTCAAGAGTCATAAGCTCGCTTATGGAGAAGCAATCATGTAGTTCAAGGATGTCCAACTCCTTGCGGGGGTTCTTTATCCCTGCTTGTTCATATGCCTGTTGAGCGGCGACCTCTGTTTCTGGCAGATGGATATAATCGTAAGCGCCGTCCTCTTTCCCCAGGCTAGGGCCTATGGCAAGGCCCATCCCCTTGATTAAAACAGGGTCATCCCTAAAACTCTTAGCCATATCAGCCCTGGTCAAAATTGCCGCTGCTGCTCCATCGGTGTTTCCGCAACAATCAAATAGTCCCAGGGGCCAGGCGATTATCGGCGCGTTGAGCACCTGCTCCAGCGTGACCTCCCTACGAAGATGAGCTTTGGGGTGTCTGGCGCCATTATAGTGACTTTTCACCGAGATTTTGGCTAAGGTCTCTTTGCCTTCCTTTGGGCTGAGGCCATAGGCCTGGAAATATCTTACGGCTCCCATAGCCCACCGCCCTGGTGCGGTAACGTTAACACCTAAGACGGGGTGGATGTAGCCAGCGGGAAGCCCGGCTAGGCCACTATCCTTCAGTTTCTCATAGCCAACGCAGAGGACAATATCATAGGCACCACAGGCTATGGCAAAGGAAGCACTCCTGATCGTCTCCATCCCGGTGGCGCAGAAATTTTGCACATGAGTAATGGGGATGCGGTCCAGTTTTAGAGGTGCGGCTATGGTGATTCCCCCGGCACCGGAAACAGTTGTCCCCACCCAGGCAGCCTGGATGTCCTTGCGCTCCATCCCAGCATCCTCATAAGCTTCGTAGGTAGCGTCGATAATCATATCATCGGCGCCCTTATCCCAATTCTCCCCGAACTTACAGCATCCCATGCCAACTATGGCAACCTTGTCTTTTATGGTCCACATTTCCTTTACCTCCTTGTTTTTAGAGACCTCTGGAAAACCGACGCTTCTCAGCCCTCCTTCGGCACTCCTCGTGGGGGTCTGCATTTCCAGTAATAGGTGTGCATTCCCCCGGAATCGTGCATCTTCCTGAAGGTCATCTCAACTGGCATGTCGGGCTTGACCTTATCGGGATCTCTGTCGGTCATAAGACAATATACCCCCACTTCTCCATCCAGGTGGACCTTGCTCACGACTGACGGCGGGTCTCCACTGAGGGCCAGGCTATCTATGCAGTAGGTATAGAGGGTACCCGGCCTATCGGAAAGCCTGACCCCCTCGTAGTCATCCTTGGCTCCACAATATATGCATACCCTCTGCATAGGATGGAAGGTTTTTCCACAGTGCTTACACCTGGAACCATGGAAACTAGTAAGTTGCTCTCGCTCCCTCCAGGCCACCGGGGCAAAGGCATTTGCTGCCTCACGCGCCTGGCCTGCGATAGGTATAAGCTGGCGGAAGCGGAGGTATTTCCCATAGTTAGGGAGCATCATCTTCGATTCCAGATGCCCCTTTATTCCCCGTCTATCCCTGATATTCTCTATCTCTTTGGTAACCCGAAGTATAAAGGCATCACAGCCATCGCCATAATTGGCAAACAGGATTCTATCTCCGGGCTTGGAGTCCTCTAAAGCGGCTACTAACATCATTAGAGCAAAGGAGGAGCCGGTATTGCCCAGGCGATCAAACATAGGGTCTTGAACCTGGGTCTT
>Ga0114922_10006920_pt1 | contig 10385 bp, 5 predicted proteins | sample AartaG_FD_100975 | JGI IMG/M metagenome (GOLD analysis project Ga0114922, IMG submission 100975) | Deep subsurface microbial communities from Aarhus Bay to uncover new lineages of life (NeLLi) - Aarhus_00045 metaG | ecosystem: Environmental > Aquatic > Marine > Oceanic > Sediment | place: Aarhus...
CTCCCGGCAGGCCGCGTCGTCGGAGAACCGTCGTTCCAGCTCCAACACCGTGCGGGGGTAATCTTCCTTCATAAAGGAATATTCTACATGTAGTAGGTGGTTGAGTCAAGTGCATACCCACAAAATCGAATGTTCGCCGGACAACCCCCTCGGCCTCCGCCTGAGCGGCCCTCACCGGCTCGAGCGCGGGCCGGCCGATCTTTATCAGGGTCTGGGCCGCCATGCGCCTGATCCTCGGGCTGCCGTCTTTTACCCTCGTTATGAGCTTCTGTATCCTGGGGTCTGAGGTGGGCTCTTTGGCCCCGTCACTTTCCCCTGCGAGGCATTCATTCCGGCAAAGCGCCTGACAGAAGCAGGTGGCGACTAAGGCCACTAACATAAGGTTCTTGACGCTGCAGATCGCGCGTCCCATTTCCCTTTCTCCTCGTACTCCCTCACGCGCCTTTCCTTTTGGCGCTACTCTATTTCTTTGAGCATCTCTCTGGCCGTTTCGGCCTCCTCCCTCTCCGGATAAGTTTCGATGATCTTCTGCAGATTCTGCCGGGCTTGCTTTGTCATGTTGTTGGCGAGGAAGTTCCGGGCGAGCCCCAGCCACTTGCGGCATTGGGCTTTTGCTTCGGCGTTTATGGCCGACGGGTCGGCTTCGATCTCCTTGATCTTCTCCGGCGCCTTCTCGCCGTAGGGCGTGTCGGGGAATGCCGCCGCTGCCCTGAGCTTGGCCAGAGCCGAGGAATAACGCTTCTTCTCTATGAGCTTTTCCGCCTCCTCGTACAACCTCTGAGCCTTTGGGGCATTCTTCACATCCTTGTAAGTGGCCACGACGTCCGGCCGCTTCATGATCGCGCCGCGTGCCCGCGAGATAGCCTTGGTCGCGGGCGTGCCCTCGAATCCCTTCTCCATCGCGTCGAGGGCTTCCAGGGCCTTACGAAAGTCCGAGCGAGACTGCTCTTCGATCTCCGCCAGCCGTTGGAGTGCCGAGTCCTGAATCCGCTTGATGCCCTCCGCCGCACGTTCGGTGAGCACCGACTTCTGCTTGATAGCTGCGATCCGCCCGAAGACCTCAAACGCGTCTCTGTGCTTGCCGTCAGATACAAGGCGGTTGCCTCTATCGAGATCTTCTTCCACCTTCTTGCGTTCCTCCGGGGTCATACCCGTTGTGGCAATCCAGTAGTGCTTCTTGGTCAGTTGTACGGCCTGTACGCAGAGCGAATGCCCGACCCCCTGGAACCACACGGCTTTCACGTATCGATAATCCTTATCCTTAAGCTGCTTGGCGAACGTTTTCGCTTTGTCTATGCGTGTCGTATCCGCCTCGCCGCAAGTCACCAGAAAGGGCACATCGCGAGCCTGCTTGTTTGGCACGCTCCAACTACCGGGCGAGTGAGCGGCGCAGCCCACCATATGCTCCGGGTTCTCCAACGCGAACCGGTGCGCAAACTGCCCGCCCTCCGAAAACCCCGTAACGAATACCTTGGGATAGACCTTGCAGGCCCCACTTATCTCGTCAATTATGTCGAGCATTGCCTTGCCGGTTCCCTTCGCAGGGAAGTCGAAGCGGTCTTGGAACGTTGGAGCTACAACGATGCAGTTGCCCTCGTTGGCGAACCCGCTGAATTTCATCGCCCCGCTGCCGTTGCCGCCAAGGGCGTGAACAACAACGAAAATCCGGTACGTTTTCTCCCCGTCTAGATTCCGCGGCACGTACACGAAGTACTCTTGCTCGGGGTCCTTCTGCAATGCGCAGCGAGCTCTGGGAGGGGGCCACGGGGGTGCGTTGCCGATCTTCTCCAGCACGAGAGTACCCGCCCTTGCGAAGGCCCCATCGGCGCCCTCCAAGGCGGCGTTCAGCGGCTCGATGGCCTGCACGCCTATCTCTATCAGCGCCTTGGCCGCGGTGCGGCGCTCCCCGCGGGTGCCGGTCTTCAGTCTGGCGATCAGCTTCTTTACTCGCGCGTTTAGGGCCTCATCTGTCTCTGCGAAGCATTGGTGTTGGTAGGCTGTCGGAACAACGCAGACAGCAATGAGTAGAAAAAGAAGCACCCCGCGAAATGTTTTGTTCTCCCTTCTCATTTCTTATCTCCCGAGGCGGCCGTGCCAAAACAGATCCTCAGCGTCATCTTACCAGTGTATGGTCTCCGCTTCGCTATGTCAAGTACAAATTTTTGGTAATGTCCCATCACGGGCATCTTCTTCGTCCCGTACGAACTGACTGAATATAGCCCAGTGTTTCAACGCTGTGTGTGTTTAGCGTGCACAGACGGAATCTGTTTCGGGCTTGCTTCTTCAGCATGTAGGGGCGGCTCGCGAGCCGCCCTTGAGCCCGATCCGCCGCCGGAAGCCTCCGGCGGACAGGAGGGCGATAGTCTGTAGCCACGGGCGTGAGCCCGTGGAAAACGATCGCCCAAAACCGCAGAGCCCCCGCAGGGGGCGACAGAACAATTCGACGACGACGACGAGGACGATTTGAGGCGCCACGCACCGTTAACTTGGCGCGATAAACGCCTGCTACCTACGCTAAACAGACGCTCAACGCCGGGCTGGGATGCCCCCGCCCCATGGTTGCATGGTCCTATTGTCCCATGGTCCTACCGTTGTTACAAAACTGTTACGAACTTTTCCCCTTTCGCGCGTCTACAAGGTAGCCGACATATCAGGAGAAAATGATGAGAACACGGATTCTGTTTGCTGTTCTTTTCGTATCGTGTGCGTGTTTCCTTTCGGCGGGCCGTGCGCTCGCGTATGAGGATGTGCTGATCAAAGGCGTGCCGCATGTCCGGCAGAAGCCCGACTTCTGCGGGGAGGCGTGCGTCGAGATGTACCTTCGCAAGCTCGGGTACAAGATGGACCAGGACCACGTGTTCGATCAGTCCGGCGTGGACCCTCTGGGGGCTCGGGGCTGCCATACGAGGGACCTGGCCCGCTCTCTGAGGAAGATCGGTTTCAAGACCGGAGATGTCTGGTACAAGGTCAAGGCCCGCAACGACCGGCAGATGGAATCGCAATGGAAGGCCCTACACGCCGATCTGCTCAAAGGGATACCGTCCATCGTCTGCATGCACTACAATGATCGCCCTCAGACAACCGAGCACTTCAGGCTGATCCTCGGCTACAGCTCAGCGGCGGACGAGGTCATTTACAACGAGCCGGCGGAAGACAACGGCGCGTATCGCTCGATGAAAAGGGAACTGTTCCTCAAGCTCTGGCCGCTCAAGTACGAGGCGGAATCGTGGACGGTAATCCGCATGAGGCTCGAGCCCGGGAGAATCGAGAAGGTGCAGACCGCCGCAGGCTTCACCAACGCCGACTACGCCCAGCACGTGATGCAGCTCAAGAAGAAGGTGCCCGGCGAAGGGTTCACGATCGTGCTTCAGCCGCCGTTCGTGGTGATCGGAGATGAGCCGCCTGCGAGCGTACGCCGGTGGGCCGTGCAGACGGTGAAGTGGGCGGTCGACAGGCTCAAGAAGGATTTCTTCAAGAAGGATCCGGACGAGATCCTCGACATCTGGCTGTTCAAAGACAAGAAGAGCTACCGCAAGCACACGAAGGAAATCTTCGGCGACGACCCCACGACTCCCTTCGGCTACTGCTCGCACACCCACGGCGCGCTCATCATGAACATCGCCACCGGCGGGGGCACGCTCGTCCACGAGATTGTCCATCCCTTCATGCGGTCAAATTTCCGCGCCTGCCCCGCGTGGCTCAACGAAGGCATGGGTTCCCTGTACGAACAGTGCCGCGACGTGGGCGGGCACATCCACGGCCTCACGAATTGGAGGCTGCGCGGACTCAAGAAGGCGATCAGGTCCCGTTCGGTGCCATCGTTCAAGAAACTGACCGCGATGAGCGACCATCAATTCTACAATCTCGACAAAGGCACCAACTACTCCCAATCGCGCTATCTGTGCTACTACCTGCAGCAGAAGGGCCTGCTTGTGAAGCTTTACCACGCCTTCAACGCGGACCAGAAGGACGACCCCACCGGCTTCAAAATATTGAAGAAAACCCTCGGCGAGGAAGACATGGACGCGTTCAAGAAGAAATGGGAAGCGTTTGTCCTGAAGCTCACGTTCCCCTGACGGGCGCCCGGCACTGATTCCTCGATGGCCGTGCCTCCGTCTTCAGGTTTGAGGAGGTCCGGGCAGATTACCGTGGCCAACGTGTCCGCCAGCTCTATCTCGTCGGTCCTGCCAAGCTGTGTTCTTGCGAATCTCGATACGAACTGGAGCAGCCCCGGGCAAGGCGATCTCTCTTTTCCGGCGTGTTAGCGGGGGATCCGCCCCTGCATTTCCCGAGTGTTTTGTGCGGCCTACTGCCCTGTCGCGTGGTTCCTCGCCGCGATGAAGTCGAGGAGGTCCACGCTGCCGTCGGCGTTGATGTCGGCCTGGCGCGCGGCCGGGAAGGAGGCAGGATCGAGCCCGATGTTGTTGCGGATCAGGATGAAGTCGAGGATGTTCACGGTGCTGTCGAAATTGGCGTCGCCGGGAAGATGTTCGTATGGGCCGATGTCGAGCTTCGCTTCGCCGTTGCCATCTCCGTCGATAAGTCTCGAGAGCCCGGCGAGGTCCGTGTCGGGCAGTTCCTCGATCTCTTCGGTGTCCGGATTGTCCACGTCGTGCCTGGCAACGTCGATCAACGGGGAGCCGGGGAGGAGATGGTAGTCGCCCATGATGAATACGTCGTCGCTCAGTTTCGACGTGCCATTGTCGTCCCAGTGACCGGGATCGACAAACGGCGGATCCATGTCGATATAGGCGTAGGCCCGTACGCTGTCGGGGTAGTCCACGGATATGGGCCCGAGGATGGCGGGGGGGGCGATGCTGTGGGCGAGGAAGATGGTCGATCCCGGGGAGAGGGGGCTGGGCCACCACATGGGTGGGGGGAGCGCCGGGGTGTAGCGCTGTCCGTCGTCGCTGTCGTAATTATGCCGGATTATGCTGTTGAGAATCCTCACCGAAGAAGACGAGCAGTGCATAGCCGGTCCCATGAAGTCCGTCCAGTTCTGTGTAATGACGGTGTTTGAGATGGTCAGGGTCGAGTAGGAGACGTCGATTCCCCCGCCGGTACCGGCGGCGTTGCCGGCGATGACGTTGCCGGCAAGGAGGACGCGCGCCGTGTCGCACGTGAGGCCGCCGCCGTGATTCGCCGAGTTTCCGGCGATGATGTTGTTCACCACAATCGGGGCCCAAGAGACAATGTTTATGCCGCCTCCGAATCCACCCGAATTCCCTTCTATGATATTGCCGGCAATTGTGGCCGAGGCATAGGCGCATCTTATGCCTCCGCCGAAAACGGCGGAGTTGTTGGAGATGACGTTGTCTGTTATCGCCCCCCGAGCTCTACCGTACTCGATGGCACCGCCCCCCCCCCTGGACGAGTTGCCGGAGATGACGTTGTCGGTTATGACCGGTGAGCCGCGGTCGCAGTATATCGCACCTCCGCTTCCTTTGGCCCTGTTTCCGGTTATCACGTTGCCGACTATTACGGGTGAGGCCTCTTTGCAATATACGGCCCCGCCCTGATGGTCGGGGATATGGGAGGCAAATCCGTTGGTCAGTGAGAAGCCCGCCAGCACGCTTGTCTCTTCTTCGCCGCCGGCGAACGTGACGCAGCGTCCTGCGCCCGCTGCGTCGATGATCGTAGCCGCCACCACGTCGGGATCGCCTGGGTCGGTGCTCTGTACCGTGATCGCCTTGCCCAGGAAATTGATGTTCTCGGCGTACCTGCCCGGGCTTACAATCACCGCATCGCCGTCGTGCGCGGCATCGATGGCCGCCTGGATCGTTGGGTGATCTGCCGGCACGTGGATTTCGGCGGCCGTTGCGGCCGCCGCAACGCAGACGAAGAAAACAACACCGATGCTGCGCAATGCGCTCTTGCGGTCCATTGCTGACCCCCTTTTGTCGTGGGCGGCCTCGATTGTATGGACTCCGCCCCGCCTTCATAGGCGGCCGTCGCGATCGAATTATTCTGTCGCCCCCTGCGGGGGCTCTGCGGTTTTGGGCGATCGTTTTCCACGGGCTGACGCCCGTGGCTACAGACTATCGCCCTCCTGTCCGCCGGAGGCTTGCGGCGGCGGATCGGGCTCAAGGGCGGCTCGCGAGGCCGCCCCTGCATGCTGAAGAGGCAAGCCCGAAACAGATTCCGTCTGTGCATGCTAAACACATCTATCATATCAAGAATATTGACCTTGCAGTCTCCCGTAACGCAACCGTCTGCACTTCATTCTCTTTCCTATTAGTATTATATCGGTCTTCTTGCGCACTGTCAAACGGCATGTTTGCAGATGTTGACGCAGAGCGCAGGAAACAGGAGCGGCACCAAGTATGGTTTCGGCCTTCGAGCCCCGGATTCGTGCCGTTGAGAAATGGCAGGCAGGGGACGCTTGTCGGAGCAGGTGTGCGCGGGAACGACAAGCCACGGAGTGGCGACAGAAGGACTGTGACGCCGTGGACGCAGTGCTCTTGAATCGTCAGAACATAAAAAGAACCAGAATGTTTAATCGCACCTGGCCGCCGCGAGTCCTTCAGAATATCCTGTCCGGCCTGATCTGGTCGCCCTCCGGATCGAGCCTCCTTGCCCGCTCCTTGGCGCAGCGGAGGATGAACTGCCGGCCGCGCTGGCTTCGGAGCGCAGCGCGGGTCATGGCTTCCGGGTCGAACTCGCCCATGACTGCATCCTTGAGCCCGGCCATAGCCGGCGCGTAACGCCCCTCCCCTGCCAGGTTCACATACTCCTCGGGGTCATCCGCCAGGTTGTAGAGCCGTTCCTCGTGGCCGTGGACGTAGATGTACTTGAGGTCGCCTTTGCGGGCCATGAAGCAGGGCGCGTGCACGCCCTCGCCGTGATACTCACAGAACACGACACGATCTTCGGGCTCCGTCGCGTCGGCCACCGAGGGCACCAGGCTGGCGCCGGGGAGGTCATCGGGAACGGGAGCGCCGGCCAACTCGGCCAGGGTGGGGAGCAGGTCGATCAGCGACACCGGCGCGGCGATGCGGGCGCCCTGCTGCCAACGGCCGGGGAAGGAGAAGAACAACGCGACCCGGGCGCACCTGTCGTACAAGTAGCGCTTCTGCAGCATGCCCCGGTAGCCCATCATGTCACCGTGATCTGAAGCGAAGATGACGGCGGTGTTGTCGTCGAGCCCCCGGGCTTTCAGCAGTGCCATCAGTTCGCCGATGCGATCGTCGAGGTCGGCGAGCACACCGTAGAACGTCTCAAAAAGCCAGCGGAGGTTCTCCTGCGTCATCATCGCCTCGACGTGCTGGGGAACGTAGTGGAAGTCGTTGAGCCACTTGTCCATGGGGCCGTGGCAGGTGTCGATACCCTCCGGCACGCCGGGCAGTGGGAGGTCTTTGCCCCTGAATCGGTCGCGGAAGCGGTCGGGAATCCAGAATGGGTTGTGGGGGGCGTGATACGAGGCGCAGCAGAAGAACGGCGGTGAATCTTGCGTCTTCTGGCGGAGGTAGTCGACTGCTGCCCTGTGTATTGTCTCGTCGGCGTCGTAGTGCCGTGGGTAGTGATCCCACTTCTTCGAATACACGTAGCTGGGGCCCATCCAGTCGGCGCCGCAGGGGTTGCCCCCGGACGGCTGCTCCCATTCGTAGGCGATCTGGAAGTAGCCGGGGTCGTATCCGCTGGTATAATCGGCCTCGAGGGCAAGCCGCTTATCGAAGCCGTGATGCTGGTCGCATCCCAGGATGTGCATTTTGCCCGCGATGACAGTTTCGTATCCTGCGGCCCCCAGCACGTGGCCGATGGTGGGCCACTCGTCGCTGAAGCTGTTGGCGTTGTCCAGCGCCCCGATCTGCGAAACGTATCGCCCGGTGAGCATCGACGCCCGCGATGGCGCGCACAGCGGGCTGTTGCAGTAGGCATTCTCGAAGACCACACCCGAGGCCGCCAGGGCGTCGAGATTGGGCATGGCCCGCACCGGATCGCCGTGTGCTCCCAGAAAATGAGGCGAGAGTGAATCCGACATGATCATCAAGATGTTAGGCTGGTCCTTCACCGTCAATGCTCTCATGGGCTTCGGTTTATTTCGCGAACTTTTTCCTGTGCTCCTCGCCGTAGATCACCGCCTCATTGAGATACGCCTCGATGTTTTCGAACGGCGTTCCCGATACGATCCCGTTGCCCGCCGCGATGCACATGCCGCCGTCGGGCCGGTCGAAGGTATCGATCAGGAACCGCACCTCTTTGCGCACACCCTCGGGGCTTTCTTCCTGGAGAATGTGCTGAACGTCTATACCGGCGAGAAACGTGATGCGGTCGCCGAACTCCTTCGCCACGGCGACCTCGTCCATCGTGTGCTTCTGAACCGGGTGAAATACCTTCACACCAGCGTCGATCAGATCGGGCAGGAGGGCGGTGTTGTTGCCGCAGCTATGCAGCCACCAGTGCACGCTGTTTTCTTTCAGCAAGTTGCCGATGCGGACGTAGTAAGGATAGATCAGCTCATGGAATTTCTCGGGGCGCATCATCGTTTGCGTCTGATGGCCGAGGTCGTCGCTCGTCCAGAAGCCGTCGGGTTTGAACTCGCGAATACCGCGCTCGATGTACCTACAGTACTGGTTGCAGAGCGCAGCGTGTAATCGATGGATGTTCTCGGGCTCAACGTGATAGTCGATCAGGAGATTCTGCATGCCGCGCAGCCCCCACGGTGTTTCGAATAGCAGGCCCCACCAGCCGAACATCAGGTACATGTCGTCGGCGCGGGCGCGCTCCGCCTGCCGGATCAGCTCCTCGAACTGCGGGTCGTTGTCGGGATCGGGCAGTTTTTCGATGAACTCGTCGAGCTTGGCCCAGTCGTCGATCACGCATGATGAATCGTAGCCGCCCTCCTTACGGATCTCCCACGACAGCCCCATCGCGTCGACGTTGAACGTGCCGACCCACAGCATGGCGGTGTCTTCGGGATAGCGATCAAACTCGCGGAGTCGCTCGCCGTACTGTTCGCCCAGCCCCTCACCCCACCACTTGGCGCGCGTGAGCGGAATGCGTTGCGAGGGCCGTTTTCGCTCCACTGCCTTGATCACTTCTTCGCGCGGCAGCGGCTCCCATGATTTCTTGTCGCCCATTCGTAAGTCCTTTCATTGGTATATGTTGTGCGGCAGCCAAAATCCTAGCCTATGATCTCCTTCAGCTTTCTGGCGAGGTTCTCTCCCATCTGGATCATGCCGTGGTCGGCCGGGTGGAGGATGTCCGGCGTGAGCCCACCGAAGTCGGTCAGTATATCCGTGCCCTCGATGAGGTGCACATTGGGATGCGGGCAGTCGGCGACAGCATCGCGCAATGCCTGACGGAACCGGCCGATCTTTACGTCGTCGTTGTGAGGCTCCATCGACGGGCAGACGTCCGGGAAGAAGGTGAAGAGCGTAATGCACGCCACGGGGCGTTTCGTGTTCGAGCCGGCAACGGTGTTCACCATGTAGGATACTGCCTTGGCGAAATCCTCCAGTGTGAAGCCGAGCATGTTCACCGACAACGCCAGCGAAGCGATGTCCCAGTCGTCGCGGCTTGCGATGTAATCGCTCAGTTCGCGCTCGCAGAATGCGGAGCCGCCGACGCCGAGGTTGATGAGGTCGGCATCGAGCCGCCGGGCGGTCTGGTTGGCGTAGGCAATGTGCATTGCCGAGGCGCAGGCTCCGTGGGTGATCGACGTGCCGTAAGCGAGGTAGCGCAGTTTCGGCAATTCCTCAGGTGTCGGCGGGCGCAGGCCCTCCCCTTCGATGCCATGAAAGTGCACAGCGCTGCCCGACAGTGTGAACCGCCACACCCGCGGAGAGAAGGCCATCTTGTCGCCGATGGCCGCATCGACCGCGGCGAGTTGCTCCGGGTAAGCGAAGCTGAGCGTGACGGGCTCCGGCCCCACCGTGTGGCGCTCGGGGCTCTGGAATAATCCCCAGAAAGGAATTATATCGGCAGCGCCCTCGGGGCACGACAGCGTTATCCTCACGGTCGGCGATTCGGAAACGAACCGTATTTCGGCGCCCGCGGGGCTGAGCATCTGAAACTGCGCCATCTCATTGAGACACAGGCGGACCTTTTCCGGCACACGCTGGAGCCGCAGCCCCGGAAGGCTGTCCACCTCGCGAAGTTCTGCAACATTATGAAATTCGACCTGCTGATGAATCATGCTCGGCAACTCCACAGATTTATGGTTCAGGGCTGTGCGTGCAAAACTGATATGATATACAATTGCCGGGAAAATGGAAGGAAAATCGCGGGGCAGTGCGCAATTCTGTGGAAATATTGCAGCAACGACCAGCGCAGGTACATCCTCCCCCACCTTGGGTGGCGATCGGGGTGTTGGCATTATACCGTAAACGACGGGTGGTAGCAACAGGATGTTGAGCGAAAGGTTGAGTTTTGAGTTCTCTTGC
>Ga0114922_10006921_pt1 | contig 10384 bp, 13 predicted proteins | sample AartaG_FD_100975 | JGI IMG/M metagenome (GOLD analysis project Ga0114922, IMG submission 100975) | Deep subsurface microbial communities from Aarhus Bay to uncover new lineages of life (NeLLi) - Aarhus_00045 metaG | ecosystem: Environmental > Aquatic > Marine > Oceanic > Sediment | place...
CAAAATGAAAAAAATTCTATCATACGTTCTATGGGGTAATGAAGGAAGATATTGGGGTAACATTCCTTATATATTAGTTGCCAACTCAAGCATATACCCAGATTTTGTGATGAGATTTTTTGTACACAGAAATGCTACTTCTCACTCTACTTTTTCAGTTCTTAAAATGATAGCAGATAGATTTGATAGTGTAGAAATAGAAGTAATAGATATTCCGTATATAGGAACACAACTAACTACTTGGAGAATGAAACCTTTATGGGAAGATGATGTTAGTCTTTTATTTTGTAGAGACTTAGATTATATTATAAATATTCCTGCAAGAAAGTCAGTTCAGTATTTCATGCAGAATCGTAATCATCTTATACATGGTATTAGGAGTTACCATCTTCATACCACACCCCATATGGCTGGATTGTGTGGATTTAGGTGTTCGGAAGTAAAGCGTAAAATAAAAAGTTTAGCATCTAGTTTCCAAGATTACATTCGTTGGGGTAAAAATAATGTAGCCTATTGTAAGGATTGGCGGTGGGGTTGTGATCAAGCTTTACTGCGGGATTTTTTTAGTCGAGCCAACTTGCGTTCTAGAACACTAGACTGTCCCCAATTTACTGCTCCTAAAACAGTATGTGGATTTGATCCAACTGTAGTGGATTATGAAGCTTATCAGTCAATAGAACTGCCAGAATGCAATTTGGCTGCTCTAGAATATAGTGATTTTATATCCCCGTCTTTTACTGGACAACCAGTAGTAGCAACAACGGATCAAGTTAGGAAAATGATAGAAATAGCAAGTAATGAAATGGGTGAGGCAGTAAAATCTTATGTGTGATAGAAATTTTGATAAAGTGAGGTTATCTATTTTGGACTTATCAATAATGGAATGCCTGATACCATCAGGGAAATTTTTGCAGATTACCCTAAAATTCAAAAAATATTTGTAGGAGTTATTTATGAGACAGAATTTTAAGATAATTGTTGCTTGTCGCAATGTTGAGAAATGGATTACTTACTCAATGGAAAGTCTTATAGGGCAGACTTACAAGAATTGGCAAGCTATTGTTATTGATGATTGTAGTTCTGACCAGACTCCGAACCTTCTTAAGGAATTATCGGTACGTGAGAAGAGGTTTACCATAATACGTAATAGTCAGCCGTTGGTTAAGATGCAGAATTATGTAACTGCGGTAAAGATATCCCAGCCGGAGGATGAAGATGTCCTCGTTTTTCTTGATGGAGATGATTGGCTTCCTGATTCAAATGTTTTTGAGTATCTCGTTGACGTTTACAAAAATGATGATGTCTGGCTTACTTGGGGCAGTTATGTTGTTAACAGTGGGAAGAATCCCTCATTACTTACTAACTATGAGGGGAGGGGGACGGGTGGTTATGCTCGGGAATTACCTCTCGATCAAAACGTTCGAAAGGATTGGCGTTTTTCTCACCTAAAAACCTGTAAATATTTCCTCTGGAAGAATATTAAAGACGTTGACCTTCGGTTGAAGGTTACTGGTGAATATTATCCGTCAGCTATTGATACGGCAATTATGTATCCTATGATTGAAATGGCTGGACGGGAACACCATAAGTTTATCGAGCGGATAACATATGTTTACAACTGTGGTAATCCCCAATCATATATGTATACCCTTAGGCAGGTTAATCAGAAATGCTGTGCTGAAACGCGGAGTTGCCCGCCGTATGCTCAGAAAACGAAAGATGAACTTCTACATGGAGTTTCAGGTTGAGAGGATTTCAGTGCCTAAAATAATTCAATTTACCCAGCTTGGTAAGTTTGGTAGGTTTGGAAATCAGATTTTTCAATATCTCTTTGCACGTGCTTATGCTGAGAAGTATGGAGCTACCCTTGAGCTACCCTGTTGGGTAGGCCAGAAGATTTTTAAGAATGTTAATCATCCAATACCTTCTGTACAGCTTAGGAGGACAGGCATAGATACCGTTTCTTTTGGGGAGGTGAACATAGATTTGTTTGGATACTTTCAGAAGAAGCAGTTCCTTCCCCTCTTATCTGAATCAAAGATACGAAGCTGGCTACAGTTTAAGGATGTCTGGGTAGAGAGATTTGGAAAAAGGGAGTATACTATTGTAGCTCATCTTCGGAGAGGTGATTACTTAACGAAATATTCAAGTCATTTTTGTTTAATAACTAAAGAATCATATATTAGTGCATGCAAAAAATATAATTTGCTTGATGATAAAGTAATTTGGATGTCAGAGGAAACACAGAAACATACGCCAAACCTAGACGATGATATTCAGTTTTTGCCTGATTTCTTCTCGATGATAAATGCAGACATTCTTCTGAGAGCTAATTCAACTTTTAGTCAGTGGGCGGGATTTTTTAACAAGAATAAGGTATATAGTCCTTTAATAGAAGGCAGACATGGTGTACAGGATGTGGAGTTTGTTGAGGGTAACTGGCCAAGTATTGTAGCAGGAGTGGGGGATTTTTATCTTAATCCTTAGTTAAGAATCTGTATATTTATCTAGCGAACTTGTAAGAGGAGATAAATATTATGCACAACTATGTTTTTAACTTAAGTTACTGGAATGAAGTTGCAAAGGATAATGAATTTAACCGAATTTGCTCTAATCATGGTAAAGAAGAGGATTTTGGGCATTCCAACCAGATGTCCAAGGGTGAGGTTTGAAAAAAGATATGGCATTTCTAGACGTTGGTTGTGGGCCTGGAAGGATTGTTAAAACGATAGCTCCATTAGTTAAGGAATACTATGGAATAGATCATTGTAGAGAATTGATTTCAAAAGCAAAACTTCACCATAAAGACTACAACAATGTCCAATTTTTTGTAAATGATGGATGTACTTTAGATTGTTTTGATGATTGTATGTTTGATTTTGTTCTTGAATACTTGGTCTTTATACATATTCAAAAAGATCTCATTGTAGAATATATCAACGAAATTTATAGAATTCTTAAACCAGGTGGAACATTTCTCTCAAGATCTTTACCTAAGAAGGAACATTATGTTAACGGTCTTTCTTTTGAGGAAATGGAGAGAGTTTTTAGTATTTTTAAGGAAGTGATTGTTAGAGATGATGAACCCAAGGTTGGAAGATGTTACTATATTCAATGTATAAAGTGAATTCTGTTGGAATGTTTGATATGATGTTGGATTTGAAAAAGTTGTGTTATGAGGGATAAAGAGACGAATGAATTCTATAAAAATCTACCAGGATACGCCAGATGTTGCCGGAACTGGTTTCAATAATTGTGATTCTCACACTAATGGTGAGTTTGCGTTGCTTCCACATCTAATAAAGTCTAGTGATGTTGTATTTGATATTGGTGCAAACAGAGGACAATGGAGTAGGCAGGCCCTTTCTGTTAATAAGTCAATACGTTTACATTCGTTTGAACCCAGTGTTAACGTATTCGTTGGATTGAAGAATAATCTTGCTGGAACAAACACATCTCTGCATAACATTGCAATATCAGATGGGAATGGCCAGGAAACATTTTACCAATATAATAGTTGCCCAACTTTAAGTTCACTTTATCGTCGCAGTTCTGTTATTGAAAAGCGGCTGCATTTATCATTTGTTTCAACTTTGGTTCAAACCTGTACCCTTGATTCGTTTTGTGAAAATCATTCAATATCGCATGTAGACTTTGTAAAGATTGATACTGAGGGTAGTGAGTTGGATGTTTTACGTGGCGCTATTAATTTGCTTCGAGAACATAAAATTAAGATAGTTCAGTTTGAATACGGTGGAACATATCCTGATGCAGGTATAACGTTACGTGAGGTGTGTGAACTTCTGTCTCTTCATAAGTATGTTATTTTTCGGATACTATCGGACGGTATTGTTCATATCGCTCAATGGCACAATTCTTTAGAGAACAGCAAGTATTCAAATTATCTTGCAGTTTCTTCAGAAAAAGCTGGTTCCTACAAGGTAATGACAAATCTTTTAGCTGAGAATTAGGGATACGGTTGAAATATCAACTAATAATCCCGATATCATTGATTTTTGTTAATTTAAGAGCCATTGGTGTGGCTCATACTAGGAGAGTGATTATCTTAGTAGGCATTCAAAAAGATTTGTATAATATCAAAAAATCTTATCTCAATGCTAAGTATGAATTACGGATTTTACAAAAACTTTACTGGAAGATTTCTAGACCTTCTTAAAATAGGAGTATAATTTCGATGAGTGATACTGTAGGATCTTTAATAGACAAGCTTTTTACTGTCGATAGTAAAATGTGGAATAACCAAGAGATGTTGTATAAGATAAGAAGAAATGATTTTGAATGGTTTAAAAATCGTTTTCTGAAGGATAATGCCTCTAATATAGAATTGTATGAGATGCTTAAGAAAGTTTGTAATTTAAACTATCAACGAACTCTATTAGTTACCGAGATAGATAAACGTATTGTAGAAACAGTAGAGGCTGGCTTAGCAGGAAAAGATTTACACTCCCCTAATTTTATAGTTGAGGGTTATAAAACATATTAAGTTGACGGAGAGTACACGATGGCAAATAAAAGACATGTTCTTATCTCTGGTATAACTGGAATGGATGGTAGTCACTTGGCTGATTTCTTGCTTAGTAAAGATTACAAAGTGTTTGGTTTAGAACGAAGGCTTGCTCGAAAGAACCGAGGAAATCTTCTACATATAGAAAATGATATTCAGTTCATTCCTGGGGATATGGCTGATCAAAACTCCTTGCTTAGAGCATTAAAGTGTAGTCAACCTTGTGAAGTATACAACTTTGCTGCACAATCTTTTGTAGATGAGAGTTGGAAAGTACCTGAACAAACCTCAAATATCACCGGGATGGGGGTGCTGAGAATTCTAGAAGCTATTAGAGAGTACGGGAAATCTGTAAAATTTTATCAAGCAAGTACATCAGAAATGTTTGGTAAAGTAGTTGTAAATATAGCTCATGAATATACTCCTTTTTATCCTCGTAGTCCATATGGTGTATCAAAGTTATATGGCCATTGGATTACTAAAAACTATAGAGAATTTTATCATATGTTCAATTGTACAGGTATAGCTTTTAATCATGAATCTGAGAGACGAGGCTTTGGATTTGTTACTAGAAAGATTACTCGAGGAGTAGCAAAATTAAAACTAGGTATGATAAGTCATATATCATTAGGTAATTTAGAAGCAAAACGAGATTGGGGGTATGCTCCAGAGTATGTAGAAGCAATGTGGTTGATGTTACAACAAGCCCAACCAGATGATTATGTTCTTGCCACAGGAGTGGCTTATTCAATCAAAGATCTTTTACGGATAGCTTTTAGTTATATAGGAGTAGATGATTGGCGTAAATACGTGAAGCAAGATCCTGTTCTTTATCGCCCAGCTGAAGTAGACTATTTATGTGGAGATGCAAATAAAGCTAGATACGTTCTAGGGTGGGAGCCCAAAATACCCTTTGAAGAAATAGTAAAACGGATGGTGGATAATGATATACGATTACTGAACTCGCATTAACTATCATCACGCATTCCTGGGATGGTTTACCCAATTTGCAAAGCTTATTATAAGACAAAGTGTATTAAATAGAGAAGAAATTTATGACATTCATAGAGACAATAAGTAAAAAGTTGGATAACGTTGAAGTTGTTCTTGATATTGGTAGTAGATGGGGTGAGGATTCTTTAGTACTAAAGAATCTATTTCCTGCAGCAAAAATTTATGCTTTTGAGTGTACGCCATTTTCTATAGAACATTGGAAGGAAAATGTAGATGATGAGGATATCATTTTAGTAGAGAAGGCCGCGTGTGATTTTACAGGTGAAACTAAATTCTATGTTAACAATGCTGATAAAACAATAACTCCACATCCACATGGTAATCAGGGAGCCAATTCTTTGTTTAAGGCTAATCATACGTATCCATACGAAACTTATATTCAAGATGAAATAGTCGTTCCTTGTACGACTATTAGTGATTGGGCCGCAGAAAATAATATTAAAAAAATTGATGTCGTGTGGATGGATATACAAGGGGCTGAGTTGGAAGCACTAAAAGGGATGGGCTCTTTAATTAAAACGATTAGGGCTATTCATTTAGAAGTAGAATTTCGTCCAGTATACTTAGGACAACCACTTTTTGATGAAATAGATGAATTTTTGAAAGAATTTGGTTTTAAATTTGTATGCTTTGAACATAAGTGTAGTTGGTTTGGAGATGCTAATTATACAAAATTATGAAAATACTGGTTATTAAAATTAGGCATTAAAGGAGAAGCAATTGAAGATAAGTATGTCCAACGGAAGCATAAAACATTATCACTGGAGGATAGTTGATGTTTTCTATAGGAAAAATTAATAGACGGCACGAGAATAAACTTGGAAGGTTTTTTAAGGACGTAAAAGACAACATTTTTTTCCATCCTCATTTGTTTACAACGAAAGAAGCTGAGAAAATAGCCAACTATAAAGGCAGGGATATTTATTATGTAATAGAGGATAGTACAACTATTATTGCTTATGGGTTTCTGCGGGGTTGGGATGATCACGAGGTTGATTTATGTCTTGGTGTGGTCGTTAAACCTTCTGAGCAAGGAAAAGGTTATGGAGAATTGATGTGTAATATTCTATCTACTATTGCAAGACAATACAAAGTAGATCGTGTCAGGCTACATGTGAATCCTGATAATACAACTGCTTTGAATTTGTACAAAAAGCTCGGTTATACATTTGAATTAAAAAGAGAAAACGGAGATTTAATTGGATTTAAAGACCTTAGGAGTACAAATAGATGATACCAATGTATAAGCCATTTTTGCCTAAGAGTTCTTTAAAGTATGTTCACGATGTACTAGATAGAGGATATGTTTCATCCGGTTCTGGACAATACAAAAAGTTGATAGAAGAGAAATTAAAGGAGCTAGTGGGGTGTAAATATGTTTTTCTCATGAGTAATGGCACGTGTGCGATGCATCTTGTGTATAAGTGTATGCAGAATTTTTATAAGGCAGAACGGGTGTTTGTTCCTAATAATGTCTATGTAGGTGCGATTAATCCTCTTTTTTACGATGGTAATAAAATTAATGTAAGTGTGTTGAATACAAATCAGAATACTTGGAATGCAGAGTATGAAAATTTGAATATTGGATTAGGCAGTGGTTATATTTTGTTGGTTGTTCATAACGTAGGTAATATTGTAAATGTTTTGAAGTTGAAAGAGAAGTATCCTCATGCTTTGGTTATCGAAGATAATTGTGAAGGGTTCTTAGGGAAGTATGGAGGGAAACCAACAGGTTCAGAATCGGTATGTTCTGCCATATCTTTCTATTCTAATAAACAAATTACTTCAGGTGAAGGAGGCGCTTTTTGTACGAATGATAAAGAGTTATACAATTACGCAGTTAAAGCGGGCGGCCAAGGGATGTCGAAAAAATGGTGGGTATTTGATGTTTTAGGTTATAATTATAGAATAACAAACATTCAAGCAGCACTTCTTTATGGTCAGTTTGATGTGTTATCAGAGATTAGAGAGCGAAAGAGAGTGGTATTTGAATCTTATAGAAATTTACTAAAACATGAAAGAATTATGTTTCAAAGTCCAGAAGTTGATACAGAGCCAACTAATTGGATGGTTGGAATTCGTATTTTGGGCAATACATCTTATGCTAGAATTGAGAGGTTCTTAAAAGATAAGGACATTGAAACTCGGCCTTTCTTTTATCCTTTAAGCTACCATACTCATTTAAAAAATCTTCTGGGAAGACATCCACAATCTGCGGCTGAGAGGCTTTCTCGAGAGTGTGTTTTATTGCCATCCTATCCGGAATTATCAGAAAAACAAATTAAGTATATATGTGATTCTATTTTAGAGTATGTTGAAAGGAAAGATTCATCATGAATATTTCAAAAATAGGTTGTATTTCATGTGGGAAGTCTCTTGCCGATGATATCGTAGTTATTGGTGATCAGTATCCTAGTGCTATTTTTAGCGATGAGAAAGATACTTTTGCGGATAATTTGAAACCTTCCAGTTTGAATATTACTAAATGCACTAATGAAGAATGTGGATTGGTTCAACTTGCTAATAAATATGATTTGGATTGTGTTTTTAAACACTATCCTTATGAAAGTGGTTCAACAGCCACAATGAAATCAATTCTACAGAATGTTGTCGATGACACTACTCAAAAAGTTTCTTTAGATAAGGATGATGTGGTGCTTGATATAGGTGGGAACGATGGTACTTTACTAAATTTGATTCCCCAACCGGTAAAAGCAAGAGTAAATATTGATGCTGCTTGGATGAATCAAGTGGTTTTAGATGATAACTATACTTATGTACATTCTAAATTCAGTTCAGATGTATACCATAGTTTGAATTTACCAAATCCAAAACTTATATTTAGTATAGCAATGTTTTATCATTTGAATAATCCGGTTGAGTTTTGTCGTAATATTTATGATATAATGGATGATAATACCGTTTGGGTTCTTCAAATGACGTATCTCGGCACAATGCTACGTAATAATATATTGGATAACATAGTTCATGAGCACGCCGCATATTATTCATTATTCTCTTTAGAATCTTTGTTGAATCGAAATGGGTTGCATATTGCGGATGCAAGTATTGTTAATAGCTATGGTGGAAGTCTTCGTATTTTTGTTGTTAAAAAACCTTCACAATTTCCTAAGAAATATTGGAGGAAGCAATACAAGGACGTTCAAGATTTTGAAACCAAATATCAGACCAATACACATGAAACTCTTTTTGCTTTCAATGAACGTGTTCAACTTCTGTGCAAATCTATAAAGGCAACCGTAAATCATATCGTATGGCGGTATGGACCTATTTGGGGTTTTGGGGCAAGTACCAAGGGCAATATGCTTTTACAATTTCTTGGAATAAATACAAATCAGATATCTTGTATTCTTGATAATAGTCCTAAAAAAATTGGAAAGAAAACTATGGGTTCTTCAATTCCAATTGTTGAAGAAGAAGTCTATTTAAAGAATATAATACCTTCCTATTTGTTCATACTTCCATATTATTATATGGATGCTTTTATTCCTATCATTCAAAAGCATTGTATCCGTCCTATTCATTTGTTTGTTCCATTGCCTTATCCATATTTTATCACTGTTTTGCCGAAAGGAGTTACCAGTGAAAAGCAAATTAGGTAATATAGATGTTCTTGAATCTTCTTGTAACATAGAGACAGTTCAAGATGGTCGTGGTGCAATATTTACTTTTTTACCCGATATGCCTATTGTTGAATTTAACTTAATTTATTTTCAACCAAATAAAATTAGAGGGAATCATTATCATCCTGAGTTTACAGAGTATTTTTTAGTTGTAAGTGGTACAGTGGTTATGGTAACAAAAGACCCTAAAACTGGAAAAGAAGTAAATATGCATGCAGGTAGTGGTACTTGTTTTCGTACTCCTCCTAACACGCCACATGCAATTCATGCGGTTGTGCAGTCTGTTTGTGTTGCTTGTTTGACTAAGCCTTGGGATAAATGTGAATACCCGATTATTCAGGAGAAAGTAATATGAAAAAGGTTGCTCTATTCGGTGCTGGTGGATATGTAGGCTCTCAAATTGCTAATGCAATAAATAACAGTAACCAATATCATTTGATTCCATTATTTAGAAGTAGTAGTAATATTGAGAAATTGATTGTTGATGCTGATATTGTTATACATTCTGCAAATCCTGCGGGGAGGTTTCAAGCGGAAACTTATCCAATTGTTGATTTTGAAGAGACAGTTGAAAAGACAGCCAGGATTTTTAATCTTTCAAAAGGAAAGCATTTTATATTGGTTTCCAGTATGTCTTGTAGAACTCAATTACATCTGCATTATGGAAGATTTCGCAGAGCTTGTGAGTTATTGGTTTTGACAGGCAATTCTCTTGTAGTTCGATTAGGCCCTATGTTTGGGGGAAATCGTAAGAGAGATATGTTGCATGATATTCTTATGGGAAAGGAGGTACATATAGCAGAAGATACACAATATGCTTATGTTAATGTAGCTTGGGCAGGCCAAAAAATAGTTGACTTACTGGAAAAAGGTACCGGTGTTCAAGAAATTGGAGCCAGAAATTCTATACGTCTGGGTGATATAGCAAATCATTTTAATTCAAAGAGTTTATTCTCAGGAATCATTGAAACTCAAATTCCTGAGAATTTTTCAGATGGACCAGATGCAAATGATATCTATGCCTATGCAGAAGCAGAAAAAGAAAGGTAATAAATGCTTGATAAAATAATTTTTTATTCTTATGCTGGTCTCGGTGATAATTTTCTTGTAAGAGAACTTGTAAAATATACCATTAAGAATATTCCTGCAAAAGAATATGTTTGGTATTATTATTTTGTGAGTTATCCTTTCTATTTTAAGA
>Ga0114922_10006922_pt1 | contig 10384 bp, 7 predicted proteins | sample AartaG_FD_100975 | JGI IMG/M metagenome (GOLD analysis project Ga0114922, IMG submission 100975) | Deep subsurface microbial communities from Aarhus Bay to uncover new lineages of life (NeLLi) - Aarhus_00045 metaG | ecosystem: Environmental > Aquatic > Marine > Oceanic > Sediment | place: Aarhus...
TATTTGGTGAATTCAAAACATTATTTCCTTCAGCAGCTGTTTGTTTTTATACTTCTTTCTACGATTACTATCAGCCTGAAGCATATCTTCCTTCAAAGGATCTCTATATTGAGAAAGATGTTGATATCAACAAAGAGATCGAACGTTTGCGTCACACAGCTCTTGAATCTTTAGCAACTCGTGATGACGTTATTGTTTGTGCAACTGTTTCTTGTATCTATGGGACTGGTCCTCCAGATGTTTATCGTTCTAGAAGAATAGCTATGAAGGTAGGTGACATCTTAGATAGACAGGATTTGATGTTAGAGTTAGTTAAGAACCAATACGAAAGAAATGATGTATCATTAGAAAGAAAAACCTTCAGAGTAAGAGGTGATTCCATTGATATATTCCCATTGTATGGTGATTATGTTTACAGAATAGAGTTCTTTGGTGATGAGATAGAACGTTTAACTTCTCGACATTCTGTAAGTGGAGAAATGATGAAAGAATATGAATATCTTTCAATCTATCCTGGAACCCAATATCTTGCTAACGATGCTTTCTTTGAATCAGCTCTTGAAGATATAAAGCTGGAATTAGATATGCGTTTAGCTGAATTCGAAAAAGATGGCAAGGTAGTTGAAAGGCATAGATTAAGACAAAAGACTCTTTATGATTTGGAACTATTACGAGAAACTGGAGGTTGCTCTGGAATTGAAAATTACTCTCGTCATTTTGATAGAAGGAAACCTGGTGAAAAACCCTTTAGTTTGTTAGACCACTTCCCAGAAGATTTCTTACTAGTTATTGATGAATCACATCTAACTATACCTCAACTTCGAGGGATGTATGCTGGAGATTATTCAAGAAAAAAGAATCTTATAGAACATGGATTCAGACTCCCTTCTGCATTTGATAATCGTCCTTTCAGATTCGAAGAAACAGAGAAATATATGCATGCAGTTGTTTTTACTAGTGCTACTCCTAGAAATTATGAACATGATATTTCTGAACAAGTAGTAGAACAGATTATTAGGCCAACTGGTCTTGTAGACCCAAAGATAGAGGTAAAAGGAACCGATGGCCAGATAACTGATTTAGTTAGTGAGATTAATCAAAGAGTAAGCCAAGGAGAAAGAGTCTTGGTTACTACGATAACTAAACAAAGTGCAGAGATGTTATCTGATTATCTGCTAGAAATGAATATCAAGTCAGTATATCTACATCATGAAGTAGATACTTTGGATAGAATCGAAATTTTGAGGGATCTAAGATTAGGTAAATATGATGTAGTTGTTGGAATAAATCTTCTAAGGGAAGGATTAGATCTTCCTGAAGTGGCTTTAGTTGCTATACTCGATGCTGATAAAGAAGGATTTTTACGTTCTAGAGGTTCTTTAATTCAACTCATGGGTCGTGCAAGCAGAAATGTCCATGGAAGCGTTATCTTGTATGCTGATAAGCTCACAAATTCAATGAAAGAAGCGATTACAGAGAATAACAGAAGGAGAAGAATACAGCATGAGTATAATGAACAACATGGAATTGTACCTACAACCATTCGCAAAGAAGTAAGATCAATAGTTGAAACACTGATGCAAGTTGAACCTAAAAAAGAAGAGAAAATAGAGGTTCCCGATGATTTAACCAGTCAAGATATTCTGTATGTAATTGATGATTTGAAAGATAAGATGGCTGAAGCAGCTGGTATGCTAGATTTTGAAAAAGCAGCACTTTATCGAGATAAAATTAAAGAACTTGAGAAATTGGTGGAAACTAGATGAGTCTTTTTTCTGATCTTGAGGAAATCCCCACTGAATCAGGGGTTTATCTGATAAAAGATAAAGAAGAGAAGGTAATCTATGTAGGTAAAGCTAAGAATCTCAAAAATAGAGTAAAACAACATTTTCAGACAACTGTAGATTTGAAGGAAGATAAACTACAGGAGCTAGCACAAAGAGTAGACTGGATTATTACTCGAAATGAATCTGAAGCATTGATTCTTGAAAGAAAATTAGTCAGACAATTATCTCCTAAACTAAATAGTATGCTGAAAGATGATAAATCAAACTTGTTGATTAGAATCACAATGGAGGATGAGTATCCTCAAATTACATTTGCGCGAGAAACAGACTCAAGAGTTAGTAGAAGTGTTTACTTCGGACCTTTTCCGAATAATACTATGTTAAGACAAACCGCCAAATTAGTAGAAAAATTGTTCCCTATATGCAATTGCGGGAGAAAAATTAAACAAGTTGCAAAACAAGGTTCAGCTACAAGATGCATGAGAGAACGATTGGGTAGATGTTTATCTCCTTATAAAAATCAATTATCTCCTGAAGAGTATGGAAAAACAGTGAGTAACGTTATTTCGTTTCTCAAAGGAGATGTAGCAGATTTACTTGACAGCATAGAAGAAGAAATGTGGATAGCATCTCAGGAATCTAAATTTGAAAAAGCAGGAACACTAAGAGATCTAACTCAAGCTGTTCGGACTATTCTAAATATTCAAGATGATTTACACTCCAAACAGAGAAACATTGATGTTCTTGCATTCAGTGAATTTGAAGATGATTTAGCATTAAGTAAATTGGAAATGCGAAATCATCGGATTCATAACATTACAAACTATCTCTATACAAAAGAAGAAGGAGAATCTCTTACAACTGCTGGTGAAGTGATCACTTTCATCTATGGTGGAGAAAAACCAAAATACAGCATTCTAGTAGGTTCAATGTTCATCGAACGTTTTCTAGAAACAGAAGATCTTAATTTGAGAACTTTTAAGACTAAAATTGCAAAACAGCTAATCGAAATAGCAGGAAAAAATGCTAGAAATGAGCTGCTGAAATACCAAAGAGATGTTCAGTATAAGAAAGATTTTGATAAAATACTTGAGGAAACAAAAAGCACCTTACATTTAGTAGAGCTTCCTAAAATAATTCATGGTTTTGATATTTCTACATTAAGAGGAGAGCATTCTGTTGGTTCATGTGTAGTTTTTGAAGATGGTGTTCCTCAGAAGAAATTGTACAGAAGATTCAAAATCAGGAAGTCATATACTGAACCAAATGACTATGCAATGATGGAAGAAGTAATTAGTAGAAGATATACTTCTGAAACACTTAAATCAGATCCTAAACCTAATCTTCTAGTAATCGATGGTGGAAAAGGACAATTAAATATAACAGCAAAAGTTCTACATAAACTTGGACTAAATATTCCTGTAATTAGTATTGCTAAGAAAAATGAAGAGATTTTTGTTGAATGGTCTGATGAGTCTATTGAACTTGAACAGGATTCATCAGTTTTGAAACTGGTTCAGAATGTTAGAGATGAATCCCACAGATTTGCAATTAATTATCATAAAATTCTAAGGTTAAGAAGTATCAAAGACTCGATATTTGAGAGAATTAAAGGAATAGGCAAAGCAAAGGTTCAACTACTATTGCAGGAGTATAAGACAGTAGAAGAGATTGCCAATTCAAATGAAGAAGATTTAAAGAGTTTATTATCAGTAAATGAGGAAATAGCTAATCAAATCCTAATATTGGCAAAAGAATTTTTACGTAAATCCCCATATGAAAACTGAAATTTGTTCATTTTTTTCAATGTTAATAATAACGCCCAAAACAGCCTAGTTCGGTTTTTCTCGAAGTAGTCAAGTAATTAGTATTAAGGAATAATATATAAATGAAAATATGCTATTTAAAGTAGTTAAGCTAATACTTAACCGGTGATAAAATGAAAAAAAGTTTAATATTCTCAAGCGGGGTTCTTTTGCTTATCTTCTCAATGGCAGTCATATCACCTGTGAATGCCACTACAACCTGGGGATTTGAGACTGATACAACCTACATATTTGAGTTAAAAACACTCAGTATATATGATACCGATTATAAACTAGCATTGCAAGCAAATACAACTATGAGAATTGTATTTACAGATACTAATGCTACAGGATATAATTATACAGTAACTGACTTTCAAAATACAGTTACTCCAAATACAACTTTATTTATGCCAGTTGAAGTTTCAGAAGGTGTATACTTTTACCTTCCTCAAGGATTACCAATAGCTTTACCATTATCTTTTGGTGAAGTACCTGATTATTTGGGTGCTTTTGGGCAATTTATTAATCAGACTGATCTAAATCTATTGCTCGGAGGATCCATGTTAAACATAACAGATTTTGGTAATATTACCTACATGGATTTATATTCAGTTTATACAGAAGACTATCTGTATGGTAAATTAGATCTTTTTGCTCCAAAATTGAATGAAACAACTCTAACTAACTTAATGGCAGATTTTGATACTGGAGGAATGGGAATTTCAATTCCTACAAATATAACTGATTTCAAACTTAATGCTACAGTAGCATACAATGCAACATCTGGGTTATTTGATTACTTTCAGATTATAATCGATTCAATAGGAGAACAGTATGGTTATGTAGATGATTTTAATGTTGTTGTCAAATATGGTCTTTATGTACCACCCCCACCTCCACCACCCACAACACCAACCCCAACAGAAACAGACTTTCCGTGGTTGGTTCCAATTGCGGTGCTTTCAATTATTTCTAGCGGTATAATTTTTAGAAGAAAGAAAAAATAACCGCTCATTCTTTCTTTTTTTGAAACAAATATTTTTTAACTCTATTTTCTAGGTTCTATTGAACACATTGAGTCTTAGAGAAGAGGAATATCTTTTACTTCAGCACATATTGAAAGATCCAATTATACCATATAGTAAACTTGCAGAGAAAATCAAAAAGTCTTCTCCAACAGTGAAAAAGCGTATGGATACACTTCTGGAGCAGAATATAATTAGTAGTTTTCATGCTGAATACCATCCCGAATCAGTAGGTTTAGAGAGTCATATTTATCTTCTAAAAATCAATTCTATAGACAAGTACTTGATTGTAGAGAGAATTCTTGATTATCACCCCTATTTAGTAGTTAGGCAGAGGTGTTATGGTGGAATTACAGGTGTATTCCTAAAGGTGCATATCCCCATAGGGTCTTTAAATAATTTCAACATCTTTCTTAACTATCTAGTTGATAGTGACTTAGTAGAAGAAATAGTTCATTCCTCTACTATTGGTCAAGGAATCAAAACTAGAATAGATCTTACATACTGGAATAGATCTAACAGTAAATGGTTCTTCAAATGGGATTTATGGAAGAAAAATATAGATGTAGTAGACTATGTACCGAAATTTGATTACTATCAAAAAATTTCCAGAGAAAAACCAAAGAATGTTCTCAACCAACTCAAATATCTTGATTTTCAAATACTTAAAGAGCTAGTAAATGATCCAACTCAAAAATATGCAAATATATCTAAACAGCTAAATGTTCCTCAATACACCCTATCAAGAAGGAAGAAATTCCTAAGTAAAAATGTTATACGTAATTATCTAGTGGAGTTTGATAGATCATTTTTTGGGCTTGAAGATGAACTTGTTTTCAAAGCAATTTGCAGTCAAAGAGCAATGTCCAAAATAATATATCTCCTCCGAGAATTAATTCTACCTTTTGAATCAGATTTTCGTGAAACAGACAAAGGATTTTTGTGGAAGATTTTGTTGCCACCTAAAGATAAACTAGAACTATTCAACATCTTGTGGTCCTTGTTCCCTGATCTTCAAATTATGATGTTGGACCCTCACACAACCGTTACAAAAGAATTTAATCCGGACAATTATTCATTTATAGAACAATCTTGGAAAGATTCTGAAGAGTTCATGGTATTACAAGTTCTTGAGAAAGCAAGAGGAGAATTACTCCTCGCTTAAAGTACTTTAACAAATCCTAAACGATTGCTCGTAATTCTTGGACTATTTCATATTTCATTTGTTTCCTAATTATGGGTATTACACCAAGTATGGCTGCAACACACAATGATACTACCATGATAGCTAGAAGACCAAAATCAATATGCATAGTCATAGTTACTACTTCATGAGGTATTAGGAGTGGTTTCAAGAAAGTTAAAGCTACTAATGAACTTAAGATTCCTAGAGGAATACCGACCAATAGTGTAGATACTAAGAAAACTGCTATTTCTCCTACCAACATTCTCCGAATCTTACCTTGATTTCCTCCTAATGCTAATATTACTGCGTATTCTTGTCGTCTTTGTCCTAATATGAAATCAGTTGATATTAGAACATATATAACTCCAATTGCATTTAGTATTACTGCCCCAATTAACAATGTAATCGATATATGTGGTATATATTTGATGATGAAATAACCAATGTAATCAGGATTTATTTTTTCCGGATTCACTTTCATTAATGGAAAGAGTTCCTCTATTTCTTCTTTTATAACTTCTAAATCTGCTCCTTCTTCAGCTGTAGCAAGGAATAATGTTCCATTATGTATACCTATTTGGTTGAGGAAAACATCTTCTTTGAGTAGTACCCATTCAAAATTTTCTCTGCTCATTTTAGGGTCATAACCATGTGCTATTCCCAATCCAGGAGCTGATTTTATCATAGATGAGACATTAAATTGCAGAGTAAAAGGCCCTCCTCTGAAATCTGTCACAGACATATTTTCACCAACTGCAAACTCAAGTCTCTCAACAATATAATTGCTTAATACTATATTTGAATCTCCTTCTGCAAGTGTTGTTAAAGCTGTTTCAGGAGTCGTTCCTGCAAAGCTATTATCCGTCCATCTTCCGATTTCCAAGAACTTTAGTGGGTCAACACCATAAACATCTACGTGTTGGGATCCAACAATTGCGTTAATTGATTGAAAACCAACTATTTTATCTACACCTTCAATTGCTCCGAGCTTCTCTTCATATTCTGTAATGTTTACAGGAATAAAAGAATCTATTCTGATATCTGAACCCCTTCTATAAGCATCTTCGAGAACATTATTTTGCATCGTTGTTGAACGAATACTTACAAATGTAGTTAACAAACAAATAATTAGTAACAGGAAGAATGTCAAATCTTTCAGACTCTTAGTTTGTCGTTTGATGTTTTTATGAATCAAGAAAGAATTTTGTTTGAAGATATAATTATGAACTTTCTTCATCGTTTTAAGAAGATGATTTATTCCTGTTGAAACAAAGTAGCTAATGAAGAAAATTACTGCAATGAAAGCTAAAAGAGCATTTGTACTAGCTGCTAGTGTGTTGAATCCAAAACTATAGCTAGCTCTAACTATTCTTGAATAATCTACTACTAGAAAGATGAAACCTGCTAAGGTTAATGCAAAAGCACCAACTTTTACCCCTATTCCCAATAGACGTTGTCCTCTTACAGTAATAATTAAGGATTCATGAATATCTTTTCGAACAAATGAAATAACATTGAGAAGTGTTATTCCAAGGTATATTCCTAAAACTAATACCGAATAGATTTCTATGTCATAAGGAGATATTTGTAGATATTCGAAGTACCGAGTAAAGAGCGTTTTGCTAAAGAATCCATCATGTCCAAATGAAGGAATAAGTGCTGCCATTAAGATTCCCGTACCAATACTCAAAATTAGTGAAAACGTGCTAACTAACAAGAACTCACCAAAAAATATTGCAATTATTTGACCGCTAACTGCTCCCCTTAATCTAAGAAAAGCTATTTCCTCTTTTCTTTTCTTTACAGTCATCTGTGATGCTAGAATAGTGAGAAAAATCGTTGAAACTATTGCAGGCGTAAATAACGTAGTCGAGCTAAATGTCCTTGCATATTCATTAGCCATCGTTTGTATCTCTTGCGAAAGAATATAGCAATAAGCATGAAAGAATCTGATTTGTATTCTTTCACTAAGAGCATGGAGATTGTCCGGCATTTGACCGATTCCTCCAGATCTTAATTGTTGCGCATCAACCTTAACTAGTAATCTTGGTAAAAGACCATTTGAATCAATTATAAATCGATCAATGCCTGTTAAGTCTTCCAGTGGGAAGAAAATGGAGTCTAACAGCATACCTCCAGTGTTACCAAGTCCTCCAAGGAGCTTAGCAATAACAGTGTTATAACCTATATATTTGTAAATACCTGAAATTGTATAATTCGCAAAAATCGTTTCATTAATATCATAAAATCTCATTTGGTGTTCCCCAATATCTGTGTTGGGGATTCTTCGAGATATAGCTACAGTAACATTATCTCCTGGAGAAATTGTCTTATTGTAAACCACTTCTAATTGCTTAGCTTGTACATAACTCATCATTATTTCACCTGAGTTTAAGCTAGCATTACCTTCAACTTCTAAATTTAATTTAATTCTGTCAATTGCTCTAGAGGAAACTAGATGTGCGGAAGTTAACGATACTGGATTACTCATGTTTTCCTGGTTATCTTCAGGATACCATCTATAATACGGACCTTTATCTTCAAAATTAAATAAAGCAACAGTTGGTAAATACCAATCTACTTGTCGAACAATATAATCGTCAACAGTATATGCATAAACTGCATCCATAGCGTTTGTGAGATAAGTTGATACATACATCTCATAATCCAATGTTTCTATGTAATCATCAGCAATAATTAACTGAGATGTTTCAGTCCAAATTGATGAAGTAAATAAAACAGATAAGGAGAAAACCAATCCTATTGTTATAATCAACATACTCTTTTTTCTGTTTCTAATATTCTTCAATATCAATCGTATATTATATAGAAATCCAGAAAAAATCTTTTCCAGGAAGGATTGTTCTTTTTCTTCACCTACATAGTTTTTGTCTAGTTCATTCATCTTTTTCACCCTTGAATAAGAATTCAAATCTTGATTTGTCATATCCAATATCTTCAAAATCGTCAGGACTGTGTTCGATTATTTTTCCTTTTTGAAGAACAATAATCTTTGAAGCCAATTTAGTAAAGTACGGATCATGTGTTGTATAAATCATCGCCATTTTGTTTTTCTTTGCAAGTCGCAGCAAAAGTGACATTATTTCTCCCCCTGTTTTACTGTCTAGAGTACCAGTTGGTTCATCAGCAATTAGGACTGATGGGTTATTCACTATAGCTCTTGCAACACAGACTCTTTGTTTTTCTCCAGAACTTAGTTCCTGGGGTAAATTTAGAGCTCTTCCCCCTAACCCTACTTGATTTAATAACTCAAGAGCAAGATCCTGAGCAACTTCTTCTGATTCCCCGTCTAGAATTATGGGGACCATTACGTTCTCTAAAGCACTTAGATGCTCAAGAAGGTAAAATTCTTGAAATATAAAACCAATCTCTTTTAATCTATATTCAAACAATTGGTCAGTAGACCATTCATGAATATCTTTGCCACCATAATATATTTTCCCAGCTGTTGGTTTATCAATACCTGCTAATAGATTTAGAGTTGTTGTTTTCCCTGAACCTGAAGTTCCAAGAAAACAAACTACTTCCCCTCTAGCTATCTTAAAGCTAATACTACGTAACACTGTCAACTCTTCAGCTCGAGAAGAATATGTCTTAATTAAATTACTAACTTCTATCTGACTTATGGCCATGGGACTAAAATAGTGAAACACTAAACACTTAAATGATTTTTCTTTTCTCGGTATTTCATTTATCTAGCCGCATATTCAATAACATACCAGAGAACAATTACTATCAATACAAAAAAAACACCAATAAGAATCCTTTTCCAATCTCTGCCTTCGTACTCTTCATCATCAATTTCTGAACTACTTTCTGCTATTTCCTCTTCAATTTGTTCTTCCTTAATTTCTTCTGTCATTGAATCACTTTTTTATTGGATTTTACTGATGAAAATAGAATTTCTTATCCACTTAAATAGTTTATCAATTTTATAAATTTCGTAAATTGATATCTACCCCATATCTTCTAAATTGTCTGTTGTTCTGATGATATTATCAGATACAAAGATATCTGCGTTAGCTAAAAGTGCCAATAATGTAGCATGACTTGGAATCATCTGATAATGTTGAACGTCTGAAAATCCCTCCAATCTGATTTCTACAGTTGCTTGATAAGCGTTTGAATAAGGGATTATAGAATCAATTATTATTTTTTCAACTACACAAATCTCAGGAATAAGCTCTGCTAGTGTTAACCGAGAATCATTTCCTTCGATTCCACCAATAATCCTTGAGATGTTAAGAGCTATTGAAACCGGGATATTGGCCATCAAGAAGTTTTCACCATTTTCGAGTTCGAAGTTCAACAGTGGAATATCCATATATTCGCTCATATTTTTGCCCCCTTCATCTGTAAAAATGTCTGGACTTGCTGACAAAACATCCACACTGATTACTTTGAACAGCTTAGTATTATCTGAAGAGGAACTATTTTCCATGAGAATACTGCATAAAATATATTGAAAAATGTTGAGTTAGTCTCCATCGATAATTTTTCTAATTTACTGATATTATTTGGAAGGAAAAGCACTAATACTCTGAAATTTTAATAAGA
>Ga0114922_10006923_pt1 | contig 10384 bp, 8 predicted proteins | sample AartaG_FD_100975 | JGI IMG/M metagenome (GOLD analysis project Ga0114922, IMG submission 100975) | Deep subsurface microbial communities from Aarhus Bay to uncover new lineages of life (NeLLi) - Aarhus_00045 metaG | ecosystem: Environmental > Aquatic > Marine > Oceanic > Sediment | place: Aarhus...
ATAAGGACAATTATGCTTATTGGCAAAAACAATAAGCCTTAATAAAACAAGGGGTAGGTCTGCCTAAAACCAGAAGAAATTTTTTCACCAAAGAAAACTACCCCCAAAAGGTTGACACAGACCATGAATTTAATTTTTTTGACATAAATAATTCTATATGCTAAAATTTATAAAGTTAAATATAGATATGGGAGTGCACCTAGGGTTCCGTTCTTTAAAAGAAGGAGTCTGGACCAAGCGGTGCAAGGCATTAAATAATTTATGAATGTTACACTTTTGGGATAAAAGCCCGAAGGATAGGTTCCATAATACCTGTCTTTCGGGCTTTTTTATTCATATGCGAAACCATAATAAATTATTTTTATTATATCTTAAAATTATCAGGAAATAATTAGAAGGAGGAAAAGATTATGGCAGTTAAAGTCGGATATAAAAATTATCAGGCTTATTCTTATCTGGAAGAGGGGAAAGATTATAGAGCATTTAAAATGGTATCGGAAGTAGGGAGAGTGCCGGAATATCTGATTCCCTTGAGTCCTGAAGAAGAAAAGAGAGCAGAAAAGATTGCACAGGAAACCATCTGTATTTCCTTGCATGACCATCCGGTAACTTTTCCCGATGATTTATCCGGGGAACTTTTTGAATATGCTCGAGAGGGTCGAGAAAATGCTGCTTATGAAGGTTTGGCTCATTCTTATCTGGATTGTGTTTTTGACAATTTAATGGACGGTACATGTACCATCACTTCCAAAGGAGGATGGAAATGGCGGGATATATTATTTGATTTAGGTATGCGTCTGTGTGATCTTGCCCATCAGGATTTTATCATTCGCTGTGAAAAAGTGGAGGATATCTACCGTGCCCACAAGGAAGACCGTATTGCCTTGGTTCCGGTCATCGAAGGCGCTGCTCCCATTGAAAACGAATTAGACCGCATCGAAATTCTCTACGGTTTCGGCGTCCGTTTATTGGGTATCACCTACAGTGAATCCAATGCCCTGGGTTCCGGATTAAAGGAAAAACATGACGGAGGACTCACTGCCTTTGGAGAAAAAGCGGTGGAGCGGATGAATAAGGTAGGGATGGCTATCGATTGTTCTCACGTAGGAATTCAGACCACTTTAGATGTGGTGGAAGTCAGTACCAAACCGATTTTTATGAGTCATGTGGGAGCTAAAGCTCTCTGGGATTCCAAACGCCTGGCACCGGATGAAGTGCTTATCGCCTGTGCTAAAAAAGGAGGGGTCATCGGTATCGAAGCTGCTCCCCATACCACTTTAACCGAAAAGCACAAGGATCATTCGGTCTATTCCTATATGGAACATTTTGAATATGTCAAGAATCTGGTTGGAATTGACCATGTCGCTTTTGGACCGGATACCCTCTATGGAGATCATGTCGGTTTACACCATGCCTATGCTGCCCATCTTTCTACCAAAGGGACTCAGGGAGCCCAATCCTTTGAGGAAGTTCCTTATGTGAAAGGGATGGAGAATCCGACGGAAGCCTCCAAGAATATGGTTCGTTGGTTGGTCAAACAAAACTATTCCGATGAAGAAATTGAGAAAGTCTTGAGCGGTAATATTCTAAGGGTGTTAAAGGAAGTGTGGAAATAGAAGCAAGAAAATAAAAATTAAGAAAAAGGGGGAGAATATAAGAAAAAACGATTATTAAGTATAAAATTTAATTATATAAAAAAGGAGAGAATTATGAGAAAACAAAAATTTTTTAAATATTTATTTATAGTATTGATAATGATTTTAGTTATTGGTTTTTCCGGTATTGTACAGGCAGCATCAGGTGCAAGTGATTCGGAAAGAGTTATACGAAAATTGGTGGTATTAAGTCGTCCTCAAGCGACATCACCGGATGAATATGAAACCGCCCTATTAATAGTAGATGGCATGCGCGAATTGGGTTTGGATACAGATGTAAAAGTTATCACCTGGGAGCAAATGATAGATGCAGTCTGGTATAATCGTGATTCCTGGGATATGACCGGTTGGCAAATGACCGCTCGTCCGGAGCGACTGGACCCGGATGAATTTATGTATAATCTATTTCATTCCAGTACTGCAGAAAACGGCTACAATTTTATAGGATATATTAATCCTAAGTATGATGAAATTGTTGAAAAACAAAGAGTTACTTTGGATAAGGAAAAAAGGCGTGCTTTAATATTGCAGCTTCAGGAAATTTTAGCCAATGAAGCGGTTTGTGATTTTGTGGTTAATCCTATGGTCAATATCGTATATAACAGCAAGGTTTTCAAGCCTGAATCAATCAAGGAAATGGCTGGTATGGGTATTAAAAATTTCTGGACCTATATTTATGCTGAACCTGCAGGGGAACAAAAAAATCTTATTTTAAACAGCAATGATACCATACATGCTATTAATCCTCTTTATGTCAGTGGAAGTGCTGATTCCTGGGTAACCGAACTGATGTGGGATCGGTTAATGCGTGTAGGACAGGACGGTTTGCCAAAACCATGGGCAGCCGAATCGGTAGAATGGATTACTGGTAAGCAGGTAAAAATCGTATTACGCGAAGGCATGAAATGGCATGATGGAAAACCGGTGACGGCAGAGGATGTGAAATTTTCTTTTGAGGCTCCCTTAAGCGGAGAAGTTCCTATGTACAAACCTTTTGTAAGTAATATTGAATCCATTGAAATCGTGGATGATACCACTTTGTTCTTTAATTTGAAGAAAGCCTTTGCAGGTTTCGAAACTGCTACTTTAGCTAAAATGAATATTGTACCGAAACATGTATGGGAATCCATAATAGAAGGTTTAAAAGATTCTCCGGATAATGCCGAATCCGTTCAAGAAGAAGTACCCATAGGTTCCGGTCCCTATAAATTTTCTAACTGGAAATTTTCAGAAGAGGTTGTTATAGAAAAGAATACGGAACATTTTTCTGCTCCGAAAATGGAAAAATGGATTATTCGCTTTATTCCAAATATGGAAGCTACTCTTGGGATGATTCAAAATGGTGAAATTAATTTCCTGGCAACCTATTTGGGAGATTCTCAGTTATTACAACAGAAAGTTGAAGAAAATCCGGATTTAACCATGATTTCTTCTGTTGACCTTGGTTTTAGATATTTTGCTTTTAATCACAGAAGACCACCGTTTGATGATATTGCTTTCAGGAGAGCAGTTGCAGCTATCACTGATCGGGATATTATTGTAGCAGCTATTTGGAAAGGATTTGCAGTTCCTGGTGATTCTGTTGTTTCTCCTGCTTTGGAATTTTGGAAAAATGACAATTTGAATCTTCCATCCGGAGGTGTAGAAGAAGCAAAGCAGATTCTGAAAGAAGCCGGATACGAGTGGGATAAAAAAGGACAATTGATGTATCCAGAAGGTAAAAAAGAAGAATTAAATTAACACTAATCTCCAATATCACTAAAAAGTTAAAAATTAAATTTTATCTATCAAATAAAAACTGTTTGGGCATAGTGACTTAACTATGCCCAAACAGTGATTTAGGTAGATTTGGAGGCATCTCTTGAATCAAAGATATAATTACTTTTCCCTTCGCATTGGACAAATGCTATTAACACTTTTTATTATTATTACTATTTTGTTTCTTATGTTTAGGTTAATGCCAGGAAGTCCTATGGCTGCTTATATTGACCCGACGTTTACCCAGGAACAGCAAGAAATATTAATGCAGCAATTCGGTTTGGATAAACCATTATGGCAGCAGTATTTGATTTATGTATACAATTTGTTTCAGGGAAAATTGGGCGACTCATTTTTTTTTAGGGCACCTGTTGTAGAGATTATATTAAAAGTATTGCCAAACACAATCTATCTGATGTTAGGTTCTTTAATTTTAGCTTATACTACCGGTATCCTAGGCGGAGTATTTTTAGCTTGGAAGAGAGATACTTCTACGGAAACTATCGGTACAGTCTTTACTTTATTTACTCGTGCGGCTCCTCAATTTTGGGTAGGTATGATTTTATTAGCTGTATTTTCTTTTAAATTAGGATGGTTTCCTTCAGCGGGTGCTTCACCTGCCGGTGTAGTGTATTCTTCAGAACTGGAAAAATTAACTTCATTTGTCTTTTTGCGCTATTTATTCTTACCCACGTTAACTTTAGCCGTTTATCTTATGGGTTTGCCTTTACTTTTGATGAGAACAAATATGCTGGATATTATGGGGGAAGCCTATGTGGATATGGCCAGAATGAGAGGTTTATCGGAAAAGAGAGTGATGTTAAAATATGTTGCCCGAAATGCGGCATTGCCGGTAGTAACGGCAATGGCAGTCGGGATTGGTTATGCCATGGGAGGTAATGTAGTCATTGAAACTGTGTTTAGCTGGCCTGGTTTGGGACGCATCCTGGTTAAGGCAGTTTCCAGCAGTGACTATCCATTAGCTCAGGGTGCATTCATATTAATTGCGGTGGTTATGGTGCTTATGAATTTTATTGCGGATATTTTATACAGTCTGCTTGATCCCCGGGTAAAAATAGGAGGTTAAATGGAGTGGAAAGTAAAAATAATACATTCATTTCAATAAAACGTGGAATAGTTTCCATGATTCTTTTTTTTAAACGAGATAAATTTGCTATGACTGGTGCAATAATATATCTTTTTTTTATTTTAGTTGCTATTTTCGGACCTTTATTTGCTCCTTATGATCCGTTTGTAATGGTAAAAGAAAATGGAAAATTAATGTTCAATCAAGCTCCTTCAATAAAACATTTATTGGGAACGACAAACATGGGTAGAGATATTTTTTCTCAGTTAATATACGGATCCCGTCCGGCATTAATTGTCGGATTCACTGCTGCTTTTTTTGTGATGGTTATCGGTACATTGGTAGGATTATTTGCCGGTTATTTTCGGGGAAGGTTGGGAACCATTCTCATGAGATTAACGGATGTAGCATTTGGAATCCCATTTATTCCTTTTGTTATTGTATTAGTTGCCTTTTTGGGACCTAGTATTTGGAATATAATCCTATCTATGGCTTTACTGTTATGGCGAGATACTGCCAGAGTGATCCGTTCTCAGGTATTAACAGTAAGGGAACGCAGTTTTGTGGAAGCGGCCAGAGTTTCCGGAGCATCCGATTTAAGGATTATGCTGGTTCATATTACGCCAAATATTTTACCGCTGTCTTTTTTGTATGGTTCACTTGCCGTAGGTTGGGCGATATTAACTGAAGCAGCAGTCAGCTTTTTGGGTTTTGGAGATCCAAAAGCAATCAGTTGGGGTTACATGCTTCATGACGCCTATGTTTCTCAGGCACTTTCAAGGGGGTCTTTTGGCTGGTTTATTCCCCCGGGGATTTGCATTATGTTAATGGTTATGGCCGGATTTTACATTGGAAGAGGTTCAGAAGAAATATTATTTCCACGTTTAAGGAAAATTAATTAAGGAGTTCATGATGCCGTTATTGGAAATAGAAGATTTTAAAGTATATTATCGGAGTATTGACGGAATTTCTCAAGCAGTAGATGGTATTTCTTTTTCATTGGAGGAAGGGCAAAGTTTAGGACTGGTTGGCGAATCCGGTTGTGGAAAAACTACGGCAGTGCGGGGAATCATCCGCATCATGGATAAAAATGCTTTTATTGCCGGTGGAAAAGTTTTTTTTAACGGAGAAGACCTGATTGGTTTTTCTGAAGAACGTATGCGAAATATTCGATGGAAAGATCTTTCTTTAATTCCACAAGCCGCGATGGATTCATTGAATCCTGTCTATCCGGTAATCAATGCCTTTAATGAAATATTGTTACTTAAAGGTGGAATGAATTTAAATTCAGCCGAAAAAAGAGCCAAAGAGCTTTTTTTGATGGTGAGTCTTGATCCCAAAAGGCTATATCATTACCCCCATGAATTTTCAGGAGGAATGAAACAAAGAGCAGTTATTGCCTTAGCCCTTGCTTTAAAACCAAAATTAATCATTGCCGATGAACCGGTAACCGCTTTGGATGTGATTGTACAAAATCAGGTTTTGATGGTGTTTAAAAATTTAAGAGAGAAGCTAAAAGTCGCTTTGATTATGATTACACACGACATTTCCGTTGTTGCCCAGACCTGTAATGTGATTGCAGTCATGTACGCGGGAAAAATAATTGAAAAAGGGACTAGCGTTGATATTTTAAAACATGCTGCTCATCCTTATACACTGGGTTTGGAAAATGCTTTTCCCAATCTTAGGAATCCGAATAAAAGCTTAATTGCCATCAAAGGTTCTCCGCCTAATTTGGTAAATCCGCCAAAAGGTTGTCGATTTGCCTCCAGATGTCCTTTTAAAATTAAAAAATGCCTGCAAAAAGAACCGTTTTTAAAGGAAGTAAATAATGGGCATTATTCTGCCTGTTTCAGATTAAATGAGATTGAAAAAATTCGCAAAAAAAGCAGGGAGGTAGAAACATGGACAACAGTCAAATCCTGATTGAAGTAAAAGACTTAAAAAAACATTTTACTATAAACCATAATTTATTTAGAAAAAGTTCTAAAAAAAGCAATGTTTTAAAAGCAGTTGATGGTATTAGTTTTAAAGTTATCCGTGGAAATTCCCTGGGTTTAGCCGGAGAAAGCGGATGCGGAAAAACAACCACAGGTAAAATACTCTTAAAACTCTATAAACTTACTGGAGGTCAATATATTTTTAACCATCAGGATATTACAAATTTTCAAATTAAAGCAGAAATAAAAAAATTCAGGAAAAAGGTTCAACTGATGTTTCAAAATCCTTTTGAGGCTATTAATCCACGTTTTAGCATCAAAAGAGCTTTAATGGAACCATTAATAATTTACCATAAGGGAAGTCGTAAAGAAAAAGAAGATCTGGTGGGATATATGCTAAAAAAAGTAAATTTGATACCGACAAAGTATTATTTGGATAAATATCCTCATCAATTAAGCGGTGGACAATTACAGAGAGTAGTGCTGGCACGAGCTTTAATTATCAATCCGGTTTTTTTAGTTGCCGATGAACCGGTATCTATGTTGGATGTTTCAATTAGGGCGGGCGTTTTAAATTTAATGAAAAAAATTACCGAGGAGATGCAGTTAACAACAGTCTATATATCTCATGATCTCTCGTTAATTCGTTATATGTGTCACGAAATAGCCATTATGTATTTAGGTAAAATTGTAGAAATAGGTCAAACAGATGAAGTCATTGAAAATCCTTGCCATCCATATACACAGGCATTGATTGCGGCGGTTCCTATTCTAGATCCCGAGGTTAAAAATGAAGAAGTAAAAATTAAGAATTATGTACCCAATCCGATTGATTTGCCTCCCGGATGTATATTCCAGGATCGATGTCCGATTGCTACCGATATTTGTTTCAAGACAGAACCGAAATTAAAAAAAATCGATGGAAAACATCAAGTGGCCTGCCATATTAATCAAAAGTAAAAAGTTAAAATAAATAAAATAAAATTTTAAGAGGTAAAAAAAATGAAAATTGTCTATGTAGTTCCAGGTCCGATGGATTCGCATGAGATCGCCCGTAGGGGAAATTTATTAAAGGAATGGGCTTTTCCCGGCACAGAAGTGGATATTATGGGAGTTACCGAAGGACCGGCATCCATTGAATCCATGTATGAAGAATATCTGAGTATACCCGCTACAGCAAAAGAGATATTTCGATTAGAAAAAGAAGGATACGATGCAGCTATTTTAGGATGTGCAGGTGATCCCGGATTAGATGCTATGCGGGAAATCACTTCAAAAATGCTGGTTGTAGGTCCGGCCGAAACCAGCATGTTAACTGCTGCCATGTTAGGTCATAAATTTACAGTGATTACCATCGATGAGAGTATGATTGCCAGCACGGAGGAACTTGTATTTAAAGCCGGTGTATTGAATAAATTAGCTTCCGTTCGCGCGGTGAGTATTGCTGTATTGGATTTAGCTGTAAACAGAAAAGCTACTCTGAAAAAGATTATCGAAGTCAGCCGAAAAGCTGTTGAAAAAGATAGGGCTGATAGTTTGGTTTTGGGTTGTATGTCCATGGGATTTTTAAATGTTGCTGACGAGATATCAAATGTTTTAAATATACCAGTCATTAATCCTTCGAAAGTTGCGTTAAAAATGACTGAAAGCTTGATTGGCAGCGGGTTGTTACACTCTAAAAAAGCATTTGCCCTGCCGCCTAAACTTTTTTCTGGAAAGGTAAAAAATATAGATCAATTATATATTAGGAAATAGTTAAAAAATATAATGGTGTAGAAGAAGTAAAAGTAAAATTAGCGAAAGCAGGATATAAGAATACTAATAGAAATAGCAACGTAAATTCCCCTGAAAGCGGAGACGATGTTTCTTTAGGACTGATTTTAATCGATTTATTAGAGAACAAGGAAGGAGCGATTAAAATGGAATTTGATAAAGTGATAAAAGGTCGAGTTAGTATCAGGAAATACCAGAAAAAGGATATCGATGAAAGTCAATTGAATTATATTCTTGAATGCGGGCATACTGCTCCCACGGCGGGGAATATGCAACCCTGGGAATTCATTGTAATAAGAGATATTGCTATGAAGAGAAAAATTGTGGATGCCACCTATATTGGAAACCAAAAAAATGTCCCTAAGCACCAAGAGTGGTTAATGAATGCACCGGTTTTTATAATTGTATGTGCCAATAAGGATAGAATAGTAGCCAAATATGGTGAAGAAAGCATGAACAAACTCATATATTTGGATTGTTCGGCTGCTGTTGAAAATATGCTATTAGCAACAGTAAACCTTAATTTAGGCAGTTGTTATATTAGCGGTTTTAGAGAAAATGAATTGTCACAAGTATTAGAACTCCCTTCTCCACTCGAAGTCATTGCCTTTATACCTATTGGTTATGTAGAAGGTACCGTAATACGAAGGGTAAAACGACCTTTGAAGGAAGTAGTTCATAGAGATTTCTATAATAATTAAAGGAAAAACATGACGGGGGCTCACTGACCTTAGAGAAAAGGCAGTAGACCGGTCATCATATTAACTTGGGTTTTTCAAAAGACATATCGATACATTTTTCATTATATTATAGAAGAGGATATAAAATCTTACGAATTAAAAGGATCCTAAAAAATAATAGAAAGATCATCATTTTACAAAACTACGGTGAAAGGATAACACATCGTAGTTTTTGTATTATATACCATAAGATGTTAAAATTTAAAAATAAAGATGATAAAAATATAAAAAGAATATTTTGGGAAAGAATGATTTAAGCTATCCAGAGAGATGAGGTAAAAATCATTCAAATTAATAGGGAAGAAAAAGTTATGATAAAAACCAATTTATGGGATATAGCAGTCATTGGTGGGGGACCAGCCGGGATGATGGCAGCCGGCCGGGCAGCAGAATTGGGGGCAAAGGTTGTTTTAATTGAAAAGAACGAAACTCTGGGTAAAAAATTGCTGATTACCGGCAAGGGACGTTGTAATTTTACCCATAATGAGTTCGATATAAGAAAATTCGCCGAAAAATTTGGCAGGAATGGGCGTTTTCTCTATAGTGCTTTGTCGGTATTTGGTGTGCGTGAAGTGATTGATTTTTTTGAATCCCGAGGAGTAAAAAGTAAAGTAGAACAAGGGAATAGAATTTTTCCGGAGAAGGGTAATGCCCAGGACATATTGAACGTGCTTATAAAATATTTAGCGGAGGGAAAAGTCAATATTTTGCTTAATTCCGAGGTAACCGGGTTTAAGCAGGAGAAGGGGAAAATATCTCAGGTTTTACTTCGAGACCGTCAGATAAGTACTGACAAATTTATTATCTGTGCGGGAGGAAAGGCATATCCTCAGACCGGTTCTACGGGTGACGGCTATCGATGGGCTGAACAATTGGGGCACACTATAATCAAACCTGTCCCGGCCTTAAACCCGGTAAAGACCTCTGAAGATTGGGTGAAAGAACTACAGGGTTTATCTCTTAAAAATGTCTCACTCAAATTATTTCAAAATGGCAAGAAACAGGATGAACGTTTTGGTGAGATGCTTTTTACTCACTTTGGAGTAAGCGGTCCTATCGTTATGGATATGAGTAAAAATATCGGGGCGTTGCTGAAGAATGGTCCGGTAAAATTAATTTTAGATTTAAAACCGGCTCTGGATTTTAAAAAATTGGATAAACGTATCCAGCGAGATTTTCAGGAGTTCAAAGGGAGGATGTTTAAGAATTCATTGAAAGGATTATTACCTTTATCGATGATTCCGGTAATTATTAAACTTTCCGGTATAGAGCCTGAGAAAAAAGTGGATTATATAAGCCGGGAAGAAAGAAATAAATTAGTTCATCTGTTAAAAGAATTAGAATTGACGCCCACAGGTTTATTGGGGTTTAAGTGGTCGGTGGTGACCAGCGGGGGAGTTGCTCTTAAGGAAGTGAATCCTAATACTATGG
>Ga0114922_10006924_pt1 | contig 10383 bp, 5 predicted proteins | sample AartaG_FD_100975 | JGI IMG/M metagenome (GOLD analysis project Ga0114922, IMG submission 100975) | Deep subsurface microbial communities from Aarhus Bay to uncover new lineages of life (NeLLi) - Aarhus_00045 metaG | ecosystem: Environmental > Aquatic > Marine > Oceanic > Sediment | place: Aarhus...
ATCAACTTCATGGCCGTCAAACTCTGGGCCATCGACGCAAGCAAACCTTGTTTCGCCGCCTACTGATACCCGACAGCAGCCGCACATCCCAGTGCCATCAACCATTATGGGGTTGAGGCTGACGATGGTCTTGACGCCAAAAGGCTTTGTAGTTAAGGAGCTGAACTTCATCATCACAGTGGGGCCGATGGCTATCACACGGTCAACTTTGCCCTTTTGTAAGATCTCCTTCAATGGCTCGGTGACCAGTCCCTTACGCTTGTATGAGCCGTCGTCTGTGGTCACAACAAGCTCATCACTCACACTATGGAGCTGCTGCTCCCAAAAAACAAGGCTCTTGGTGCGAAACCCCATAATTGAGATGACTTTGTTCCCCGCGCCTCGCATGGCTCGGGCAATGGGCACTATGGTAGCAACGGAGAATCCTCCAGCAACACAAACAACAGTGCCGAATTTTTCAATCTCCGTGGGGTGGCCTAATGGCCCAACTAAGTCCAGTATGCTGTCGCCGGCATTGTGACGAGCTAATTTCCTGGTAGTAGTTCCTACTTCCATGAAAACGATGGATACAGTTCCCGCCTCCTCGTCCCAATCGGCAATGGTCAAGGGGATTCGTTCGCCCGTTTCATCATTTCTGACGATAACGAATTGCCCGGCCCGAGCTTTATTGGCAATTGATGGGGCTTGAATTTTCAGTAGATGAATATCTGAGCTAAGGTCTTCACGACCTAGAATCTTATACACTTCTAACGTTCCAAGGATAGCTCACTGGAATCCGTATAATTATAGCACAGTTTGTGGACTGTATGAACCTGAGTTGAATGTGAACTAGGTCGGTGATGTAGAACTTCTCTTTCTATTGGGCGGTTGATTCTTTGTTCCTCGCGATGCCCATATCTCCGCCCGGTTTGTCAGGACGGACGCATGCCATTCAGGATCTGAACGTTCTTTCAAAAGCAGAGGGTAGAACTCTCCAGATGCTCTGCGGAGTCAAGATCATGTGACGTTGGAAACAGGCCAGACTTAAGATTCTTTGAAGAATGTTTTTCGTTAAGTACAAACATCTGTACTGCTTGTTTCTTGATTAAGTTGACATTTTCTTAAAAAAACACCAAAATCAGGGTGTCAGTTGACTCAGCGTGTTAACACCCTGATTCTTTCCAAAATTCGGGGGAGAGTCTGGTTCAGTATCTTTGCTAGGCTGTGAGTGATTCGAACCCACGCGACCCTGATCAAAAGTAAACTGCGCACGTGTCCAGGCTCAACAATTACCAATAGCGTCACTTAGTGCGGGAAGGCTTGAATACTTAGCTCATTGCACGGTTTAGGGAACTGTTGTATATTGCCCTACTCTGTATCTGCCTCTTACCTCTAATCTTGCTCTGCGATATCTATAATCGTAAAATATAATCTGGAGTCGGATAACCTGGGCTGTAACATGAGCTAGTCGAAAAACCGCGCTATAACAGTTTTGGAGATTCATTGACTGAAAGGAGGTCTGGATGCCGCGGACAGAATCAGCGACCAGTGAATTAAAGCAACATGAGCCGGGGTTGGAGTGGAGGAAAGGTCTCTGTGGAATATGTCCAGCCGGCTGTTGGGTAGAAGCGGGTCTTTCGCATGGCAAGTTAGTAGATATCAGACCGGATGATAGTCACACTCTTGGAATGACCTGCAGGCGTGGCCAACACGCACCAGAGATCGTCTATTCTAAGTACCGGCTCAAATATCCTATGAAGCGGGTGGGGCCCAGAGGTTCCTATGAATTTGAACGCACTACTTGGGCTGACGCCTACGATGTTATGGTGGAGAAATTGAACGGAGTCAGAGAAGAATCAGGATCCGAGGCGGTAGCTATCTACACGGGACGCGGAGCTCAGGAACTCTCGTTGTGTGACATGTACCAGCCTAAAGGAGTGGTGGTGTCTTCTGCATCCAACGTTTTGTTCCCTTTCGGCTCACCTAATACTATGGGGGTGGGAGCTCTCTGTTATGTCTCTCTTCACATGATAGCCCCGCACGTGACCATGGGACGGATGCAAATCGATATGTTCACGGATATAGAGAATGCGGAGATGGTAGTAGTATGGGGTACTAATCCGGCTACTGATTCACCGCCTGCTGACATGCATCGGCTGGAGGCAGCTGCTCGGCGTGGCGCTGACATAGTGGTTATCGACCCTCGGCGTACGGAGACAGCTATTAGGACTAATGCGCAATGGATTCCTATTCGGCCGGGCACCGATGGCGCCCTAGCCTTAAGCATGATTGAAGTGATGATGGAGGAGGACCTATACGATGAGGACTTCGCTGAGAACTGGTGTCATGGCTTAGAGGAGTTGAAAAACTACGTGCAGCACTACCATCCTGAAGCAGCGGCAGCTATCACTGGAGTGCCAGCAGAGACTATAAGAGAACTGACCCGTCGTATCTGCAGCGCCAGCGGTGCTTCACTGCTTATGTACACTGGACTGGAGTATTCTAACAGTGGGGTTCAGTCTGCCCGAGCTGTGTTAACATTATTCGCCCTGGCTGATCAACTGGATGTGCCTGGGGGCATTGGGCTGAGCATACTAGACGGCAACTTCCCCATAAACCGTTCCTGCAACCAGGAAAACCCAAAGTTGGATTTGGCCATTGGCCGCAAGGAGTTCCCAATTTATAGTAACTATCGTAGGGAATCGCACGCCATTGCGCTGGTGAATTCAGTTCTCAAGGGAGAGCCATACCAAATCCGTGGATTGCTCATTCAAGGTGCTTCCATACTCAGTTCATGGCCGCAATCCTCCCTCTGGCGAGAGGTGCTTTCTAAGCTTGATTTTCTAGTCTGCATTGACCGCCAGCTCACTGCTGATGCTGCCTACGCCGATATAGTGCTGCCCGCCACAACCATGTTTGAAAATTACTCGTATATGACTTATGGACCGATATTCCGCTTGCGCGAGAGAATCATTGAGCCTATAGGAGAGGCACGCAACGATTACCTCATTATGGCTGAGTTGGCCAGGCATCTGGGCTATGGCCATCTATTTTCGCAAACTGAAGAAGAGATGATCCGTTTTGCTCTGAGAGGCTCTGACTATACACTTGAGGACGTGAAAGCAGCTGGTGGCTGGGTGAGGGTTCCAACACCTATGATGCAATATAAGAAATGGCAGAAAGGTGGCTTGCGAAAGGACGGTAAGCCCGGCTTTGAAACCGCGACAGGCAAATTTGAAATATGGTCCACGATTCTCGAAGAATATGGCTATGAACCACTGCCGAAATATATTGAGCCTACTGAAGGACCACTAGGCAGTCCTAAAACGGCGAAACGGTTCCCGCTTGTATTCAACTCGGGCGCCCGACCGCAAACCGATTTCAGGTCGCAACATCATGGTATCGAAGGACTGGTAAAGGACACCCCAGAGCCTCTAGTAGAGATCAATGTTGAGGATGCCAAAGAGCAAGGGATCAGGAGTGGCGATCTGGTACGCGTAACCACTCCCAGGGGGAGCGTACCCTTCAGAGCTAAAGTCACGGCTGATATTATGAAGGGGGCTGTTGAATGTATGTTCGGTGGGGGTACTCCAGTCGGACCAAAGGCATGGCAGGAATGGAACGTTAATGAGCTCACCGACCTCAACAACTACGACAAGATTTCTGGCTTTCCAGTGTATAAGGCGCTCCTTTGCGATGTGGAAAAGGTTGAGACCAGTACTGAGGAAAGTCGCCGTGCGGTGGTTATACCATCGTTAGCTTGCGACTCTGAGCTATCAGTTTCCGAGATACTGACACCCAAGCCTGAGAAACGAATATATCTTGACAATAATGCCACCACTCAGATGGCTGACGCAGTGCGAGAGGCGATGATACCCTATCTAAGCACAGCTTATGGTAATCCGTCCAGCATTCACAGCACGGGGCGAGATGCCCGAGAAGCCGTAGAAAAAGCCCGGCGCCAGGTAGCTAGATTGGTAAATGCACAACCACGGAGAGTTGTCTTTACCGGCGGCGGATCTGAAGCAGACAATCTAGCCCTCAAAGGTGTGGCGTTTGCCATGCGTGATAGTGGCAAGCACATCATAACCACCACTATAGAGCATCCGGCAGTAATTAGCACCTGCAAGTTTCTAGGGAAGGTTGGCTACAGAATTACCTATCTTGAGGTAGATGAAAATGGCTGGCTAGATCCCGAGAGGCTACGATATGCCATAACAGAAGGTACTATTCTTGTTTCCATTATTATGGCCAATAATGAGGTGGGAACGATCCTACCGATTAAGGAGTTGTGCGCTATTGCTCATGACAGAGGGGTGCTATTCCATACCGATGCCGTTCAAGCGGTCGGGAAGATTAAGGTCGATGTACAAGAGCTTGATGTTGATATGCTCAGCATCTCCGGTCACAAATTCCATGGTCCGAAAGGTATTGGAGCTCTGTACGTTAAGAAAGGAGTCGAGCTGGAGCCACTCATCCATGGTGGAAAACAGGAAAGTGGAATACGAGCTGGTACGGAGAATCTGCCGGCTATCGTTGGCCTTGGCAAAGCGGCGGAACTAGCAACATACGCACTCCAGGACTCTGACCGGATAGTTGCCTTGCGAGACAAACTGGAGGAAGGCATCAAGAATCTGGTGTCAGACGCCAGCTTGAACGGTCACCCGGAGATTAGATTGCCAAATACACTCAATCTGACTCTACCCGGGCTGCGTGGTGAATCAATTGTCATCGCACTGGATCAGCACGGTGTCTCACTTTCTTCAGGGTCAGCGTGCAAATCAGGATCTCCGGAGCCCACTTATGTTCTTATTGCCATGGGAAGGACTGAACAAGAGGCGCACTGTTCAGTTAGGTTCTCACTGTCCCGTCATACGACTGAGGAGGACATTGACGACACTGTGTTAGCTCTGGCACAGGTACTGGAAGAAAAAAACACAGTGCGGCTCATGCCTTGTAAGTAAACCGACAGCGGTCCGTAATCTCGTCTCAGTAAAAGGAATTGCTGTCGGCAGGATGGATGAACTTTACTTCTTCTCGAATCTCTTTTGTTTCTGTGGTGCGGTTCGCTTTTCTGTGGTCACTAAGTACTGGACGCTGAACCATTGGCGCTCGTCAGTCCAGACCTGCGCTACCTTGAATCCTGCGGCAGCAGCTATACGGGCAAACTCATCAAGATCGAACTTGTAAGAACTCTCGGTCCAGATGCTTTCACCTTTGGCAAAATGAATATTGGTGTTATCCAGATGCACAGCCTGCTCTCTCTGGCTTACCAGGTGCATCTCGATACGACCTTCCTGAGGATTATAGAAAGCACAATGCTCAAACGACTCGAGTTGAAAATCGCAATTCAGTTCATGATTGATTCGCTGTAGGAGATTAAGGTTGAATGCAGCGGTTATATCCTCGCGGTCATTGTAGGCGTGGTGAAGTGTGGTGGCATCCTTCTTTAGATCTACCCCGATTAGTAGTGCGCCGTCTGAGCCACACAGCGTGGCAATGTGCTCAAGAAACTGCTTCGCGGGAACAGGGTCAAAGTTACCGATTGTTGACCCAGGGAAGTAGATGACTACGTGATTAAACCCTCTCTTAGGGTTAGGAAGTTGGAAGTTACTCGTATAGTCAGCGCAGACAGGAAGCACTTCTAATGCAGGATAATCTGACGCAAGCTCATTCGTCACATGCACTAATTGTTCCCAGGAGATGTCAATTGGGACATAGGCTGCTGGGTCGTGGAGGTGATCTAGCAGGGTTCGCACCTTTTTGCAATTCCCGCTGCCGTACTCAATGAGGAGCGCACGTGGTCCTATTAGTTCGACCATTTCCTCAATATGAGCTTGCATGATCGATGCCTCAGTCGAGGGAATATAGTATTCGTCCAGCGCGCAGATGCGCTCAAACAACTGAGAACCACGTTCATCGTAGAAGTACTTGGATGGCAATTCTTTTTGTGAATTTTGGAGGCCGCTCAAGACCTCGGCAAGAAAACGCTCCTGTCGTGGCTCAAAGTGGTGCAACATGGTGTGCCCACTATCGTCAACACTCATCTCGAAGCCTCCTTGTTCTAGCGTATTCTCTGGCCTGTATAGCCGCTATGTAAGAAATAGCATCACTGGCTGTTTGCCTTGGCGTAACCAATTATACACAAGGTGACGGGTTGTAATAAAGGGTGTGGCGTTGAGCTTATGGCTTGTGCCTTCTGGCAGCTGCCCCATTTTAAGGAATTTGCTAGGGCGCCGCGCTCTCGAAGCTTTGGTAGCTTTGTTGATACTGCGGAAAGGCTAACACATGACTGCTATGTCCGCCCAGCAAATGATAAAATTAGGGTGTCGGTTGACCTAGTGTGTTGACACCCTGCTTCCTTCTGTATTCCTTAAAAGGGACGGTCTATTTAGCTTTGGTAGGCCATGAGGGATTCGAACCCACGCCACCCTGATTATTAAAAGTCTGTGGGTTTACTAGCTCTCCAGCGATGCCGGGGCTGGCCTATTGGATATGTCCATAGTGACTGTCACCATTTCACCCAGGCACTCTATCTATAAACGAGGGATGATATAATATTAAGTAAAGGCATTAACTGAGTCTCATGTAGCGTGACTTATGCGATTAAGGGTCACGCGAAGTGAGTTCGATCTCGTAAGAACACGGAAAAACTACTGTGTGGGAGGCTTATAATGAGCAATGACGATGTTTACACCGAGGTGATGGAGAGACTTAATTACCCCAAGTCAGAGTATTTGGCTCGCTTGTTGCGGAAGCTGATGACCCCTGAGGAAGCAAAGCTGCTTCTTGCACTGCCAGCAGAGACTGCTGAGTTGGCGCTGCAATTTAGCTTGGATGAGGAGACCATTAAAGGCAAGCTTCATGAGTTCATGGAGCGAGGGCTGGTTATACCCTCCAAGGGAGAGCCGAGGTTTGCTCGCGACGTGGCCCGGTTACACGACGCAACGCTCGCCAGTGCTGAGAAGTGGGTGGATACAGAACTCCTTGACCTTTGGAAGGAGTTCTACGAAAATGAGTGGTTCGCGGCTATGAATGAAGGCCCAAAGGTGCTCACGCAGCCCGTTATCAGGGTTATTCCGGCCTGGAAGGCTATTGAGCGCAGCCCTCAGATTTCAACTGGTGACGTGCTGCCTGAGGAGAACATAAGAGAGCTGATAAGAAGCGCAGACCCGATTGCCATAGTTCCCTGCACCTGCCGCAGGTCGATGAGGAGGTGCGATGCCCCGCTGGACAACTGCATGCAATTCAATAGAGGGGCGGAGTATGCAATAAATAGAGGAGCCGGTCGCAAGGTGTCAGTGGAAGAGGCTATCGCTGTCGCCGATGAAGCTGAGGAAGTAGGTCTTATTCATACCTGGCCTTTCCCACCCAGCTTCTTCGAGATATGCAACTGCTGCCGCGATTGCTGCAGTATTTTCGACGGTGGCATCTATTACGGTACTATCGACAGGGTACTGGATAAAAGCCGATTTCGTGCCGAAATAGACCAAGACATCTGCACAGGATGCGAGGACTGTGTGGAGCGCTGCTTCTTTGGTGCCATAGAGATGGTAGAATCCGACTCCATCGAGAGTCCCAAGGCTACTCTGAATCCAGAGAAATGCTTCGGCTGCGGGCTGTGTGTGGTTGGCTGCAGTATAGGGGCTATAACCATGAAATTGACCCAAGCTTAGTGGGCTCTTGAGGGGTGGGACGACATTAGTAGGGCTTGCGGATAGTTACCGTTGCTTCGTGTTGCAATGCGATCCCGCCAAATGTAGCGTAGCTCTTGAACTGGCTCGGGCTGGCTAATGGATGATTAGCGCTGGAGTTCGCTTTTCTAATCAGGAATTTGGACAATCGTCATGCGACCAGTGATTTAAGGAGTACCAATAATAAGAGTACCAGCAAGAGCGATTTCCATCCCTCCACCCTTCTTTGTAACCCGCTGTTTTACCTTCGCTATAGCCAGCTTCTCTGCCTTCACTCTGCCCTAGGTCCTTCCCTTCGCTATAGCCTTGGTCATAACCCACTTGCTTGCCTTCACCATAGCCTTGATCATAGCCAATCTCTCTCCCTCGCCCAAAACCAACCACTTCTCCTTTCCTATAGCCTGACTCTTCGCCTTTGGTCTCACCAAGCTGGTATCCCTGATCATGGCCCAAGCTGTATCCCCTATCATAGCCTGCGCTGTTACCCAGGGCTCGTCCGCCAAAGAAGGAGCCGACCAAAATTACTACAGTCAGGGCAATCCAGATATAGAGTTCCCGTTTGGTTATCGTCATTTCTGCCTCCTTTCCTCTTGTTCTTCGCCCCCGTTATCAGGCCACTTTTCTATCTTATCTTGCAATTCTGCTCCAGGTTCCCCGGCGGAGCTACTTCGCTCTTACGCAAGGATGCTCTTTAAGCTCTCCGTGGCATTCTCCTATTTGCTCAAGGCTGAATTCCTCCGGCTTGCCTTGTAGCCTCTCTGGGTGCTCGCATCCCTTTGTGCTTTCTGACTTGTACATTTTGCTGAACCTTCAATATAATTCCATTTTACCACAGAGATAAGCTAATTATAGCTACCCTTCATGCAAGACAAACTGGTAAACTAGGTCATTACATAGTTGTAGGGGATTGGGGGCTCTTCCATGTGGCTTCTCTATGTTAGCTGTGCCTGGGTGGCCGGGATATTCTTGGGTTCAAAGGGTAGCCCGCCTTTGCTTGCCCTCGCCTTCGGACTTATCCCTTTCGCGCTTATACCTTTCCTCCCCAGCAGCAGGAAGGCCCTAATAGTAGCAGGGTTATGCCTATTTGCCCTCCTTGGCGGCGGCCTTCGCTTCCCGTCAGGCTTGCCTCCAGTGGATGAGCATTCTCTCTGCTTCTACAACGACAGGGGAATTGTGGAGATTCAAGGTACCCAAGGAGGGGTAGCAGAGGAGCGAGATATCGGAGAAGTTGTAGATATTCAAGGCATGGTGGCAGAGGAGCCTGACATTCGGGATAGATATTGCCTGCTGACATTCTCCGCCAAGGAAATAATTGTAAATGGCGAAAGGGAAGAAGTATCAGGGGCAGCCTTGATTCGAGTACCCAGGTACCCCGCCTACCATTATGGAGATGTGCTCAAGGTAACTGGCGAACTGGAGACCCCACCCCAATTTGAAGATTTCGACTATAAGAGCTACCTGGCTTGCCAGGGAGTTTACTCGCTCATCTATTATCCCAGGGTAGAAGTTCTAGACCGGGGCGAGGGCATTCAGCCATTGCAGTGGATTTACTCCTTGAGGGAGCGACTTTCCGCTTCTCTAGCTAGAGCCTTGCCCGAGCCGCAAGGTTCATTGGCTCAGGGTATTTTGCTGGGCTTAAGAGGCAACATACCTGATTCCCTGTACGGAGCCTTTTCCAGGACAGGGACTGCACACCTGCTAGCTATTTCCGGCTTACATCTCAGTATCATTATTGCCATGCTCCTGAGCTTGGGCATCCTGGTCTTTGGCCGGCAGCGTTCCATATATATCTGGCTGGCCTTTGGAGCTACATGGCTTTACGTCATGCTCGCCGGGATGCATCCGCCGGTAATCCGGGCGGCAATCATGGGAAGCCTGTTCTTAATAGCTGAATATCTGGGGAGGCAGCGAAGTGCCATCATTGCCCTGGCTTTCGCGGCCGCGGTGATGGTGGGAATCCAACCTAATCTCCTGTGGAGCGTCTCTTTTCAACTCAGTTTTTTGGCCATGGCCGGGCTTATTTCCCTCTATCCTTACTTTCAGGCGTGGGGAAGAAAGGGAGTTGCTTCCTTGTCTGGAGCCAGTGAAAAGATTGCGGTCACGGGAAGTATGATAAGCGACGGCTTTGCCGCAACTTTGGCAGCTATCGTGGCAGTTGGGCCGCTTGTAGCTTACAACTTTGGCGTAGTCTCTTTGGTCGGCCTGCCGGCAACCTTCTTGTCTTTGCCTGCCTTGCCCTTTATCATAGTCACGGCAGCATTAGTCGCCTTCGTGGGACTCCTTGCTTGGCTTGCGGCTCAAATGCTGGGCTGGCTGGCCTGGCTCTTTCTTAGCTATTTGCTTTTGGTGGTTCAGGCTTTTGATGCCTTGCGGCATTCTTCATTAGAGGTGGCTAATGTTCCCATCTGGCATATCTGGGGATACTATGTGGTATTGGCGGGAGTTATAGCATCCCTTAACTATGGAAAACAGTTGACTGATTTCTCTTCCAGGTTGACTTCGGGAATAAAGAAAGTCGCTGAAGGCATTTCTAAACCTCAATCACGCCTTACCAAGAAATGGCTTATTCCTGTCTTTTTGGTAGTAGCTATTCTGGTGTGGTCCGTGGTTCTCACCATGCCCGATGACAAGCTTCATGTAAGTTTTCTGGATGTGGGACAGGGAGATGCTATCCTTGTCCAAACGCCCAATCGCCAGAACATACTAATTG
>Ga0114922_10006925_pt1 | contig 10382 bp, 11 predicted proteins | sample AartaG_FD_100975 | JGI IMG/M metagenome (GOLD analysis project Ga0114922, IMG submission 100975) | Deep subsurface microbial communities from Aarhus Bay to uncover new lineages of life (NeLLi) - Aarhus_00045 metaG | ecosystem: Environmental > Aquatic > Marine > Oceanic > Sediment | place...
TAAATATTTCCTTTTTTGTTCCTCAGAGGCAAACAGATTAAGATGGTTGGAGCAGAGGGAGTTATGGGCAGCGACGACCAAACCAACAGAAGGATCTACTTTGGAGATTTCTTCAAGGATGATAACGTAATCACAGTTTGTATAGCCCACGCCCGAATATTCAGTCGGAATGATAATCCCCAACAAACCCATCTCTCCCAGTTTTTGTGTTAAAATTTCTGGCCATTTACCCTTCTCATCACTTTCTTTTATCAGGGGCTGTATCTCTCTCTCAGCAAACTTTCTGATTGAATTCTTTAATATCTCTTGCTCTTCTGTCAGCAAAAAATCCATTCTTTCTCCTTGTTTTTCGATCCCATATTTTTCCCCTCCATATTACTTTCCATGTTGATAATTATCAAGAAGAAATTGACTTCGATGAACAAATCATCTACTTTAAACTTATGTACCCAGGATTATTGAGAGTCATTTTATATGCACTGCTTGCATACATTGTATACACTTTTATCCGCGCTTTTCAGAAACTCGGCCAAAAAAGCCGTTCTCCCCGCCAATCCAAAAGGAACACCAGTCTGATGGTTAAAGATGAAGTGTGTAGCATCTATCTTCCTCAAGAAGATGCAATAAAAGAGATCAGGGAAGGAAAAGAATATTTTTTCTGCTCGAAGGAATGTCGTCAAAAATTCCTAGAATCCAACAAATAGCCAACCCACCCCACCCCAACATTAAGGTAATTTGAAAATGCAGGGAAATCAAGGGGAGAGGCTCCAAGCATCTATTGTCACCGAATCTTCGAGAATGAATTGTTCATGCTCATGATTTGGTGGGATAATACAAGATTCTCCCTCTTTCAATATATTGATTTTCTCTTCATCCGCTGTCTTCGCTATGATCTTTTGCTTGCCCTTAAGGACAGTGGTGACTTGTTCGTAGGAATGAGCATGTGGAGGTACGCGAGACCCCTTTTTGTATTCGAATTTTGCCATCAAAACATCCTTGCCGCATGCAAGGGTATGTCGGACAACGCCCTCGAAAACTTCTACCACGTGCTGATCTTTTTCTTGAATTTTGATCATTCCGCCTCCTATTAAGGCCTGTTTCAATCCTCTCTGATCAATCGGCTCGTGCCGTATATTTAGTCAGACGAGCTTGCCAATGTGAGTAATTAGGTTATCCGAAAATCTAAAAATTCTCCTTTGTAGTCTTCCCATTCTGTTCGAACATCTTCAACTCGTGATAACGGAGGGCCTTTCTTCAATTTTCTCTCTAGGTTCTCTATACTGTCTTTCTCCCCTTCGACCAAAACTTCAACGCATCCATCGAGTAAGTTCCTTACCCAGCCCGATAGCCCCATAGAAGAAGCCCATCGTCGGGCGTTATCCCGGTAGAAAACACCTTGCACTTTTCCTGATATCCATATATGCGCTCTTGCCTTCATCTGAATCCTTGTCTATTTATATCACATGCCCTCGCACTTAGGTCAAGCCTTTTTATGGGGTCAACCCTTGACATTGGAAGCATCTCTATTCCCGTGATTGCTCAACTCTCTAATCCTTTAGAAAAGTCGTGCTCAATACATCCTCGCCGTATGACTCCGTCAGATTCCCTCGAAGAACGGATCGTAATAGCTAAATCTTCAATAGTCGCTTCAACCATACCCAAAAGCCAAATTTATCACGGGAATAGAGATGCTTACCCTGACATTCGACATTTTAAAATGGTTAGAGGTCTGTGTTAATATAGATGTTTGAGGAAATGTTCTATGTCAAGATTCAACCCCAAAATAAAAAAAACTCTCCTTACTGTTGCAGGCTTCGATCCGACCTCCGGTGCTGGAGTGACCCTCGATCTAAAAGTCTTTCAGAAATATGGATATCATGGAATGGGAATCCTCACCTCCATAACATCGCAGAATACACAAAAAGTGAAAAAAGTTCATTGCCCTTCAACCCCATTTCTCTTTGAGCAGTACAAACATCTTCGCGATGATGTGGAGTTTTCTGGGATCAAAGTCGGGATGATCGGTTGTAAAGATAATATCGGTGTTGTCGTGAAAATTTTGTCCGACAACTCAATCCTGCCTATGGTCATCGATCCGGTTTTCAAGTCGAGTGGCGGGAACTGGCTGTATGAAAAAAAATCTATACCGGAATACATGGCCAAAATTAGAGGAAAAGCTTCTTTGCTCACACCGAATTTAGCAGAAGCTGAATGGATCTCAGGAATGAAAGTCGCAAGTGTAGAAGAGATGCACACATCAGCGAAAAAAATCTTTGACCTGACCTCGATTCCCTGCCTGATAAAGGGAGGACATCTTCCCGAGCAAAACGTAGACATCCTGTTCGATGGGAATGCATTTATCCGCTTCAAAAATAAAAGGTTAAAACAGGCTGTCCATGGCACGGGCTGTTTTCTATCGTCATCGATCTTGTGCCATCTGGTCAACGGATCCCCCCTGGATCAAGCCGTTTCTCTATCTATAAAGGCTACCCACGAAGCCATGAAGAGAGCTTTAAAAATTGGCAAAAGACAGTTGATATTTGGGGACGTCCCCTAACCTGGCCTATTCACAAGCCGATATGTGCGGCGTGGCCTGTGTATCGGCATTTTTTATGAATAGGTCAGGCTGTTTTTTTTCCGGTTTCCTTGACTCTGACCAAAAGTCTTTGGAGAAAAACAGGGCCGATGATCTGATTGATGGCAATCACCGCAAGAATAAGAGCCATGAATTCACTCCCCCAATCTGGAAAATTGTCCTGTATGACGATCGCCATGCCTAAGGCCACTCCTGCCTGAGATATGAATCCAGCCCAGCCCAGTCTTTGAACTTCCTTACCTTCTCCTGTCAGCCGGGATCCGACGAATGTTCCCGAGAATTTCAGCAATCCTCGCAAAAGAACACAACCAAGGGCTAGAAGCCAAGTCTGCTGCAATGCGCTCAGATCGAGGGAAGCTCCAGATATAGCAAAAAAGACCACATAAATAGGAACAGAACTTCTTTCGATCGCAGAAATAAGAAGTTTTCCGTGAGAAGAAAAATTTTCTGCAAAAAAGCCTGCAATAAGGCAAATCAAAAGAGGATGATATCCGTAATTATGCGATATCTGGTAAGAAAAAAAAGCGATTCCTAGGATAAAAATGGTGATGTCTTTTTTAATCAACCTGAAGTAGAGGATAATTCCGATGCCGATCAAAACACCAAAAAGAATTGAGCCGCTGACCTCACCCAAAATATGAAGCAGGAATCTAAAATCAAAATTATGGGAAGGCATGGTTACGGATTTCGAAAAAGAAAGGGTAAAAGAAAAAATAACGATGACAAAAAAATCCTTTACCACAGCACCACCCAATATAAGGTCGGTAAATTTCCCTGACGACCTAGTTTCCGTCATAACCGCGATCGTCGTTGCTGGAGACGTGGGAGTCATCAGCGTGCCAAGGAGAAGAGAAAAGGCAAGCAATTGGAGGGGGCTCATTCCTCCAAAAAAAGGAATGAAGTATCGTCCGATCATTCCGAGAAATAGGAAGCCGATAAGAACTATAAATGTTTGAAAAAATACGATAGAGGTGATGGTTTTAAGCTGTTTCCTGAGCTTCTTTATTTTCATCTCTCCACCTGCGGTCAGGGCTATCAAACTCAGAGCCAGGCCATCCAAAAGCTGCAAATCATTCACATCCGACTCGCTGACAAAGTTCAAGATAAAGGGGCCGCACACAATGCCAGCTAGAATAAAACCCGTGATTTGTGGAAGAGTCAGGCGTTTAACATTATTCCCTACAAGATAAGCAAAGACGAGTATAAAGCCAAGCGCAAGAGAGGCGGACTGATCCGGGTTGGCAAAAGGCAGAAGAGAATGGCTTTTGAGAAGGAGCATCAATAAAAAAACAAACACGAGCGGGATCATTTCTTCTCCTCAGAATCCAGTCGGAAAACAGAATATTTCAACCCCCATGGACTTATAAACTCAGTGATGAGAATCCCGAACAGGGCGATCGTGAGAAAGATATCTGTCAGCAAGAGAGGGTAGGCCAATTTCATGCTTACCGCGAATGCGACGCCAATTCCGCCAGAGGAAAGGAAACAAAGGCCAAACCGCGCCGGTAGGCGGAGAGGAAAATCGAGAACCACCTTAAAAAACGGGAGGGGAAGAATGTAGGTTATCACCCTTAGAACGACCATCAGAACAACAAAAATACCCACCCTGTAATCCAAGTCCACTTCCCAGAGAGCTCCGATCAAAATAAGGAAGATGATGTACAACGGTTTTTCGGTGGAGAGAAGGAGAGGATAAAGCTTCTCATGGATTTTGGTCAGATTGGAAAACGTGATCCCTAGCACCATGTTTAGATAAAGGGGTGGAAGATTAAAGTAAAATGCTGCTCCCGAGACAAAAAAGACCAATCCTAAGAGATAAACCCGCATCTGTTCCTCGGAGGTTCTCTTTTTCGTCAAAAAATGAAACAGAAATCCGATGAGAACAGGAAAAACTGTGGAGAGAATGAGTAAGCTTCCTCCCCTTAAAAATATTTTTGATTCGAAGAAAGGAAAATGCCAAAAAGAAGAAAGCAAAGCGAGTCCCACTATTCCCCAAAATCCGCTCACACTGACCAGAAATCTGGATAAATAATAGTAATTCCCTCTCTTCGGGATGACATTTGAGGCCATGCTCAGCAATGTCGGCGAATTCAGGCTAAGCAACAGGCCCAAAGCCACAGCCATTCCGTAGAGCAGAAAGATTTGTTCAGAAGGATATAAAGGCCTCAAAATTAGAAAAAAAACCAACCCGCCAAAAAGAGAAACGAACAAAAACTGCAAAAAAGAGAGGCTGATATATTTTCCTGGAAAACGCTTGAGGTATTTTGTTTCCAACTGAAACCCGAACAAAAATCCCACCCATCCAAGCCCCAGGCTGATCAAAGGTGTGAGCCCCTTAAGGACGGAAGGGCTGAGAACTTCCAATCCACTGCGTCCTAAGGAAAGGCCTAAGAAAATATAAATAAATCCAGAGTAGAAAAAATAATTCACAGAGGAGAGAGAGGTTCCTCTCGTGATGAACCTAGCCCCAAGAAATGCTATCAGAATAATAAGACCGAATGCGTAAATCGCTTGCATGTAGATTTAAAATTCTGGTTTGAGGCCTTCAACTCGATCCAAAGAAATGGTGAAAACTATCCCCGTTCCAGGCTGGTTTAAATCGCCCAAAATCTTTTTAAGAAGTCTGATAACCTGTTCTTCTTTTTCGTCCCTCATCACAGAAAAAATCGTTTTGTTGTGGGGTTTATTACCGGCGAACATAAATCTCAATCCAGCAAAAATCGGGACTTCCTCAGAAAGGATATGGCCCATGCCCACACTATCCACCACTGTCGCTCCCGAAATGCCGACTTCCACAAAGCCCTCCAACACCTCTTCCAGTTTTTCGACTTTGTTCAAGAAGAGCACCAGAAGTTTCATACAATTTTCTCTTCTTCTTCCTCGAGGAGAGAACAGATATCCGCTGGATCTTCTATCTTCATGATCTGTTCAACGAAGTTCGTTTCCTTCACCAGCCGGCAAACATGGGCAAGGATCTTTAATTGGGCACCAGGATTATTCTTATTGCCGAGCAGCAATAAAAAGACAAATGTCGGCATCTGATCCACGGCCTCGAAATCGATGCCCTTTTTTATGACAGCAAGAGCTATAAAAGGCTCCTTGACCTCATCGATCAAGGCATGGGGAATGGCGATACCTTTCTCCAGCCCCGTGCTCCCCAAACTTTCCCTTTTTAACAGTTCATCCAGGATCAGTTTATCATTCGAAATGAGTTCTCTTTTTTTTATGGCCGCGACGAACTCTTCGATCACCTGTTTTTTATCCCCGGGTTTGAGGTCGAGAAAAATATGATCTTCTTTTAAAAGACTGCAAATTTTCATTTCTTTCCCCTATTCATTTGCATTATATCATTTTCAAATAAATTGTAGCGATATATTCTAACCTGAATTATTCATAAAAAATGCCGCTACTTATAATTATTCCAGGTTACTTATTATTTTGAGGTTTTAGGTAAAGTATTGCCGATGTATTTTTTTCCACTCCATCTTGGGAGAAAATCATCGGATGATATTCTCCTTCAAGCCATAACGAGACTTGATTATCGTAAAAACGACTCATGAAATGACCGCTCTGTCCCGAGGTGATCACACATTTAGAATTATCCCAATCGGCTAAATCGATGATCTGGCGGTAGCTCGAAGACCAACTGGTGTTGTGTGGCGTTACATAGTTCACTTTGACGGTGAAAGCATTTCCACTCGAGGGGCGAGAGCCCAAGTTGAAAAAGCGGAAAAGAAAAAAACGGCCTAGCGGATGCTGGTACCGGATAGCATTCATTTTGTTCCATTCCCAATTCTCTGGAGAGCCGTACAACCAGTCCAGGCGGTTATATGCCCTGAGAAGGGCGCTTTTGATCACATCCTCCCTTTTTTCAATGTCCGTCGTCTTCGTGTTGTCGAACCATTCAGACTCAGGATCAGAGAGGATTCGGAGCGTACCGGCCATTTTCCTCCTGAAAAAAAAGTCAAAGCTGCGGAAATCTTCCCCGAGTTCATCTTGAAAAATCTCTTCTGGGAGAAAGTTCATGAATGTAGCGTATAAAGCTGGCGCACTTCCGCCCTCCATCTGCAAATCCCAATTTTGGAGAATATCGAGAGCCTGCTTCAACTTTCCTTCGGCTCCAACGACTTGCCGGATGAGAGGGTGAAAGAGTTCTCCCTTTTTGGAATGGATATCCCCTTGAAGAGATTGAAGAGAGGAGACTGAGTGTTTTTCTTTTCGCAGAAGAAGCTCTTTTATTCTATTCGCTCTAAAAGGCGCATCCCAGTCAACACTCACATAAAACGGAAAATCTTCAGGTAGAATATTCTGGTTTGCCGTGACGATCAACCCTTCCTCAGGATTGAACAGATTAGGTTTTTGATCCGCATCAAGATATCCTTGCCATTCCCCTCCTTCCCTCCAGTTGGGAAAAGGAAAAAGGGCTGCCTCTTTGGTTCGAAGCGGAATCTTCCCGCCTAAATAATAACCGATGTTATCGTTCTTGTCAGCATATCCAAAATTCTGGGACGGGGAATCGAATAGATTCAAAGCTGCGGAAAAATCATCCCAATTTTTCGCCTTATTTAAGAGATAGCCGGCTTCTATAACCCTGCCTCCTTCATGAATGGTCCATTTTAGGGAAATGGGATTTGGGCTCTCGACGATATGGGGGGAAATAACTGGGCCACGAGTCGTCCACAAAACCTCAAGCCTTTCCGGCTCCTTTCTCCCTTTCACTCGGATGACCTCTTCCTTCCTCATCAAGGGTAGCCATCCATCCTTTTCCCAGTACATATCCTGCGATTCGTTGAATTTTTCGATATAAAGATCTTGTGAGTCGACTGCGGAATTCGACAGGCCCCAAGCTATGGCTTCGTTATGTCCGATGATCACCCATGGAAGGCCTGGAATAGTAACGCCGATGACATTTAGGGTAGGGCAATACAGATGCATTTCGTACCAAACAGGCGGCAGGCTGATCTCGAGATGAGGATCATTCGCCAAAAGGGGTTTCCCAGTGACGGTCCGATCGCCTGAGAGAACCCAATTGTTGGTTTGTTGAGGATAAACGATGTCCATAAGCTTGGATAAGGAGGCCTTTATTGTTTCAAAAGAAGGCGGTTCAATTCCTTCCTCGAGAATTTGCAGGGCTTTATCTTGACCTACTCTGTACATCAGGTTGGAACGAACCACTTCGCTCGGAAAATCCGTGCTCAGGAGCATGGCCATGACCTGTTTGATAATCAAGGTATCTAACGGACTCCAGGGCTCCGGTCGATAGCGCAACAGAAAAAATTCAGGGGGCCACTTCCATTTTCGTGAATTTAGCCAGGCATTGACACCTCGACTGTAGGACGTCAGCATGTCCTTGACTTCAGGTGCTAGCTGTTCATAATCCCTCAGGGCTGCTTCTTTCAAACCCATCACCCTAACGTATTTATCTCTTTCTAGAAGAGCTTCCCCGAACAATTCAGAAAGCCTGCCGTAACCTGTCCTTCGCGTGAGGTCCATCTGCCACATCCGTTCTTTCGCATGGATGTAACCACATGTGAAAAAAAGGTCCCTTTCGTTATCGGCATAAATATGGGGAACTCCCCATGTGTCGGTGATAATTTTAACTTCTCCGTCCAGCCCTTGAACGGAAGCCTTCCCCTTGTACTTAGGCTTGGAAAAAAAGAAATAACTGGGAAAAAACAACAAAAATCCCAGGATGATCAAAAAGATCCCCAAAACAAATTTCTTTAAAAAAGATTTCATGAAGTTGCGGAATCCTTGCGGGATTTTCCTTCGATCCTGAGTATCTCATCGGCCTGCTTTAATACTTCTTCGGAAAATTCAACGCCTTGTTTCGCTGCTGCATTCAAGTTGAGGTGGAGCTTAACTTTGCTCATATACTGGATAGGGATTCCAGCCGGGTTTTCACCATTTTTGATCCGGATGGCCATCTGCCCCGCTCTATGCCCCATCTCAAAAAAGTCCCATCCCATGGCCGCACAGGCACCGAGGTTAGTGGAGAACAGAGCTCCACCGAACAGGGGAACCGCATTCTCGTCGGCCACGCGGCTAACAGCTTCGAATGAAGCGTTGATTGTATTATCCGAGATCTGATAGATAACATCGATTTTTTTATTCACCAACACCTGGGCGGCCAGCAGAACCTCGCTTTTGTTGTGGACAGCGACGGCAATTATCTCCAGACCCATTTCCTTTGCTCCTTCTCTGGCTAAATCCAGGTAGTAATTTGAATTCAACTCAGAGGGAGTCCAGAGTGTTCCGATCCTTTTCGTTCCGGGAAGGGTATGCTTGATGAAAGCTAGGCTTTCTTTGATAGGGCCTCTAGATGAAATTCCGGTGACATTGGACAGGTGATCATCCACAGATCTTCCTGCACCGGCCAGAAAAGGATTGGCTATGGAAGAAAACACGATCGGGATCTCTGAAGAAGCATGGAGGGCAGCCTGGAGACAAGGCGTGGATAACGGGACTATCATGTCTACCTTTGACGACACAAATTCCTGTGCGATGCGTTGGACCTCGGGAATACTCCCCATCCCATTGCGGATCAACATCCGAATATTCACATCATCCAACAAATCAGCTTCTTCAAGAGCGCTAAGGAAACCTTTCCGGACAGAATTTAGGGTGGGAGCATCGTCGACCTGGAACAGACCGATGGTGAAAAGATCTATGTTCTCCTTTTGGCAACCTGGATAAATAAGAAATAGGACAACTAGAAAAATCCCATATTTTTTCATGTGCTGACTCTCAGATTTCCTGACCTGGACTATTCATAAAAAACATCGATGCTTCTTTTTGCTTCAACAATCTCAGGAACTTATCCTGACATTGTTGAAAAAACTTTTCAAGAAGAATCTTTTTATATTCATCGACGTTTTTTTCCCTCCAGTGAAACGAAATTGTTGGGCGGGGCGGGTTGGCTGCTTCGTTGCGCATTATTCGCGGTATATTAAAACAGCTTCATAAACCGACGCCTCGCATCTGCAGCAACCTCGGTTCGTGAAGAATCCAGGCAAACCATCATAATCAAAAAATCAGCAAGGAGCAAATATTTTGGGGTCAAGTCTCAACATTTGACATTTTATCTCTCTAACTTTTTTTCACCTTAAAAAGATTTGATTTTTATCTTGGATTGATTTAACTTGAAAAATGTCAAATGTTGAGACTTGACCCCAATTTTTATATAGGAACCGCGGGATGGAGTTATAAGGATTGGGAAGGAATTGTCTATCCCGCAAAGAAAGGAGCCAACTTTCATGCTCTCGTTTTTCTGGCTCAGTTTATCGATGTTATCGAAATAAACAGCACTTTCTACAGGCCTCCTGCTATCCGGATGTCCTGGTCATGGATAAAACGAGTGGACGGCTACCCTGACTTTTTGTTCACTGTCAAACTAAATCAGGTTTTCACACACCAAAGAAAAGGATTTTCGCAAAAGGATGTGAACGAGTTCAAAGGAGGTATCGAGCCCCTAAAAGCCCATAACCGGCTTGCTGCCATTCTCATCCAATTTCCCTGGTCGTTTGCCCGAAGCACTCTTCATGTCGACTATTTGACCAATCTTTTCAAATTGTTCGAGGATTTTCCTCTGGCCTTGGAAATTCGACACAGCAGTTGGGACAACGCAGAGTTCTACAACCTTTTATCCGAACGCAAAGTGAGTTTCTGCAACATCGATCAACCGCTGATAGGAAATTCCATTAAACCGACTGTTCTCTGCACCAACCCCGATCTTTCCTATGTCCGGCTTCACGGTCGAAACTACAAGAACTGGTTCAACGAAAAA
>Ga0114922_10006926_pt1 | contig 10382 bp, 5 predicted proteins | sample AartaG_FD_100975 | JGI IMG/M metagenome (GOLD analysis project Ga0114922, IMG submission 100975) | Deep subsurface microbial communities from Aarhus Bay to uncover new lineages of life (NeLLi) - Aarhus_00045 metaG | ecosystem: Environmental > Aquatic > Marine > Oceanic > Sediment | place: Aarhus...
CAACTGCCCCGCGGGCAGTGCAGTGGGAGACCTGGCCCAGCCGAGCTCCGGCGCGTACGGCGCCCCGAAGCGGATCGACGTATAGGCTGCCGTCGGCTGGGGGATGGCGAAGACACCGTCCGAGCCGGGGGTTCGGGGACGGTTGAAGCCGGCGGCGAGCGTCCCCAAGCTCGTCGCCGTTTGCTCCCGCGAGAAGTACGGACTGGTAATCGCCGGCGTCCGGCCCCAAAGTACATCCGGCAGGCCAACGCTGTCGCGTCGGAAGTCCGAGAGTAGCGACGTGGTTGTCCCGGTCGTCACGCTGTTGATCGCCAGGGAGTTGGCGTCGCGAATGGGCGAGAAGGCCCGGAAGGATCGACCGGCCGTCACGTTGCCGGTCACGAACAGGTTGGCCGTGCTAAGCCCAAAGCCGCTGGGGACCCGGGGGTCGCGCCCGTTGGAGCCGAGCTGGTTGTTGGCGTCGCCGACCCGATAGTCGATCGGGCCGGAAACCTGCCCCGGCGCCGCGTGGCCCCAGACGAGGATCAGGCCCGCAAAGACCACCCCGGGTAGCGACGAACCACGAGAGCGGATCATGGCTGCGGCTCCTTGCGTAAAGCGGTCCCTCCGGTAAGCGGATCTCATAGCCATGGTATCGGCGCAGCCGCAGTGGCACTCTTCGCCTAATTGTAGCTCAACATGGTAGCCAGCTCAAACTGGCCGACCCGGTTCTGATCGTTATCCTGGTAGGGGACGAACGCGGCGCCGGCCGGTCAGGCCGCCGACAGGGAAAACGCCGGCCGCGACAGCTCCCGGAGGCCCGATGGACGAGGGTTTCAGATTTCGACGCCGCCAGCGGCTGAGCCGCCGGCGCGATTTCGAGCGGGTTTTCGCCCGGCGGTGCACCGCCGGAGACCGGCTGCTGGTGGTCTACGTCGAAGCCAACGGCCTGGATTGGTCCCGCCTGGGCTTGAAGGTGGGCAGGCGCCTGGGCAACGCCGTTCGCCGCAACCGGATCAAACGCCGCCTGCGGGAGGCGTTTCGCCTTTCCCAGCACGAACTGCCGGCCGGCCTGGACGTGGTCTGCCTACCTCAAGCACCGTCCGCGGCCGAGGCGGACGTGGGCGATCTGGCCCGATCGCTGCAACGACTCATGTTCGAGGCGGAAAGGAAACTTTCGCGCACCGTGGACCGGGCGTGAGGCATGTTTCGGGTGGGCGGTGGCGGGCCCGCCTGACGACTCGACCTGTTCGGCTTGATCACTCGGCCGGAGCGTCGTTCTCGAAGAAGGCCAAGCCGTTGAACCCGTCGGACGGCAGTCCGCGGAGGTCGGTGACCGCCAGGGGGCTCACGTCGATCCTCAGCAGGCGTTGCGTATCGTTACGGGTCACGGCATAGAGGGCACCATCCCGGGCGCAGAGGCCCCCGACTTCGGCGTAGCCGGTGAGTTCGCCCAGGAGAATCGGATACGGGTCTTCCGGATCGATCCAATAGAGTTCGGCAGCATAGGCCGTGTCTTCTGCGTTGGCGATCGCGTAGAGCCCCTGTGTGGTCTCGTCGTAGGCCACCGACTCAAGGTTATAAGCGACTTCGCTCACAAAGGCCGGAGCCGCGTCCAGGAGGTCGATCGTCAGCAGTAAGCCCTCGCGCGTAACGCCATACAGGATCCAGTTGTTCGGATCGACGGTCAGGCCCGAGACCGACGTGAAGTCGCCGATCGCACCGATGAATTGGTCGATCTGGCCCGAGTCTACGTCGATCGTGACCAGTTCGCTGCGGCTTTCACCCGGGCTGACGACTCCGTAGACGACCGGGCCGATCGAGGGAACCTGCGCCAGACCCACCACGTCGGTAATCTCCGATCCATAGCAGCCGATGAACATATCTTCCTCGGCGCCGGTCTCGTCGAGTTCCCACAAGCCGCCGGAGTTCACGTCGGCGCCCAGCAGCATCGTCGGCTGCGGGCAGGGGTTGGGGTCGCAGTCAGTGCCCTCGCCTTGCGGCAGGCCTCCATTAGTGTTGCAGTCGCTTGGCAGGAGTTCCTCGCAATGTCCGTCGGAGAAGCAGCAGGCTTCGGTCTCCGGCTGCGGGCAGGGGTTGGGGTCGCAGTCGGTGTCCTCACCTTGCGGCTGGCCTCCATTGGTGTTGCAGTCGCTTGGCAGGAGTTCCTCGCAGGTGCCGTCGGGGAAGCAGCAGGCTTCGGTCTCCGGCTGCGGACAGGGGTTGGGTTCGCAGTCGACGCCCGCTCCCTGGGGCACACCTCCATTAGTGTTGCAGTCGATCGGTGGCAGTTCCTGACAACTACCGTCGGGGAAGCAGCAGGCCTGGTCCGGCTGCGGGCACGTGGACGTCTGACAGTCGGTCCCGATCCCCAGGGGCTCGCCGCCCCATTCCAGGCAAACGTCCAGCGGCCAATCGATGCAGAGCACGCCACCATTCCCGTCGGGGACGCAACAGGCGGTGTAGCAGTTAACTGACGCGCAATCGGTGCCTGGGCCCTGGAATTCCCCGGTGCAAAACGCCTCTTCAATCTCCGTGCAGGAACCGTCTGATGCGCAGCAGGCGCCCACCGAACAGGCGGGGTCACCGTCCTGCGAGACCGTAACCGGGACGGCCAAGACGTTGTTGTCCTCGTCGGTCTCCCCTTCGGTGTCTGCCGCGTCCAGTCTTATCAACACGTAACTCTCACACGACAGCGGTAGATCTGCGGGAATCGCCAAGCTGGGCCCGGCGCCGCTGTGCAGGCCAAGCCAGCCGTCCGGGTCAGCCAGTAGCACTTCTGAGCCGATGACCAGGTCCTCCGCATCCGCAACCGCGTCGTCGGAGAGCAGGTATTCCACCTGGACCGGTGATATGAACATCGAGTACCGGACGCGGTAGTCGCGCCGGGTCACCTCTACGCTGCCCGGCGTAATCAGGTCGGTCGTGCTCAGCAGCAGGTCGGTGGGCTGCAGATCGATAAGATAGGGCAGATCAGGCGGCAGGCCGGGGAGCCTGCTGGCCGTGAAGGTGCCGCATACCGTCGTTTCCTCGGGGTGGGAGGCGTCAAAGCGCCACTCGCCGTTCAGGCCCGTTCCAGTCGCATCCAGTGATCCCTGGAAGTGGGTCTCGCCGACCTCGTATGCGGGCGAATTCACGTATTCGTTCACATAGAGGACTCCGGAGAGAGGATCGAACGACTGCTCCTGGATGATTCGGCTGGTGTCCTCGGTGGGGCTTGGGTCGCTAGGGCTGGGGAACAGCCCGAGGAGCTGCAGGTAGCTGGGGCCGTCGCTGCTCGGGTAATTCACCCGGAGGTGTTGGTCGTTCGTCTCGATCCAGGTTTCGATGAGGCCGTTGTCCTCGTCGAAGCGCAGGTACCGGATCTCGATGAGGAACCACTCGAAGAATTCGCAGCCGGGCAGGCTGTTGAACTCGAAGTGCCAGTAGCCGGCCAGCGTCTCGGGTTCACCTTCACCTTCGCCCTCACCTCCGCTGGCGGTCAGCACGTTCACCCGCCCCGGCGCCACCGAGACGGCCGATGCCTCGCCGTCGTCGATGAGCCCAATCACCCGGTAGCTGCCCGAGGCGACGCCGGCCAGAGGGACGACGGTTCGGTCGCCGGGGCCGTCGGGGTCCTCCTCGAGTGAGGAAGCGACCAGAATCTCGTTATCGTCGAACGCGGCATCGTTCGGGTCCAGGTAGATTGAGATCGTCGCGTTGTCGTCCGGGTCCTGGTCGATCCAGGCGGTCGTAAAGCTCTGAGTCGTGAACACGGTGATGTCCGTGGCCGGCTCGGTCATGGCCAGGGTCGGGGCCACGTTCTCGTCTTCCTCTTCTTCCTCGTCTTCGTTTTCGTTGCCTTCTTCGTCTTCGTTCTGGTTGTCTTCGTCCACTTGGTCGTTTGCGTTGTCTTCGCCGTCCCCGCCAAGTGCGACCACGCGGACCAGGCCCGGGGCCTGCACGATGTCCGTGGAGAGAGCGTCGGCGATCACCCCCAGCAGGCGATACTCGCCGGGGGGCACGTCCGCCCCCAGGGTGAACGTAAAGGCATCCGCCTTACCGTCCGGGTCTTCCGAGAAACCGCTCCCCAGGATGATCTCGTCGCCGCCCAAGGGCTCGTCGTCCGGATCGAGGAAGAAGGAGATGGTTGCGGCTGAGTCGGGATCCTCATCCTCGATGACCACCTCGAGCTGACCGCCCTGGGACACCTCCACATCGGTGGTCGGCACGATAAAAGTGAGCGTTGGGGGGACGTCCGGGGGCGGCTCGCCGGCACCGATAACGTAAACGGCCTCGCCGCCGTCGCCCAGATCGACTCCGAGAAACACCGCCGCCGGCAGTTCGCTGCCGTCTTGGGCCACGGCGGTGACCTCCAGACGGTCAGCCACCTCCGGTCCGATCACCATGGTGGAGGTGTGGGCCGGCACGCGCAAGAACGTGAGGTGAACAACGATGTCCCCCAGCAGGAAACGCAGCGTGACGTCCGCGTACATATCGCTGAGATTGCGGACGCGGGCGTTGACGATTCCCGCGCTGGGGACGGGCTGACCGGCGGTCCCGTCGCCGCTGTCATCGTCCTCGCCGGCGCTGTCCGAGCCGTTCCCGCCGCCGCCCTCGTCCAGATCACCACTGCTGCTTCCGCTGCCGGGCGATCCCGAAGCGGATGCACTTCCGCTGGTTCCGGGAAGACCATTGACACAGCCGATGCCGAACAGGCCGACAGTCAGAACCAGCAGGGTCACTAAGGTGCGCTTCATTACGAACCCTCCCCGGGCAATCCACCCCGCGGGGACCAGAAAGTGGGCCAAACTGTGGGTAAACGTAACCGATTAAGCCTAGCAGTAGGCCGGGGGCGAGTCAACGCCTTGTAAGGCCACCACCCTGATCGTCGCGCCGAGATGCACGAATCCGTCTGCTCGGGCGGTCATCCGACGCAGCGCCCGGCGGACGGACGTAGAGTGGGCGGGTGGCGCATCAGCCCAGCCAATCTGCCCAGGTTACCGGACGCCTGGGGCGGGAGACCCCTCGTCGGTCCGCTGGGTGATCGCCGCGCCGGCGGTCTGGGGCATAACCGCCGCCCGGGTCGGGCCGGTCGGCGGGTCATTCCCGGCGGCGCTGTTCGGCGCGTGGAGCGGCCCTTACAACGGATGTGCCCAGCACCCGGCGCCAGCTCCGCCCAGCGCATCACGTTGAAGTCTTATGGGCCCTCCACCGATACTACCCATACTGGGCCAGGTGACGGCGCGAGTGCGAGGCGATGTCTGATAACCCCTCCCCCTCTGAAGATCAGCCGGCCGGCAATCCGCTTGGCGAGGTTGGGGCCGAAGCCGATGTCGATGCCTTGCTTAAGGACGCGGCGGACTTGGCTGCGGACTTGGGCGGGGAAGTCGGAACCGATCCGGCCGACGGCACCCCGGATTCAAGCGAGGAATCGCCGGGTTCAGGCAAGCAAGCCCCAGGCACCACCATCGACGCCCAGCTCGAGGAGATCGAGGCGCTGCTGGACACAGCCGGCGGCGACGTTGGCCAAGACGAGGCTCAACCGTCTGCCCCCAGCGAACCACCACCCGTCGCCCTTGCCGAAGCGGATGCGCCGGTCACCCCGGAAGACGTTCCGGAATCGGCGGTGCTCGATACCTCCTTCTCCGACGATGCCCTGCCATCGTTTGACGAGCCCGGTGCCGGGCCAGGCCCGCGGGAGGAACTCCCGGCAAAGACCGCCGCCCTCGGCGAGCAGGGCGACCCGCCGGCTCCCGGCGAGCCCGCGACGCCCATCCTCGGGGCACCAGGTTTCGTTTTCCGGGCGGTGCACAAAGCCCTTGACTTGCTCGACTGGACCGACCGCCCTTTTGGCCCGATCGGCTACCGGACTCGCCGGGTGATCGGCTGGGTGGCGCTGGGCACGCTCTTCGCCGCCGTCTGCGTCCTGGTGGTCTCGAGGATCGGTTGACCAGCCTGCGCGGCGCCAAAAGAAAAACGTTCGCGGCCCGGAAGGACCACCTACACGGGATCAGGTTGCGAACTTCAGGCAATGGGAGCCTTTCGGAAGAGTTCCCATTGCCTTTGCTTTGGGCAAGAGCCAGCTCCTGGACAATCCGTTTCGCCCCCCGTGCGTCGCCGTCTTGATTGTCCCGGTCTCGTTGATCCGTTAGGTTGTCGTTGTGCCCCGGAGAGTACTGCAGCCTGACCATGGACGGGAGAGGCCCGCGGACGCTGTGGCCAGCGCTCGCCCGGGGCGTGCTCGGATCGGCAATTACCGTTCTGGAGAGTCCCTGGCGATGTCCCGGAGCCCGACACGAGTGTCTCTTGTCCGCGCCGGGCTGTTGGCCGGTGTGGCCCTGCTGCCGACCATCGGATGTTCACAGGCCCGGCCCGAGCCGGAGTTGCAGATCGTCAACGTCCTCAACGCCCAGGTCGATGCCTGGAACCGTGGTGATCTCGATGCCTTCCTGACCCACTACCGACAATCCGATGACCTGACCTTCACCGGCGGCGGGAGCACGACTCGCGGTTGGGCGGCAGTCCGGGCCAATTACAAAACGCGCTATCCCACGCCTGAGCGGATGGGGCGGCTCGAATTCGATCGGCTTGAGGTTCGGGTTCTGGGCGACGAGGCCGCCCTGGTGCTGGGCCGCTGGTGTCTGCGGCACGATGGAGATTCCCGCGGCGGCACGTTCTCGCTCGTGTTCCAGCGTATAGAAAACCGCTGGGTGATCGTCCACGATCAATCAGAGGCCGCAGCGCAAGCGACGGCTCAATGAGCAGCGGGTTACCTCCTCTGCGCACCGAAACCCGAGCCCCGCCGCTCGGCATGCCGGCCCGGATCCCCCAAGCCGTATCGTGGACCGTCCCCGTCCGATGCTGTACGATTCCGCTCATGGACACGAGATCAACTCGGACGGCTCAGATCTGGTTACTGGTGGTTCTGGCTAACCTAGCCGCCGTGGTCGGCTTGTCCGCTCAGGCGCCGCCGTCATCGCCTGGCGGTACCGAACCGCAGGAACAACCCACCGGACAACCGACCACGGACCAGGCCGATGCCCAACCGGGCCCCCAAATCGACCGCAGCAGCGCCCGGGCCACGATGCGCGCTTTCCTGGTGGCTGTCCAGAATGCCGCCGGCGAGCACCCGGAGCGCATCGCCGACGCCGTGCAGTGCCTGGACCTCTCCGGACTCCCGGAGGAGGACCGGGCCGAGCAGGCCCCGAAACTGGCCAGGCGCCTTGAAGCGCTCATCGACCTGAAGGGCGTCGTCATCGATGACATTCCCGAATCGACCGAGGAAGACACGTTTGTTTTCCACTCCGTGACCCAGACCGTGGACGACCAAGAGACGACCCTGGCCATCGAGCTCGAGCGCGAGTCCGAGACCGGTCTGTGGCGTTTCTCGGCCCGCACGCTGGCCTCCATCCCCGGGCTGGAAAAGGCTTTTGAGCAGCAGAAGGAGGAAAAACTCGAAGCCGCCCAGATAGAGAGCAAAGTTGACGCCGCCCGGCGCACCCCGCGGGCCACGATGAAGACGTTTCTGGAGGCGATGAATGCCGATCCGCAGCGGATCAAAGAGGCCATGGCCTGTCTCGATTCGTCCGCGGAGGACCCCAAGGGCTGGGGGGTCCGCGGCCCGACGCGGGCCGACAAGCTCAGGCACGTCATGGACCGCATCGCTCTAGTGGTGCTGCAGTCCATCCCCGACTCACCCGACGACGTCCCCTACGAGTGGTACACCGGCAAAACCGGAAACATCGCCATCGCCAGGGTGGCAGAGGGCGAGTTCGAGGGCGAGTGGCGTTTCACGCCCTCGACCCTCAAGACGCTCGATGCCCTGTACAAGGAGTTCAAGGCCAAGCCGCTCGTAGCCGAACTGCAAAAGCTGGGCAAGAAGGAACACGTCCCCATCCGACTATGGGTCCGGTCGAAGACGCCGGAAGCTTTGCAGAACCCGCTGTTGTGGCTGGAGCAGTGGCAGTGGATGGCCCTGGCTGTCTTAGCGGTCGCCGGGTACGTCGTCCACCGGATCGTGGCCGTGGCTGCGACTTTCCTGCTGGGTATCTGGCTTCGGAAGTTCAGCGCGGACCTCGATCCGAAGCTGCAGCGTCGCGCCCTGCGACCGCTGGGCCTGGTGGCCATGGCTATCCTGTGGTACGCCGGGCTCCACCTGCTGGACCTCTCCGGCGGCGTGCTTGGAGTTCTGGTCCCGGCCGCCAAGTTCGTCCTGGCGGTCGGCGTCGTCTGGCTGGTCTTTACCCTGGTGGACTTGCTCGGTGGCTACCTGCTCACCAAGGAGGAGTTCCGCTTCGCCCAGCTCGACGTGCTGGTTCCACTCCTATGTAAAGTGCTCAAGGTAGTAGTGACGCTCTTGAGCATCGTCTTCATCACCGAGGCGATGCGCTGGCAGTGGACCAGCGTGCTGGCCACCCTGGGGCTCGGCGGTCTGGCCGTTGCCATGGCCGCACGCGACACCATAGCCAACTTCTTCGGTTCCATCACCGTGCTCCTCGATCGTCCCTTTCGCGTTGGCGACTGGATCTGCATCGGCGACATAAACGGCACCGTCGAGCACGTCGGCTTCCGCAGCACGCGGGTCCGCACCTTCTACAACTCCATCATCACCGTCCCCAACTCCCGCGTGGTGGACAGCCACGTTGACAACTACGGCTTGCGCGAATACCGCCGCACCAGCACGACGATCTCCATCACCTACTCGACACCGCCCGACAAGATAGAGGCCTTCTGCGAGGGCATCCGCGAGCTCATCCGCCTCCATCCCTATACGCGCAAGGACTACTACCACGTCTACCTCAACAAGTTCGCCGCCTCATCGCTGGACATCATGCTGTATGTTTTCTTTCAAGCACCCGACTGGGCTACCGAGCTGCGTGAGCGCCACCGGCTGTTTCTGGACATCATCCGCCTGGCTGAGCGACTGGGTGTCGAATTCGCCTTCCCCACCCAAACCGTTTATCTGCAGCGCGGCGACGGCGCCGAGCGAGCCCCCGCGCCCGGGGCGGCCGAGGACGCTTTGGCTCTGGGTCAGGACTTTGCCGCCAAGGTCTTCGCCGAGGCCCACGGAGAGGGCCCGGTGCAAATTCCGCCCGTAGTGATCGAGAGCGCCCCGCGATCCCATCCAGACAAGACCACTGCTCCAGACACTGATCAGAGCAAACCCCAGTAGGGCCCCCAAGCTCGCGGATCAGAATCCCCGGGCCTTTCAACCGCAGAGACCTCATCATGGCCGCGGAACAGCGAACGAAGATCACGCCTCCGCCCGCGTGAAACACCGCGCGAACTGAAGTTCGCGGCTCGTTTCGGCGAGAATCGGTCAGTTTGAGGAGGTCAGTGAGAGCGTTTTCGCTCGATCCAACGACGGAGTTTGCCGACCGGCAGAGCGTTCAGGACGCGGTCCGGCGTGGCCCCGCCACGGCGGGCGGTGGTGACGCCGTAGGTCATCTCGGTCAAGGTTCCCGTCTGGTGGGCATCGGTGTTGATGGTCAGCATGACCCCGGCGTCCAGGGCCTGGCGGATGTGCAGGTCCTTGAGGTCCAGGCGTTGCCAGGCGGCGTTGATCTCCAGGGCGGTTTCGGTCTCGGCCGCCGCGGCAGCGACGGCGGCCATGTCCAGGTCCATGGGGGCCCGCGTGCCGATCAGTCGGCCGGTGGGGTGGCCTATGGCCGAGACGTACTTGTTGCCCATCGCCCGCAGCGTACGTTCGGTCGGTGAGACCCTGCCCCCGATCATGGCGGAGTGAATGCTGGCCGTTACAAACTCGCACTGGGCCAGGATCTCGTCGGGATAATCGAGCGATCCGTCGGCCAGAATGTCGCACTCACAACCCGTCAGCACCGTGATGCCGCGCAGCTTCTCATTCACCTGCCGCATATCGTCCAGGTGCTGCCGCATCCGCTTAACCGACAGACCGTTGGCGATGGCGCTGCTCTTGGTATGGTCGCAGACGCCGATGTATTTGTAGCCGAGCCGCTTGCCAGCCAGGGCCATCTCCTCGATCGTGTTCTTGCCGTCGCTGGCCACGGTGTGCACGTGCAAATCGCCACGGATATCGTCGAGCGTGACCAGCTTCGACGGGTCCAGCTCCGGATCGAACTCGCCGCGATCCTCGCGCAGTTCGGGCGGGATGAAGGGCAGGTCCAGCTTCTCGTAGATCTCGCCCTCCTCGGCACCGGCGATGGGCTTATCGCCCTCGAACAGGCCCCATTCGTTGAGCTTCCACTTGCGTTTGACGGCCAACTCACGAAGGTGGACGTTGTGCTCCTTGGAGCCCGTAAAACACTGCAAGGCCGCGCCATAGGACTCGGGCGGTACGACGCGGAGCTGGACCCGCAGCTCCCGGCCGTCCGGGGCGATTACGGTGATCGAACCCTTGGTCGCCCCGGCCCCCACAATCCGCTGGACCCCGGGTTGGGAGA
>Ga0114922_10006927_pt1 | contig 10381 bp, 13 predicted proteins | sample AartaG_FD_100975 | JGI IMG/M metagenome (GOLD analysis project Ga0114922, IMG submission 100975) | Deep subsurface microbial communities from Aarhus Bay to uncover new lineages of life (NeLLi) - Aarhus_00045 metaG | ecosystem: Environmental > Aquatic > Marine > Oceanic > Sediment | place...
ATTCAAAAAGCCTTAGAACAGTGTTTTTTGAATGACTTCTGATTCACAACGCTCGCAGAATCCTTCTTTGACCTGTTCATTGGCGAGTACGGTCTTGCAGGAAGGACACCAGTTCACAGGCGCTTTCTTCTTGTAGGCAAGGCCATTCCTGTATAACAAGAGAAAAAACCACTGGGTCCATTTATAGTACCGTGGATCACTGGTATTGACCTCCTTTGACCAGTCATACATCGTACCCATTCTTTTAAGCTGTTTTCTGATGCCATCGATATTCTCTGCCGTGGAAACAGCCGGGTGGATTCCCTGTTTAATTGCATAATTCTCCGCTGGCAGTCCAAAGGCGTCGTATCCCATCGGTTCGAACAGGTTATACCCCTGCATCCGCTTGAAACGGGCCCAGGTATCTGTCGGGCCGTAGTTATACCAGTGACCAATATGAAGACGATCTCCCGAAGGATAGATAAACATGACCAGACAATACAGCTTTTTCTCGATATCGGTCATGTCGGTTTCATAGAGCTTCTGCTCATCCCAGATCTTTTGCCACTTTTTTTCGATTTTAGCAAACGGATAGCTATCCATCAATTTCTCCAGATGACTCCAATATAACCTTAAATATAACAATCCGATCAGTAAAAACCAATGACAATTTAGTTTGGGATTTGGTTAATTGGATTTTATTTTCATCATCTTATGTGTAATCAGTGAAATCCGTGGTGAATAATTCCACACTATTTCCGATGCATCCAAATATACCCCACACCTCCTCCCAGCGTAGAAATAGAAAGAGCGGCCCCAAAAAACAGCCATCCAAAGGTCTGACCGAATAAAAAAGAATAAGCGGCCTGGGTGAAAAGGACAACTCCTCCGGTGATGATCAGAGTCAGTACGAAACGATTTCTATTAAAAAGACAATAAAGAAGAAAACTCCATGGGATAAAAATGAGATAACAAATACCGAATTTGACTGCTTTATTTCGCCCCATCTTGAGTACATGAGTGAGATAATCGATATCACCTTGCACACTCCCTCCCCTCGGTTGCCCATCCACAAACAATCTTTCCACACCCCTGTGAAAGGTGGCAACAAGGTGATGAATCCCACGGTCTTCCAGTACAGACCTGGCCTTTAGATGGATCCGGGATCCATTTAAACCCGTGAGAGGTGTTCGCACTCTGAAATGGATGTCTCGACCCGACTGTCCCAGGGTAAAGTTACGCCAATCCGGATTGCATGATATTGAGACGATGCGTGACGGTCCTGATTGGACAAGATTTCCAGTCCGAATCCATACTTCAATTGTCATCTGGCAGGTCTCTCCAAGGGCTCGAACAATTTTTTCACTCCGTTTTGGACTCTTCAATAGTTCGCCCTCGCGAATATAGACACCCTTCATATTCTCTAACCAGCGAATGTTTCCGCCCACGAGGTTGAGGGGTTCACCAAATCCGGAATAATCGTGCACCGTGTCCCCCACACCTTCAACAAATGTATACAGGGCCACCAGTCCCAATTCTCGACGTGCTTCAAGGTTTGGATTTGACCATCCCGAATAAAAGAGCGTCTGAATGCCTCTGTTGCGTAATGCTTTCCTATAAATGGCAATATGGAACACTTCACCCTCCCAGGGGCGATCCAGGGTGCCTTCATTCCCCACAATCATGGGAAAACTCTCATCCCAGTTCTCCAGATCGTTTAATCCGGCCGGAAGAAAAACCAAAATGATAAATGCAACACCGTAGAGGCTTACAATGAGAATATGTGTGAATCGTTTTACTCTTTCATTCATCCTTCGCCAATAAAACGTCTCCCTCAACAGCCATCTCGTGACGACGGAGTAACCTAAAATGGTTCCGGTCATATTCAAGCCCAAATCAAGAATCGATGTGGTACGGGGCAGGAACAACTGAGCCATTTCGATTAATCCACTGAGCAGACCACCGGCTATTACAGGAGTTCGAAGTCTCTTTAAAATTTTTTCATTTTTAGACCGAGGCAGTAAGAGGGAGAGAAGGTATCCGAAAGGGATAAAAAGCACAATGTTGCCCATTATATCCATCATCCGCATATGTAAGACAAATCTTAGGATACGCTCAGGATCATAACTGAGAAGTTTCTCAAGCCAAAAAGAGGAAAACTCAAAGGGACTCAAGGTCAGGACAATGAGAAAAATGATATAGGTGAGAAAAAGAACATGATACCGAATCCGTTTTCTCCATCCATTTTGCAATTTAGTACTCACAGTGGGTCCTTTCATGAGGAACGTTTTATATGCATTAATTACCACAGATTTCACAGAACACATAGATTACAATTCATTTCGTGTTCTCGTAATTCCGGAGCATTTTTAATCTTCCTAATAAAATAACAGATTTTACATCCCATCGCAAGAAGTTTATCCCCTCATTAAAATAAATGTCAATCCTTTATCTCTTGACAACTCGAAACTTTCTCCCTATATTATTTACGTATGAAAAACGATAAGCGAAAACTCATCGTCGTTGGTGACAGGGTTCTTGTGACACTCGATGAAGGCGAAGAACGCACCAAAGTGGGACTCTACCTGCCACAGACCGTCATCGATAAAAATTCTGTCCAAAGTGGGCGGATCATAGCCACGGGGCCAGGAACGCCTCTCCCAGGTCCAACCGATTTGGATGATGAACCCTGGAAGGACGCTCTGAAGGAAGTCAAACATGTCCCCATGCAGGCCCAGGTCGATGATTATATCATCTTCCTGAGAAAAGCCGCCGTCGAAATAAAATACGAAGGCAATACTTACCTCGTCCTCCCTCAGGCTGCGATCCTCGTTATCCTCCGGGATAATGAAAAACTGACCGTATAAACAAAGATTGATCCGTAAGGCACAAACAAAGGAGAGATCCTTGAATGAACAATTGAGTGGAGATGAACTAAATGCTCTCATCCGGAGCGTCTTCTCTATTGGGCCACGGGATAAACGATTAGCGATTCTTGTAGATGTTCCCGATGCAACGATACCCGACAATGAATCGTGGCGCGAGCGGCGAATCATTGCCGCTGGCTGGAAAAATGAATTAGACAAAACCAAGGCCTCCCTGAATCTGGAATCTGTCGACCTTGTGGTCTATCCCAATGTCCACAGCAACAATGCAGATCTACCGGAGACGGTATACACAATTGGGACTATTTCAGAAAGTGTTCATGCCGACGATATCGCTGCAATGGGCATCCCCCATTCATTGGAAGGGTTCTTATCAACACACCAGATCATACTCGCTCCTACGGAATTCTCCACCACAGCACCCTTAAAGCTCCTGGCAAGGGAACTCCGCTTTCGAGCTGCGACCATGCCCGGTTTTTCCCGGGAGATGATCCCCGCCCTGCGGTTGGACTATGAAGAGATCAATCGCAGAGTCCGGGCTGTTAAGAAGGAGCTGGACTCGGCCACAGGAATGGATATTCAATTTTCTGTGGAAGGAGAAAAGCAGGTTTCGATTCATTTTGATCTCAGATTCCGCCTGGCCCATGCATCAGGTGGACGGTTTCCTGAGCCGGGTCTTGCCGGAAATCTTCCCAGTGGGGAATGTTATATCGTTCCCTATGAAGGTGAGAAAGAAGAGCCAAGCATGTCCCATGGTACCCTTCCGGTTCAGTTCGAAAATGAAATTGTGATCTACCGTATCGAGAAAAATAAGGCAGTCGAGATCTTGAGTTCAGGTGCCTATTCGAAGAGAGAGAGAGACAAAATCAACGAGGAACCCGCATACAGCAATATTGCAGAGATTGGCTTTGGTATTTTGAAAGATTTTGGTCTTAAACCTATTGGAAAGATTCTATTAGATGAAAAGCTGGGACTCCATGTTGCCTTCGGACGAAGCGATCACTTCGGAGGTGCAGTGGGTGTTAAGGACTTCTCTGCACCCGATAAGGTGGTTCACATCGATAGAATATATATACCAGAGACCCAGAGCAAGGTACGGGCGGATCATGTCATCCTCAAATTTGAAGATGGCCCTGATCGTATTCTGATGGAAAATGGACAATATTGTATTCAGTTTAAATAACTTCACTTTTGTAATAATTCAAACGATTAATCATATTTTCGTCACTCAACCTTTTCATCACCCATCCCATTGCGATGATCCTCTTTATGCTTCGATAAACCCGGATATAGTGTTTTTAAACAATCGGGACAAATACCATGACTGAATTCGGCGTTGGAGTGGCTTTCAATATAGGCCTCGAGTTTATTCCAATACCCATTATCATCCCGTATCTTCTTGCAGGAAGCGCAAATGGGAATCAACCCATGCAATGTCTTAATTTTTGATAATGCTTCTTCGAGCTCGGCAATGAGCTTTTCCCGGTCCGCCTCAACCTGTTTGTGTTCGGTAATATCTTTCGTGACCCCCCGATACCCTTCCAGATTTCCATCATCATCCAAAACAGGCACACCACTGGTGACGAGACACACGCATCCACCCTCTTTATGAAGATCCCAACTTTCCAGATCCACCATGGGGCATTTTTCCGCCATTGTTTTATAAAACAGATCCCGAATCCTTTGGATTTCATCAGGACGTTTCGTATCGAATAATGTCTTTCCGATGATCTCATCAGGAGAATATCCCAAAATTTCTTGTACCTTGTCAGAACAATAGGTATACGTACACTTTTCATCGATTTCCCATATCCAGCCGGCCATACTGAAGACAATATCCCGGAAACGTCTCTCACTTTCGCGGACCGCTTCATCCACCAACTTTCGTTCAATCATTTCTATTTTAAGTCGTTCATTCACGTTTCTTTTCTCTTCCTTAATAGTTTTTCCACTACGTTGAGTAAAATCTCAGTCTTCGTGCCTTTTACAATGAATGCATCTACATGATTCTCTATAGCTAACTCGACATCTTTGGTCATGTTCTTACAAGTCAGTATGACGATAGGGATGTTTTTAATTTTACTATCGAATTTGATCAAGCGGCACACTTTATGGCCACCCATCTCCGGAAGCATGAGATCGAGAATAATCAGGTCTGGCCTCTCTTTTTGGGCAAGATTGAGCCCCTGTAATCCGTCCATGGCCACGAGCACTCTATATCCGATGGATTCGAGGCGTATTTGTAACATCCTGCTATAAGTCACATTGTCTTCAATGATGAGAATGCGTTTTTGATTCGAATGATTCATGAAAACCTTTACAATTTATTCATTTACCGAAAAGTCACAACGAAAAATAAGACGTGACTATCCAAAGAGGTTACCCCATGCCTTCGAAAGCATCCTTTTAAAATCAGGGAGGTACAAGGGATTTTATTCTCCTTATAAATCTTTTACTATCAAAGGGTTTTGTGAATATTACAGATACACTATATTTTTCCGCATTGTCCTTCACCTCATCATCGATCGTTTTTCCTGTCATAATCACCACAGGAAGGGTACATTTGGAGGGAAAATTATGGATCCTTTCCAAAATGGCAAACCCACCACCGGCAGGCATCATCAAATCAAGAATCATGAGTTGATAATCACCCTGCAAAATCTCCCTTGTACCGGTATATGCATCAGCGGCAATGTGTACTTCATAACCCGCCGACTCCAATCTCATCCCAACCATTCTGGCAAAACTCGGCTCATCCTCTACAATAAGCACTTTTTTCCGTTCACTCATGGAATCTTCCTTCGGTCTCATTCATATTTTTAAACAGCTAACAGATCCATCACTTTTTCCTTCAACGCCTCTCCCGTGATGGATTTATCGATAAAACAAATATCATTTTTCCTATCATCCCGGCGAACCAAACCTTCCGGGTGATTGTTTTGGTTTAAGACCAAAAAAGGGTTCTGAAGATCCTTGTTCTCCTGTTTCAGTTGTTCAATCACATCTAACGCGTCCATATGCTCATACCTGGCATTCAAAATAATCAAGGAGGGCATTCGTTTCTGAGTTAAATCCACCATTTCTTCAAGATCGGAAGTCTCAATCATATGATAACCATCCCCTTTAAGAGCATTCTTGATCCGGTTGGAAGGTGACTGTCTATCGTGAAAGACTAAAATGCTCGGAGGTGACACCTTTTTTAATGTAAAATAAAAGATGGTGCCTTTTCCCAATTCAGATTCCGCCCAAATCTCACCGCCATGTTTATCAACAAGTCCTTTGGCGATAGCCAAACCTAATCCTGTTCCCTTATTTTCCGGATCTTCTTTTTGTCCAAATTGTTCAAACTTTGAAAATAACCTGGTAAGATTTTCCTCAGATATACCGACACCGGTATCCGAAACACAACACAATACAAGGTCATGCTTTTCTTCGATTTGTATTTTAATCTTCCCTCCGGGCTTCGTATGCCGAATCGCATTGTTGATTAGATTGTGAAAAATTTGTATAATTTTATCTTTGTCAACATAGTTATGAAGAGGTTGACTGGGGACATTTGAATAAATACAAATATCTTTGTCATGTGCGTATTTTTCAAAGTTTTTTTGAATTTTCTTAACGATCTCACAGAGATCGACCAGAGATCTTCGCAACTCAATTTTACCTTCTTCAATCTTTGACAGGTCCAGGAGATCTGTCACCAGACGGACTAAACGATCGATATGCTCCAGGGTATCTGCAAGTACCTCTTTTTGAGTCGTAGTGATTTCACCTATAATTCCATCCAAACACAGGGAAATTCCTTCCCTCATGATCGTAATGGGTGTCCGTATTTCATGAGAGACCATTGAAACGAAATCACTCTTTAACCGATCGAACTTCTTCAATTTCCTATTCGCCTCTTTAAGAGCCTCTTCTGCTCGTTTTTGCTCAGTGATATCTTTATGGACACCACGGTACCCTTTCAGTTCACCATCCTCATCCAATATTGGTACGCCATTGGTGACGAGACAGATGTGTGACCCATTCTTGTGTAGATTCCAGTTCTCAAAATCCTTTATTATTTTTTTATTTTCAGATACTTCATTAAATTCTTTCTGGAATCTCTGTGCTGCTTTCGGTGGCATCAGATCTATAAAATTGCGTCCTGTCATCTCATCAGGAGTATATCCTAAAATATCTTGAACCCTCTCTGAACAATAGGTGTACACACCTTTCTCGTCTGTCTCCCAAATCCAGACCACCATACTCAAAGCAATATTTCTGAAACGCTTCTCACTCTCACGCAGAGCTTCCTCTTTCCACCTCAGTTCTGCAACTTCGAGTCGGAGTTGTTCATTGATTTTTTCCAATTCAAAAGCATGCTTATCAACCATATCGACTTTTCCTCGTACGATCTAATAACCTGTGTACGACATCTAGAAAAATTTCAGATCTCGTCGTCTTGATAATATAGGCCTCCGCACCACTTTCCTTTGTCTGTTGGGCATCTTCATCCAAATCCCTGGACGTTAAGATAATGATTGGAATTTGTCGTAATTTCTTATCAAATTTGATCAGACGACACAATTTATGACCGTCCATCAATGGAAGCATGAGGTCCAGGATGATGAGATCGGGTACTTCTTTTCGTATCATATTCAATCCTTCCAAACCATCCCTGGCCGGTATGACATGATATCCTTTGGACTCGAGCTGTATTCTGATCACTTTGCGATAAATGTCATCATCGTCGACAATGACAATTTTATTTCGATTGTCTTTTTCCATAAAAATACATCATTTTTTTTAAATGTCCTATCCCCTTAAACAGAACGTGCACCATGAATCGTTTATGCTGGAATAATCCCCATAATTTTTTCGACGAACGTAGCAGGATCGTAATGTTTTTGAAATATCTCTGCCACATCATAGGTTTCTGCCTTTGACCTCATTTCTTCATCTATCGGTTTCCCAGTCATAATCACCACAGGAATAGTGACCGTAGATGGATTGTTTCTCAATCTTTCTAAGAGTGCAAAACCTCCGCCTGCGGGCATCATTAAATCAAGGATGACCAGATCAGGTTGATTTTTCACAATATCATGCATCCCGAGATAGGTATCCAATGATATATGAACTTTGTAGCCAACATTTTCTAATCTCAATTTGACAACCTTGGCAAAATCCAACTCATCCTCCACGATTACAATCTTTTTTTTCTCCTTCATCGAGTTCTCCTTTTTGATATGACTTTTACCACTACTCCGAATACGACTCATCACCAGGTTAAATCACAGAATTTCAACATTTACGTGCAAATCAGTATGCATCGCAATCTTCTTATAGACATCATGAATCAACTTGGCACCAAAGACTTGATCTTTTCCACAAATGCTCTACTCTCATACGGCTTCAAGATAATATCTGCAACATTGTAAACTTTGGCCTTCTCTCTCACTTCATCATCAATCGTCTTACCCGTTAGAATAATAACAGGTATATTTGCTTTGTCCGGCCTCTCATGAACCTTTTCCAAGAGAGCAAACCCTCCCCCTCCCGGCATCATTAAATCAAGAACAAGAAGATTGAAATCCTCTTCCATTACCTTCTGAGTACCATTTTCGGTATCGGTGGCCAAAGCAACTTCATAGCCCGCCGACTCCAGGCGTAACTTCACCATTTTGGCAAATTCTAATTCATCTTCGACAATAAGAATTTTTCTGGTTTGACTCATTTGTTTTCTCCTTATCAGTACGATTCATTCAAAACCGTTTTTTCACTCATCAACATTTTTTTGACTTTACTGCGTAATTCGACCGGTTCAATGGGTTTTCTAATAATCGGAATGGCTCCATGGATATCAACTTGACTCAGAAGGTTCGTGTCTACAGTATATCCACTGCTGATGAGAATAGGAATGTTGTTCGTTCGCACATCCTGCTTTAACCGGCCGATCACTTCGTAACCACTCATTCCGGGAAGTACTATGTCGAGAATGATGAGGGATATGTGTTCCTTTTGGACAATTTCAATGGCTTCTTCTCCCTCAAATGCTTCACGGAACCGGTATTTGTCATCGCACAATACTCTTTTAATTATATTTACTATCGTTTTTTCATCATCCACAATTAATAATCTGGGAAAAGGACCCTTTTTTAGTGTGAACCGGATAGTCGTCCCTTTGCCCAGTTGTGATTCCACCCACACCTTGCCGCCATGCATTTCAACCAATCCTTTCACAATCGCAAGCCCCAATCCGGTTCCTTTATAACCAGGTCCTTCCACTCTACCGAATTGTTGAAATTTTGCAAACAGCTTTGGAATGTTCTTTTCTGCAATACCAACACCCGTGTCTGACACACTACATTCTATAATATCTTTCTTTTCTCCTAAGTGAACACGAATCTCTCCCTTCGATCCGGTGTAACGAATGGCATTACTAACGATATTGCCTATAATCTGGTAAATTTTCTCTGCATCTGCAAAAAGCCTCACAGGTTTATCCGGTAACTCTCTGATGAAAGAAATCCCTGCCTCATGAATTTGCTGCTCGTACTCTTCGAATATATCATTGATAATTTGACACACATCCAGCGAACTTTTTTTAAGGTTCAGTTTCTCAGTTTCAATTTGTGACACATCGATTAGATCTGAAACCAACATGGCCAATCTGTCGATATTCTCCAGTGTACTGGTTAATAAATCGTGCTGAGTCTCCGTAATATCACCGGCAATTCTATCAAGACACAATGAAACACCTTCTCGCATGATGGCGATGGGTGTGCGAAGTTCGTGGGAAACGGTGGAAAGGAATTCATTCTTTAACTGATCGAGCATTTTGAGTTTCTCATTGGCCGCGATTAATTTCAACTCTGTCTGTTTTCTTTCTATCGCATAATGAATGACACGTTCCAGTAATTGCCACCCTATTCCCTTTTTTACCAGATAGTCCTGAGCACCCCTTTCAACTGCTTCGATGGCAATTTTTTTATTATCCGGATCACATAAAATAACAATTGGAATATCAGAAGCAAAATCGTTCAATCGAATGAAAGAGTCAATGCGATTATTGTCTGACAGTGAGAAATCCAACAGAATGATATCAATATTGGTTTCGGCTATGAAACTAAATGCATCGGAGAGATTGTTAAAAGAGGTCAGCCTGAAGTCTTTAAGATCCTGACGACATTTTGACAATATTGATTTTATTGAGAGTGTATCATCGAAGTTATTCCTAATCAACAATACATGAATTTCTGCTTTGGCCATATATACCTCATTCTCAACGATGCGGATTGCAATTCTTTCGATTCAATTATCGCAATCGATTCGACTTAGTTTTTCTTCTTTCTCTAATTGTTGAATTTGCTTTTTGGCCAGTCGACTCGGCATGGTCCTGTTATTTTCCCAACGATTTACCGTACAGAGCGTAACTCCCAACCGATGAGCAAATTCTTCCTGTGTTAATCTCAAAGACACTCGGATCTGCTTCAGTTCATTTCCATCCATTAATTCCATCTCCTACAATTTTTTCC
>Ga0114922_10006928_pt1 | contig 10381 bp, 7 predicted proteins | sample AartaG_FD_100975 | JGI IMG/M metagenome (GOLD analysis project Ga0114922, IMG submission 100975) | Deep subsurface microbial communities from Aarhus Bay to uncover new lineages of life (NeLLi) - Aarhus_00045 metaG | ecosystem: Environmental > Aquatic > Marine > Oceanic > Sediment | place: Aarhus...
AAAGATGTTTGGATTAAAATATCCAATTTTCAGCGCCCCTATGGGTCCCTTCTTCACGCGTGAGTTAGCTTTAGCAGTGAGCGAAGCGGGTGGATTAGGTGTATTATCGAACGTTAACATAGTAGGTACTGACCCTGTCGAGGAACATAAAAAAAGCATTGAATTTATGATTGAGCACACTGATAAACCTTTTGGACTCAACATTCTCACATCACGCAACAATCTTGGAGTCAAAGAAATGATCACCGATATACCTAAGATCATTATGGACAATCCTAAAATGAGAGAACAATGCGTTTATTTCTTAACTTCTGCGGGTTCTTCAAAACTCCTTCCTTCTTCTAAGTCTTTTCAAGAACTTAGAGAGAAATCAGGAGTTAAACATTTTCACGTGGCTCCAGCGCGCTGGTTAGCTCAGAAATGTGTAGATGCAGGAGTAGATGGAATCGTCTGTACTGGCACTGAAGGCGGTGGCCACCAATCCTATGAAAAAGTAACGACACTGGTGTTACTTCAGCAATTAAATGAAGCTTTTCCTGATTTACCGAAAATAGCTTGTGGTGGTTTTGCTACCGGAGAAGCCTTAGCTGCTGCTTTATCATTAGGAGCAGGAGCAGTTGCAATGGGATCAAGATTTATTGCCTCTAAACAGAGCGAATTTAGTAAAGAATACAAAGCATTAATTCCTCCTGGAACACCACAGGATACTGGTCTTTATACGGGATCTTTTGGTCCAATCCGATTATACCGAAATAAGTACGCTTTAACACACCCGGCACCTTCCACAAAAGAAGAAATGATTGCATATGAGAAATCTATAACTCTTGAAATGATGCAAAAAGATGCAGATGCTTACGATAGAGTATATAACGGAGACACTGAAAATGGAGCGGTTTTACTGGGACAATCTATCGGTGTTATCGACAGTATAGACGATGTTAACGACATCATTGAAAGAGTAATGAAGGGAGCAGAAGCAGCAATTAGAAAGAATTATTCTTCTCTAAAGTAAGAAAAAATATTAACTTTTTTTTTTAATATTAAATATAAGGAATAATGAAATCGTATTTTTTAAAATAGTGAAGTTAACCCATTAGGAGTGTCGTGTTATGAGTTCAGAAAAAAATAAAGGAAAAACCCGAAGTCGTTCCCCTCAAAAAAAAGCTGAACAGTTTGAACGCATTTTAGACGCGGGAAAACAATTATTTATTGAAAAGGGAACAGAAGGATTTAGCTTACGGGGATTAGCTAAAATTCTTGACATGAACCAAAATAACCTATATAATTATATTGACAGCAAGCGAGAACTTTGGATAGCTATTCGAAATAAATTCTATAAGCAATTTAAAGATGAGAATCTAAAGATAATAGAATCTCATAAAGGCTCTAATGTGGATCTATTAATGAAAATCTTTAATCATTTTCTCGAATTTGCTGAAAATGACCCCGCAGCATCAAGTATGATGCATATTATCCCTTCACCACCGTCTGACAAGGTAGGGAAATTTGAAAAAGAATACAAGACGTTTAATTTTTTAGACGGGACAACTCGAAAAATACAGGAAGCCATAAATAACGGAGAAATTAAAGAAGAAAACAGTGCAATCCTTTCCTTCTTTATATATAGTTTAATTTTAGGGGCTTCAATTGTAGAATATAATATGAGAGTTCTTGAAGACAATAATAATGAGAATGAGCTAACAAACGCAGACGAAACTAGTCAATTTAAAACTCAACCTTTTTCAAGTCAAGAATTTAGGAAGTATGTGTTAAGAAAATTAGAATTGGGATTAACAGATCCGAATTTAATTGTAAAAGAATCTGACTATAAAGACTAGAACTTTTTTTCTCTCTAAATTATCGCAATCGAGAATAAACTCTAGTTTAATAATATCAAATCTATACCGCGAAATCAAAAAAAAATATTATAAATATACATAGATCATTAATTTATATATCAAAAAATTTAAAGTGAAAAACAAATGGGAATGTTAGATGGAAAGGTTGCCATAGTAACTGGAGCTGGACGTGGTTTAGGAAGGGAAGAAGCGTTATTAATGGCAAAAGAAGGATGTAATTTGATTGTTAATGATATCAGTGGAGCCGATGAAGTAGCAAAGGAATGCGAAAAGCTTGGAGTTAAAGCTATTTCTAATAGTGACTCTGTAACTGATTTTAAAAAAGCAGCTGAAATGATTGATCAAGCTATTTCAGAATTTGGTAAATTAGATATTGTGGTGAACAATGCTGGGATTATTAGAGATAGAATGATCTTTAATATGTCGGAGCAAGATTTCGACGATGTTGTTGCTGTTTCCTTGAAGGGAACGTTTAATTTAACTCGCCACGCGTCTGTTTATTTTAGAAAGATGGGTAAAGAAGATCCAGGAGTAAAAAATTTTGGACGGATTATAAATACAGCTTCAGATTCAGGATTATATGGTAATCTTGGTCAGTCTAATTATGGTGCGGCTAAATCCGGTATAGCCACTTTCACTTCAATAGTATCTCGAGAAATAGCTAAATATGCCACAGTTAATTGCGTAGTACCAAGTGCAAGAACACCAATGACTACCGACGAAACTCCGAAAATGGTTGAATGGATGAATACTAAAACGAAAGATGGATTCGACATTTTTCATCCAGCTCATTTTGCCCCTCTTGTGGTGTTTTTAGCTTCAGATGAAGCTAAAAAAATTAACGGGGAGGTTTTCAGAGGAATTGGTGATAAAGTTTGGGTGTATCGTGGATGGAGAGCTGTGAAGATGATAGTTAACCATGGTAAACCGTTTACTGCCGAAGGCTTAGCTGAACGCGTTAAAAGTGAGTTGATGAAGGATTTACCATCTAAGTTTGAGGGTGCTGCTTCACAAGATGTGTTGTTTGGAAAATAAATTAATTCTAATAAAAATATGAGAAGATTATTATGACAAAAGTAAAAAATGTTGTTATGTTAGGATTTGGAGACATGGGAAAGGGAATTGCCCAGGTCTGCTTAATGGCTGGATATAAAGTTATAGCGGTCGATGTTAGTGACGAAATTATCCAAAAAGGATTAGAATATAATAAAACAGGATTCGAAAAACTCGAAGCTAAAGGGAAATTACCCGAAGGCGTGAAAGGATCAGATATTTTCGCAAATTTGAGCGTAAATAAAGATCTAGCTGAAGCCGTTAAAAATGCTGATATAGTTATAGAAGCTGTCGTTGAAAAAATAGATCTTAAACAAAAACTCTGTAACACAGTTATTGAAAATTCACCCGATCATTGTATTTTTGCGTCGAACACATCGTCAATGAGTATTACTGAAATTGCTCAAGGCTGTAATAAACCGGAAAATGTTATTGGAATACACTTTTTTAACCCTGCTCCTTTGATGCGACTAATAGAAGTGATAAAAAGTGATAAAAGCTCCGACGAGGCAATGGATATTGGAGTCGAGTTTTCGGAATCTTTACCTTGTTTAAGAGGGAAGCGATTTGTCGCTCGCGTTCTTAAAGATCGTCCTGGATTTATCGTTAACCGCGTTTTATCACCAAGCAGTATGTATTCAAATTATATTGTTGATCTGGCGTATGAGAAAGGAATTCCATGGGAACAAGTAGACGCCGACTTATCCGGCCCTAATGCTCCAATGACTTCGCTTACACTTTCAGATTTTACTGGTAGGGACATTTCTTACCATACCCAATTATATTACGCTGAGAAACTTTCTCCTGATTATAAACCCGGTAAAGTTTTAGAGATGCACGTCAAAGAAGGGAAATTGGGAAAGAAATCAGGTCAAGGATTCTATGATTGGTCTAAAGGACGACCACAGCCTGATCTTTCTAAAAAAGCCGGCCTAGTAAACCGTTTAGTATTCGGAGCTATCAGTGCTAATGAGGGATGCAGAATATTAGAAGAAGGCGTCGTTTCTAGTTGGAAAGTTATTGACGAAGCGATTTTAGCGGGAATGAACTTTCCAGGACCAATGAAATTCGCAACTGAGCACTACGAAGAAATGGCTAAAATCTTAGAAGAATATTCTGAGAAATTGCAAAAACCATATTTGAAACCTTGCGAATTATTAAAAACTGGCAAGTTTGTTGATATGGTTTAAAAAAAGAAAAAAGACAAAAAATTTTATTTTATTTTTTTTAATTATTTACCTGTAAATTCAGGTTTTCTCTTTTGTAAAAATGCTGTCACACCTTCGATAACATCTTCAGATTGTGAATTAACGGCATAACCCAAATATTCAAATTGGATCCCAACATTTAGAGGAACTTGAGATCCATAATCTATTGCTTTTTTTATGACAAATAGACTTTTTGTGGCTGCAATTCCTAACCAAGCTGCTTTTTCATGCACTAAATCTTCGAAATCATCAGTATCGACCAAGTATGATACCACGCCCCAATTATACATTACTTCAGCTGAATAATGCTCACCGAAATACATCATGGTTTTGGTTCTTGTTTTCCCTAAAGTTCTGATTAATCGTTGCGTTCCTCCATTGAAGGGAGCGATACCTCGCTTAATTTCTGGAAAACCAAATGTAGAGCGTTTTGATGCAATAACAATATCGCATACTAGTACTAGTTCAAATCCGCCACCTAAAGCGAAACCGTCAACTGCAGCTATGATAGGTTTTGGAAATTTCTCGATTGAATCATAATACTTTTGTCTTAAATGCATCGCTTGACTCATATCCATTAAATTTTTTGGATCAACATCGGGATTCCTACGACTTGATAGATCAGCGCCAGCAGAAAAAGCTGGTTTTTTAACGAAATCTATAGTGCCTCTCAAAACTACGCATCTAACCGATTTGTCTAATTCCATCGATTCAAAAGCATCAGCAATCTCTTTTAAGGTTTTAGTTTGCAAAGCGTTTAGTCTCTCTGGACGATTAATTGATATTACTGCGTAATTCCCCTCTTCCACTATATCAATTTTAATATGTTCAAATTTAAGTTCTGACAATTCAAAACTCACCTATAGTATTTTATAAAATAAAAATAAGGATAGTATTAAAAATAATCTAATTAAAAACGAGAAGATACTCTCGGATTGCCTTCTTTACCTTCTTTGCCTCTAAAATAGTACCCAAATAGATAACCTAGTATTACTCCAACAAATATGTACATTATCGCAACATTCACGATTAAGACGAGTAAATAATTTAAAAAGAGGCTAAAATCAAACCCAAAATATAAAGAATAATATATCCATGAAAAGAGATCTATAAAAAACAATGCTAAAACGGAACCAACCAATCCTACGATTATACCCGTTTTAATGTGCGATTGAGAATCCTGTTTCTTTTTAAAAGTAAAGTAGAGGCCAAGACAACATCCTGCAACGAAATACATATCTCCAAAAAAAACAAAATAAATAGGCATAATTATCTGCAAGATACCAGTAAATAAGGAACATATAAGAATTCCAATCACCATATTATATCTTTCGAGAAATCCATACTCAGACTTGATATCCATTTTTTTTTCACTTCTTTTTCTAAAATTAGTATTAGTAGTTGTCCATTAAATAAAGAATTTTTCAAATTAATAATGATGGTTAAAACGAAAAAGAGACATTTTCTTTTTAACTACTTCTTGCATGTCTACAACCTATAGCGATTTTCTTGCGTCATTTTTACTCCCGTAAAATTCAAGCTGATGTTAATTATAAAATATAAATAGGAGATAAGAATTAATAATAAATATACAATTTACATTTAAAAACATAATTCTTATAAAATTTCCTAAACGGAAAATACAGCGTAAGCTTGTATTCTAAACCAATCCGAAATTTAAAATAAGAAAACATAAGTATACAAACTCATATAAAAAATTAACAATATGAATATGGAGATGTTATAATGGAAAATCAAGAAGAAATACAAGATGAAGATGACGTAAAAATTATTAGAACTACTTCTGCTTTTGATTGTGGAGGGCGCTGTCCCTTAAGGTTGCATGTTAAAGATGGAAAAGTTATAAGAGTAGAAGGTGACGATTCTGCAGATTCTGACAAGCAACTTAGGACATGTATAAGGTGCAGGGCACTCAGACAGTACATTTATCACCCCGAAAGATTGAAATATCCTCTGAAAAGAGCTGGTCCTAAGGGTTCAGGGAAATTTGAAAGGATTTCATGGGATGAAGCTTACGACACTATTACAGAGAAATTAAAGGAAACAATAGAGAAGTATGGAAACCAAAGTATCTTCAATATAGCTAACGGCGGTTATTTTGGAGCATTACACGGCGCTGCTGTAGCTTATGCAAGGTTATTTGCTTCAATTGGTGGATTTACAACAACATATGGTAATATATCTTCCCAAGGAGCTATTTTTGGAACCCAAGCTTCTTATGGTTTTGGTCAGATATTCGTAGGGAATAGTCGAGAAGATTGGTTGAACTCAAAATTAATTATATGCTGGGGTTGGGACCCTGCTCGCCAAATATCAGGGACAAATACGTTATGGTGGTTAATAAAAGCTAAAGAAAATGGCACTAAAATAATTGTTATCGATCCACGCTATTCAGACACTGCTTTAGTGGTAGCTGATCAATGGATTCCAATCATACCTGGAACTGATACAGCGATGATGGCAGCGGTAGCTCACGTAATACTTAAAGAAAATTTACAAGATCAAGAGTTCCTTGATAAATTTACTCATGGATTTGAAAAATATAGAGAATATGTTATGGGTGAGGAAGATGGAATTCCAAAATCACCTGAATGGGCTGAGAAAATATGTGGTGTAAAAGCTTCTATTATTGAAGATTTAGCTCGTGAATATGCTACAACAAAACCTGCAGCATTAGAAGATTGCCAAGGACCCGCTCGTTCAGCAATGGGAGGACAATACAATCGAGGGGCCATTACGCTTTCAGCAATGACGGGAAATATAGGAAAGCCCGGTGGAAGCGCTTGTGGAGGACTTCATGGGATTCCTATTGGTCATATGTTTAGAAGTGCCATGATTCCTCCGGGTGCTAATAAAGCTTACATAAAAGGAAAGTCTTTAAGAGGAAATATTAATCCAAGAGATCGTTTAGGTACAAAAGTCCATGTAAATAAAGTTTTTGATGCAATACTTAAAGGGAAATCAGGAGGTTATCCTGCTGATGTGAAATTTGCATGGTTTTCAGTTTGTGATTTTGTAAATCAACTTGGAAATTCAAACAAGGCCGCAAAGGCTATGAGTCGGGAAGACTTATTTACAGTTGTTCCAGAACTATGGTTAACACCTACTGCGCAATATGCTGATATCGTTCTACCAGTAACTGGATTTACGTCGAGAACTGATCTTACACGGCCTTGGCCTTCAGGTCCTTACTTTGGCCATATGAATAAGGCAATTGAACCCATAGGTGAATGTAAAGATGATCTTCTGATCGCAGAGGAATTAGCTGAAAGACTAGGTATCAAAAAATTTAAAAGAGACGAACTTCTTGATCTCTTTTTAGAAAATCCCCAACTGGCGCCAGCAAAACCATTATTAGAAAAATATGATGATGTGAATGATAAATGGCTTCGCTTACTTGCAGTTATGTCTGACGATGTCCGGAATAACGTAAAAGATTACGATAAATTTAAAGAAAAAGGAGTTCAAAGAGTACAATTGAAAGAACCCTATGTTGCATTCAAAAAGAACATAGACGATTTCGAAAAAAATCCATTCCCAACACCATCGAAAAAGATTGAAATCTTTTCTGATCAGATTGCAAGCTGGAATAACCCGCTATGTCCGCCGATTGCAAAATATATACCCACTTGGGAAAATCGTGATGATCCACTTGCAGAGAAATATCCACTTCAGATGATCTCACCTCATCCACGCCAACGGGTACATTCTGAATTATATAAAATAGAATGGCTCATGGAAGCAATACCTCATCGTATGTGGATAAATCCCGTTGATGCGGAATCTAGAGATATTAGAAACGGTGACATGTGTTTAGTCTTCAACGATAGAGGAACGGTAGCAATAGAAGCTTTTGTCACAAAAAGAATTATTCCAGGAGTTGTTTGCATTTACGAAGGAGCGTGGTATAATCCAGATGAAAATGGAATTGACAGAGGTGCATGCGCAAACACGCTTACTAAGGATGCAATGAGTGAGGGAGGCGCAGCTGCGTTAAAAACGTGTCTAGTTCAAGTGAAAATAGAAAAAGGAGGCGCCTGAAAGTGCAAGTAGGATTTTATTTTAACCAAACAAGATGTACTGGTTGTAACGCTTGCAGAGTGGCATGTAAAGATTGGCATGACCAACCATCAGGTCCTGCTTCATGGATGAGAATCAACTACAAAGAAGAAGGTCCTTTTCCAAATATATGCGCTAGCTATCTTATTTCAAATTGCTATCATTGCGAAGAACCTGTATGCTCTTTTGTTTGCCCCAATGAGGCTATAACAAAACGAGAAAACGATGGAATTGTAGTGATTGATGAAGATAAATGTAGGGAAGAAGTTCCTTGCGGAATAATCTCAAAAGATAAAATGGGTGCTAATTACTCCTATAGTGATTCTCAAGCACCTTGTCAAACCGCATGCCCAGTTAATCTTCGTATTCCCGCTTACACCGCTTTGATAGCTAAAGGCAAGTTTAAGGAATCTTTAGATTTAATTAGACAGAGGATGCCTTTACCTTCAGTGTGTGGGCGAGTTTGTCTTCACCCTTGCGAAGATGTTTGCGCTAGAAAAGAAGTGGATCAAGCAATCGCGATTGAAGCACTAAAAAGATTCGTATCGGATAATGTTTCAGAAGAACTACCAAATCCTGTAAAGCAGACTCTATCAGATAAGGCTGCTATAATTGGGTCAGGTCCTGCTGGACTAGCAGCAGCTTATGATCTGATTAGGATGGGCTATGGCGTTACAATTTTTGAAGCATTACCTACTGTTGGAGGCATGTTATCTGTTGGAATTCCAGATCATCGACTTCCACGTGAAATTTTTCAAAAGGATATTGATTACATTAAAGCTTTGGGAGTGGAAATTAAAACTAACTCAGCAATTGATCTGGATAATGGAATAGATGATCTTCTTAAGCAAGGATATGGAGCTGTTTTAATAGCAATTGGTAATCACAAAGGAACAAAACTTGAAATCCCTGGCGTAGATATGGAAGGAACTTTAGTAGGAACTTCCTTTATGCGGGATGTTAACCTGGGAAAAGATGTAAGGATTGGCAATAAAGTTATGGTGATCGGTGGTGGGAATGTTGCTATGGATTGTGCTCGTACTGCTCGACGATTAGGTGCTGCTGAAGTTTCGGTATCATGTCTTGAATGTTGCGACGATATGCCTGCTACAGCATCTGAAGTTGAACAAGCCCGAGAAGAGGGGATACAAATTCGTGATTCTCATACATTTACCCGTATTGAGGGAGAAAATGGAAAAGTTTCAGGAGTAGGATGCTTAGACATCACATCATGTACCTTTAATGAAGAGGGTCAACCTCAGTTTGATGTTGTGAACGATAAAGAACATATTTTAGAAGCTGATACCGTAATATTTGCTATCGGACAAAAACCAGATATATCAAATTCTGACAAGATCAAAATAGGTTCTAAAGGTACGATTGAAGCAGATTTAGAAACGCAACTGATCAATAAAGAAGGAATCTTTGTTGCAGGAGATTGTTTTAGTGGCGTAGCAAGTATTATTGATGCGATTGCCAGTGGACAGAATGCAGCTGCACACATGGACCGATTTTTACAAGGAGACGTACTTAGAAAAAAACCAATTCCAGTGAGTGTAGTAACTGAAAAAGAAATCGATATTCCCACGGATACTATTAAAACTGAACGCCAACCAATGCCAAATTTACCCGCAGCAGAAAGAATTTCTAATTTCAAAGAAGTTGCAATGGGATATAGCAAAGAAGCAGCTATAGCTGAAGCTGAACGATGTTTGAATTGTGCTGGACATTTATGTAATGATGTATGTCCGTATTCAGCTCCTCAATTTGTTGAAGCAGAGAAAACAAAAATGCAAAAATGCAATTTCTGTGTCGATAGGCATGAAGAAGGGAAATTACCTATATGTGTAGAATCTTGTTACTCTCGTGCCCTTGATTCAGGAACATTAGAAGAACTAAAAGCAAAATATGGCGATATTCAAGAGACCTCAGGGTTTGTGTATTCTGAAAAGCATAAACCAGCCGTTATTTTTAAACCAAAATAATTTTTTTTTCTTATAGTAAAATTACTATAATAATTTTTGGAATAGAAAGAAAGCTAAATAAAATGTAAAAAATTCAAAAAAAAAAAAAAAAAAAATTAAAAAAATTAAAAAAAAAAAATGAAATTAATTTACCCTGCTGTACTCGCAGGGATTAAAAGAATGTCGTCACCATTATTTACACTATAATCGTCTAAAT
>Ga0114922_10006929_pt1 | contig 10381 bp, 8 predicted proteins | sample AartaG_FD_100975 | JGI IMG/M metagenome (GOLD analysis project Ga0114922, IMG submission 100975) | Deep subsurface microbial communities from Aarhus Bay to uncover new lineages of life (NeLLi) - Aarhus_00045 metaG | ecosystem: Environmental > Aquatic > Marine > Oceanic > Sediment | place: Aarhus...
GGTTGGTTTCTCTCACAACATCCATTTTCGCGTCCTCATCGGAAATGAATTCTTATGGCGAACCTCAAAGTTCAATTCCTGATTGTTAAATTCAAAACTATCAGTCAAAAAGTCCCGCGCGCTGGAAAATATAATCCACGTGCCTGGTATGAACCTCGAGCGCGAAAAGTTCTTCCAGCTCCTGGGGGCTCAAATGGGCGTTCGCCTCTTTGTCTTGCTTGAGAAGCTCCAGGAAATCGAGATCTTCTTTCCATACCCGCATGGCGTTTCTCTGAACAATGCGATATGCCTCCTCGCGACTGAGGCCTTTGTTGGCCAAGGCGATCAGAACCCCCTGTGAATGGATCAGCCCGTGCAGGCGGTTCAGATTCTTTTTCATGTTTTCAGGATAAACGATCAACTGGTCCACCAGCTCGCCGAATTTTTTCAGCATGTAGTAAACAATCATCGTACTGTCGGGCAGGATCACCCGTTCGACACTACTGTGGCTGATATCTCTTTCATGCCAGAGAGCCTGGTTTTCCATGGCTGCCAGGCAGTTGCCGCGCACCAGGCGGGCCATGCCTGAAAGCCTTTCGCAGGTTATCGGGTTGCGCTTGTGGGGCATGGCGCTGGAGCCTTTCTGGCCCCTGGAGAAAAATTCCTCGGCTTCGAGTACCTCCGTACGCTGAAGGTGCCGGATTTCTACAGTGAATTTCTCTATCGACCCGGCAAGTACCGCCAGCGCGGAGAGGTATTCGGCATGCACGTCCCGCTGGACAATCTGGTTGCTCACCTTTGCCGGTTTAAGGCCAAGTTTTTCGCAGACATATACCTCCACTTCAGGGTCCATGTGTGCGAAAGTTCCCACTGCCCCGGAAATTTTCCCCAGAGAGGCCGCATCCATCGCTGCTTCGAACTGAGTTGCTCTGCGGTTGAGTTCATCGTACCAGAGCGCGAGCTTTAGGCCGAAGGTGATCGGTTCGGCGTGGATGCCGTGGCTGCGGCCTATCATTACTGTATCCTTGTGTTCAAACGCGCGCTTTTTGACAGCCGGCAGGACATTCTCTTTCAATTCTTTGAGAATGAGTCGGCCTGCTGCTTGCATCTGCAGGGCCAGGGTGGTGTCCAGAAGGTCTGAGCTGGTCATCCCCAGATGGATAAAACGTGAATCAGGCCCTACGTATTCCGCCACGTTGGTCAGAAACGCGATCACATCGTGCTTGACCTCTTCCTCGATTTTGAGAATCCTTTTAACGTTGAATCTGGCTTTTTTGCGAATGTTTTCCACAGCTTCGGGCGGGATCTGCCCCAGCTGGCTCAGCGCCTCGCAGGCCAGGATTTCGATATCGAGCCAGTGGCTGAACCTTGCCCGGTCACTCCATACTTTTTCCATTTCAGGCAGTGTATATCTGGGAATCATGGCTTCTCTCTTGAAATGAATCGTTAAACTCGATTAATTCACAGGAAAAAAGAAAAATAAAATGTTGTTTGCTCAAGGGCAACAGAATCCCACCATGGCGAATTCAGCCTTTCTCAGCGGGTGAGGTATCGCCTTATACTGCGCCCGTCCCTTTCCAGGAAAAGTACGGTCACCTTTGCCCGGTTGGAGCGTTTTAGCAGGCTCACCGCCTGCTCGGCACTGGTAATCCTGATGTCGTTTATCCGATAGAGGATGTCAAAGGGAAGGATGCTGCCTTCCCGCTCGATATCGGGATCCGTGATTTCCACGATAACCGCACCATGATTGGAGCGGACTTCGAGCTGGCTGCGCACCTCCGGTGTCAGGTCGATCAGTTCGAAGCCGAGCCCGGAGGGGTAGCGTTCCAATTTCTCACTTGGCTTCTCCACAGGCACCAGGGCCACAGTTAGAGTATTGCCGCCGCGCAGAATGCTTAATTCGACAGTGTTATTGACCCGGATATCAAGCATCTCCCCGGTCCAGTCCTCAATCGAGCGCACGGGCTTGCCGCCCAGGCCGGTAATTATGTCGCCTGGGCGGAGGGCATTCCCTGCCGCGGCAGGAGAGTGGGGCTGGATATTGGCAACCAGCGCCCCCTGTATTCGTTGACTGCCGGGGTAGCCAAGTCCAGCGAGGATATCTGGAGTTAACTCCTGAACCCGGATGCCGAGCCAGGGATGGCGTACCTTGCCTCCAAGGATGAGATCCTCAGCGATTCGGGTCGCCCGGTTGATCGGGATCGCGAAGCCCATGCCGATAGAGCCCCCGCTGGGGGTGAAGATAAACGTGTTGATCCCGATCACTTCACCCAGGGCGTTGACCAGAGGACCTCCGCTGTTACCCGGGTTTATCGCTGCATCGGTCTGGATCATGTTGGCGTAAACCTCGCCCCGCTTACTTCGGTCGCGCACGATATCACGCCCTATCGCGCTGATCACGCCCACAGTGACTGTCGGCTGCGGGTCTTCAAGCAGAAGGCCGAAAGGCGAGCCGATAGCGATCACCCACTCGCCGATATAGAGATCATCCGAATCACCAAGCTGGGAAACAGGGAGTTTCGCTCCACCTGGGTTGATTTTCAGCAGGGCGACATCCGAGTTTGGATCAGAGCCTATTATTTCGGCATCGTAGGTTGTTCCGTCGCTGGTGCTCACCGAAACTTTCGAGGCTTTATTGACCACATGCTCGTTGGTCAGGAGATAGCCCCTGGCATTGATAATAAAACCACTGCCGATATTCTGTACGGTGCGCCTGCGGGGAACGTAAAAAAAGCCGAAAAAGTCCCTGTAAGGGGTCTGGACCACAGCGGTCTGGAGCACGTTGACACTGACCACTGCAGGTGCGGCGCGTTCGGCGGCGCGGACTATTGCATTGCGCCTTCCACGGGAAACCAGGGCCTCCAGGCTGTCCAGAGCGGGCCCGCGGTCCTGCACGGACTGAGGGGTTTGAGCAAAAAGCAAAGGCTCGGACAGCAGGGAATCCTTTTTCTGCTTTCTGAAGACCTTTTCCTGCTCACTCGGCTGTTCCCTGGTTAATTGCTGAGCGATTTTTCCTTTCTGCTGAAAATAGGAAAAAAGGACCAGGGTGAACAGACAGGCCACAAGCAGCTTGATAACGAAATTCCGCAAAGTGAACATCGTATTGGGGATTTGAAGGTTATTTAAACTTTTCCGGATATTCCACCTGAACCAGGGTCAGGCCACAGGCAGGGGCCGGTACGGCCATGCGCCAGCGGCCAAGTGAAGCTAATGCGCTGCTGAAATCATCAACAATGGCGCGGCGCCCGGCCACAGCGAGCATCCCACCGACAAGCATCCTGACCATCCCGCGTAAGAATCGGTCGGCTTTTATTTCGAATGATAATGAAGTCTCCTCTTTTTTCCAATAAGCTTCATACACCCGGCAGAGATGATTCTTCCGTGCCCCTTCCTTCTTGGAAAAGGTGGAAAAATCATGCTCACCAAGGACAATCGAACAGCACTGGTTCAGGATTTCCAAATCGACACCTGTATTGCGCAGCCAATTTGTCCTGAGGAGGAAAGTCGATTCGGGCCGGTGCATGTCGGCAATTTGGTAGCGATACATTTTCCAGAGAGCTGAGTACCGGGCATGGAACGTTTCGGGCATTTCGGTGACCAGGCGCACCCTGATTTCCCTGGGAAGTGTGGCGTTCAGAGCCCTTTCGATAACCTTTGCCGGCAGTTTATTCAGTGTGTCGAAATGCGCCACCTGGCCCAGGGCGTGTGCCCCGGCATCTGTTCTCCCCGCTCCGGTAACCCGGGCCTTCTCGCCAAGGATTTTTTCAAGCGCTTCCTCCAGGCGCCTTTGAATAGTCGGCCCCTCTGGCTGGAATTGCCACCCGCGGTAATCTGTTCCATCATAAGCCACAGTCAGCCGGATACGTCTCTGCTGGCTCTTTCGCTCAGAATCGTTCAGGGCAGGTTGCATGGGCTAAATAAGGTAGCGATTTCCATTTAACTTATTATAAGATTTCAGGGCATGGCCTGTAAATGCAAATAATCATAATTCATAGCCACCAGGCGGTTAAAATAATCCCTGAGGCAGAGATGGTAAAGAATGAAAAGTCGCCCAGAGTAAACTTTTCGTCCACTGCAAGACTTAAAGGCCGGAATGGATTATAACCTCTGGACATCAGGCTCAGGCTGAGCAACTGAGCCTCGTAAAGCGTGTAATGCATGTAGAGCACCATGGTGTCGATCACTCTAATCAGGGCCCTGGCATACCGGTTAGGGGAACTGGTGTTTTGACAGCGCAGTTTTTCTCTTAATTGAAAATTACGGTAGAGGTCACTGATTCTGGTCACGGAAACCGGGAAAAAGCGAACGATCAGGCCCACCACAAAAGCGAATTCCCTGACCGGCACGCGCAGGCGCTCCAGCGGCCTGAGCAGGCTGGTCAGCGCATCGACTACTTTGATTGGTTCGGTTGAAAGATAGAGCCAGTAGGCGGCGACAATCAGCAGGGCAAGTTTGCCGGCCAGCAGGAGGGATTTCACAAGGGCGCTTTCCAGTCCCTGGAGCAGGTTCATGCCGGCACGGGAGGTCTCAGCCCAGAAGTAGTAAATGATCACGACAAGGAAAATGTAAAGGAGTTTTCGAAGGCCTGAGAATATCGGACGTATTGCACCCCTGGTCAAAATAACCCAGCAGCCTACAAGGGCTCCGGTTATTCCCAGGCCGGCAAAGCTGTCGAGTTCCCAGACAGCGAAAGAAAGGATGCTTGTAAGCAGCACCTTGACCCGGGCATCAATCAAGCGAGCCGGGGAACTGACTGCGGCTTCTCCGAAGGAAAGGTAGCAGGAAGAGAGAGACATGAAGCAAAAGCCTATTTAATTGATTAAAAAATAGAAAGTTAATAATATTCAGGAAAAATTGTCAATAAAAAGAAGCTTCTGATTGACAGTCCGCAATCTTTGGGAATATATTTGGCAACCCCCTTTTTAAAGCCCAAGGGTTTAGTATAAGAATCCGATTAAAAAAATTATATGCTCCCTTAATAAAGATTAAAAATGAGGTAAGAGCATGAGTTCGGTGCAGACTCGTCCGGAATTAAGACATACTGAAACGAGTAAGGAGAGAGAAAGGCTTGATTGTCTTGTCCAGAAGGGGCACAGAGCTCTCAGGGAGGGGAAACCGTTGAGCGGGATTCTCACAATTGACGAACTCGACATTCTACGCCGCCGATACAGCCATTTCAAGGACGAGCGGGACAGAGAGGGATTTCTGATCGGCGGCAGCCATCTCGTTACAAAGGTTTCAACTCCCAGGCCTTTTCTGCACCTGATAAGCAGCAACCACTCGCGGGAGTTTGGCGCTTACGGCTCGTTTTGGGATGGAAGCGGTGCGGGTTTCTCCTGTCTCGAAACCGTGCTGGCTGGCCCGGTCATCTCGCACAAGGATAACTCGTATGTACCGACTGCGCCACGCTCCACTGACCACCGCCACTTTTACCTTCGTGAAGAGCCCTCTACCGGCAAACCCCGAATCTGGCACGTATTTCCCCAGCGTGGCGTGGAGGAGGAGGCTTACGATGAGTCCACCTGCGAGCAGGGTCTAGGCACTGTACGGATCGTTTCAGAGCGTAACGGGATAGCCGCCGAGCTGCTTGTTTACGTACCGGTCAATCACCCTCTGGAGGTCTGGCGGATCAGGCTGGTCAACCAGGGTGGGGGCAGACGTAAGCTCGATTTCTTTCTCTGGCTGAACTGGGGGCTGGAGTCATATCCGGGCTATTATTTCGACCCGCGCGTTGTAAGCCAGGGATGCCTTTACGAGGGCCTGAACGCTCTGGTCGCACTCAATAGAGACCAGAACAACAAGCACCCGCGCACAGGGTTTCTGATGAGCCGAATTCCTTTTGACAGTTTCGACATGTCGGCCGAGGATTTTACCGGAGGAGGGAATTTCCGCCCTTTTCCCAGGGCAGTGGAGCAAGGCTTCTGCCGGAACTCTCTCGGTCTGCAGCCATACATGGGGATGATTGCGGCAATGCATTTAAAGGCTGAGATCGGGGCAGGAGAGGATAAAGTGTTTGATTTTCTGCTCGGGGTAACAGAGCCGGATCAGGCCAAGGGCAGAGTTTATCTGAGCGGTTTGAGCAAGTATTTTTTCAAAGATAATGGGATCGAAACAGAGCTTGCCAGCCTGGGGAACTCCTGGAGCGAGATGATAAACCGCCACAGGGTGATAAGTCCGGACGAGGAGTTCGACCGCTTTTTCAATGTCTGGTTCAAATACCAGGCAAAGAACACCGCACGCTGGACCCGCGCCCTGGACAAGGTGGGCTACAGGGACATTCTGCAGGATTTGATGAGTATCAACTCTTTCAATCCCGAATATACCGCCACCATGCTGCCTGTCGCCCTTCGCTACCAGTACCCGGACGGCTCTGCGGTACGCCAGTTTGCCAGGTTCGAAGGCGTCCCCCACGACATGCGGATGTACATGGATTCCTCCAGCTGGATTCCGGATACTCTGGTGGATTATCTGAAGGAAACCGGAGATTTCGGGATTCTCGAAAAGGAGGAGAGTTTTCTCAACCCGGAAACCGGCAGGTTCGAAGATGATCTGAAAGCCACGATATACGAGCACGCCCTTCGGGGAGTTACCGCGCTTTACAAACACCGCGGGCTTTACGGCCTCTGCCGGATCGGCCACGGCGACTGGAACGACGCCCTTGATGCGGTGGGCCGAAATGGCCAAGGAGTGAGTGTCTGGCTTTCCATGGCTGCTGTCTATGCCGCCCGGAGATTTCGCGAACTTGCCCTCTGGCGCGCCGACAATGAAAACGCCCGGCTGATGGACAAAATTATCGATGAGCTCACCGAGGCGATTAACCGCTCGGCCTGGGACGGCTCCCATTACGTTTACGCTTTCATGGCTGACGGCACTCCGGTGGGGTCTGACAGGTGCGAGGAAGGCAAAATTCATCTTAATGTCAATTCCTGGTCCCTGTTCAACTGTGTGGCCGAGCAGGGCGGGCACGTGGAGGAAGTGCTGGATTCGATTGAAAAGCTCAGGACCGCGCTCGGCTATCTTTTGCTTTATCCGGCATATACCACGAAAAGCAAGATTGTGGGGCGTATTGCGGACATGGCGCCGGGTCAGTTCGAGAATGCCTCGATCTATACCCACGGCCAGAGTTTCGTGATCTATGCTCTTGTATCTCTCGGCAGGGGCACCGAAGCTTTCGATGCGCTGAAAAAAATCCTCCCCGAAGAAACCCTGCCTGATATCGCCACCGGGCCTTCTCACCAGATATCCAATTATTCCGTGGGGATCGAACACGAGCATTTCGGCCGCAACCTATACAGCAATTTTTGCGGGGCACTCGCCTGGCTCAGGAAATCCACCTCTTGCATGCTCGGACTTCTGCCTGATTTCGACCGCCTGGTGATCGACCCCTGTATTCCGGCACACTGGCCCGAATACCGGGTGGAAAAGGTATTCCGCGGCTGCAGGGTCAAGGCGCATTTCAGCAACCCTGACAGAGTGTGCCGCGGTGTGGTGAAAGCAAGAATGGGTAACCAGGCTATTCCAGTCGAGGAGGGCAGAGCGAGCGTGCGTGTAGATCAGCTCAGGGGCAAAAAACAAGTCAGCCTGGAGGTCACTTTAGGCGCTTGAAAAATATTATTTTAAACTGGCAATTCTCGCTGAAATTTATAAAGTTATAACACTTTACTAATAAAATACTTTAAGTTAATACAATGCTGGGAAGAGGATTTGGAGAAAAGTCCCCTCTATCAAGAGGGGATACAGGGGTGTGTCTTGCTTGAATGAAAGATATTTCAATATCTCGAAGTCTTAACATGGATCAAAGAGGGCAATCAAGTGGAAACCTCTTAGGGTCACGGCGCGCCGTGAGCTTAAAAAAGCCTGAAATTATGAATTGCCCAGCTACCTTAAAATTTATCGGAAAATACTGATTTTAATTATGAAAAAATCCGCCACACTCAGCCCTCGCAGGAAAACCAGAACTGTCAGCGTGGGGGACTTGCGTATCGGCTCCGGTTATCCTGTGGTGGTACAGTCGATGACCAACACAGATACCAGGGACGTCGCTGCTACCTTGGCCCAGATCAAAGCGCTTGCAAAGGCTGGCTGCGAGCTGGTCCGGGTTGCGGTACCGAACAAGGCCGCTGTTCCTGCCCTGAAAGAAATTGTGGCGGCCTCGCCCTTGCCGTTAGTGGCTGATATTCATTTCAATTACAGGCTGGCCCTGGCTTCTCTTGAAGCAGGTGTTGCCAAGCTGAGAATCAACCCGGGCAATATCGGTTCAGCAGACAAAGTGCGTGCTGTGGCCGAGGAGGCAGGTAAAAGGGGAGTGCCGATCAGGATCGGGGTCAATTCTGGTTCGGTTGAGGAGCGCCTGCTTGCAAAATTTGGAGGTCCGGTTCCGGAGGCACTGGCCGAAAGCGCGCTAAACCATTGCTTCATTCTGGAAGAGGACGGTTTCAGCGACATAGTTGTCTCGATCAAGGCCTCTGATGTGTCAATTACAGTGGAAGCCAATCGCCTGTTCGCCACGAAGCGGGATTACCCGATTCACCTGGGAGTCACCGAGGCAGGCACCAGGATGCGCGGCACAGTGCTCAGCTCTGTGGGCATTGGTATTCTGTTGGCCGAGGGTATCGGTGATACGATCAGGGTCAGCCTCACTGCCGACCCGGTCGAGGAGATCGGGGTGGCATACCAGATACTGGCAGCAGTGGGTGTGCGCAAGCGGGGAGTGGAGGTGATCTCCTGCCCCTCATGCGGGAGAACAGAGGTGGATTTGATCGGCCTGGCCGAGGAGGTCGAAAGGCGTTTTCAGGGCGTGGAACTGCCCCTGAAAGTGGCGGTGATGGGTTGTGTGGTGAACGGCCCGGGCGAGGCCCGCGAGGCCGATTTCGGTATTGCCGCAGGTAAAGGCAGCGGGATGGTGTTCAGAAAAGGCGAGCAGGTCTGCACTGTGCCGGAGGATCAGCTGATCCCAAAGCTGCTTGAAATTATCTCCGAGGAAACCGGAGTTGAGATTCCTGGGATATAAGCCTTTAGTTTCAGCTTTGCCAAGAATCTTGCCATAAATGCCGATATGAATTATTAATATTAAGTACTTTTTAAGCCAATCTTGGGGAAAAGGCCCCTGTAGCTCAGTGGATAGAGCACCGGTCTCCGGAACCGGGTGCGCGAGTTCGATTCCCGCCAGGGGCACCATTTTAAAACGCCGTGTGCCCTTGGATGATAAGGATATACGGCGTTTTTTCTGTTTTGTTCTTAATAATTTTTGAAAGCATTTCTACCGTAATATAGAATCAAACAAAATTTTCTTAATATAAAAGAATATTGCCAGGTGGTCGATAATAAGATAGAATTTTAAGAGGAATATTTTCAGTCAGTTGAGTATTATTGATTGATCGATTTGTTGTTTGTTTCATCATTAAATCTCAGCGAGGAGGTTTACGTGATTTCCGGACAGGAGCAAGATCGGCGGAGGGCGACGCGTGAGCCGTTCATAGTGGACGTGGATCTGATCATAGATGCAGATACTTTGAAAGCCATGACAGTGGACATTTCCGCTACCGGCGTTCGGGTTGATATGGCGGCACCTCTCAGAGTCATAGTGCGCTTTGTGGAAAACGGCCAGTTGAAAGACCGCAAGGCGAGGCTAGCGCGGGTGGCTAAAACTCCCGACAATGGTATGACCTATGGTTTCGAATTTATCGATGTTGGTGAGGAAAATATCTGAAGCTCTCCTGGAATATCAGAAAATTTAGAGCGGACAGGTCAGCAGGTTTATCTATCTCTCAATCTGGTGAAAAATCTCTGCATTAAAGCAGCACACTCCTCTGCCAGCACACCCCTGGTTACAGCAAGGCGGTGGTTGAACCTCTGGTTCTCAACCAGGTTGCATACGCTACCGCAGGCCCCGAATTTCGGCTCTGCAGCACCATACACCAATCGTCCCATGCGGGCGAGAATCAATGCACCGGCGCACATCACACAAGGTTCCGCGGTCACATACAGCGTACATTTATCAAAATACCAGTGACCCAGCCAACCGGCGGCTTGGCGCATGGCCAGGAATTCGGCGTGGGCGCTCACGTCCTGGAGCCGCCTGGTCAGGTTGTGGCCGGTTCCGATTACCCGGTTGTCAAAAACGACCACTGCTCCAACAGGCACCTCATCGTGGCGAAAAGCCTGTTTTGCCTGGGCAAGCGCCTGGCGCATGAAGATTTCATCGGGATGGGAATCTTGCAAGTTCGGGCCTTTTTAGGGGGCAGTAGATCATAACCGGCTTTATACTAGAAGGGTGCTGAAATTTCATCGATTTCCTTTTGTAGAAAAACGAAACAATGTCCGGGTTGAATTGAAACTGTTTAAGAAACGATTGCTTGCGTAGGGCACGGCGCGCCGTGCCCCTACGGCATCCAGGGTTAAA
>Ga0114922_10006930_pt1 | contig 10379 bp, 3 predicted proteins | sample AartaG_FD_100975 | JGI IMG/M metagenome (GOLD analysis project Ga0114922, IMG submission 100975) | Deep subsurface microbial communities from Aarhus Bay to uncover new lineages of life (NeLLi) - Aarhus_00045 metaG | ecosystem: Environmental > Aquatic > Marine > Oceanic > Sediment | place: Aarhus...
CAGGTTCATCACCTGGTAGAGCGTGTGGATGTAGCGGGCGCTGTTGTAGCCCATCGACCCGAGGTCGAAGTTCTCCAGCATGTTCAGGGCCTGCAGCATCACCGGCCCCTGCACCCAGGTGGTTAGCTTGTAGACCTCGACACCTCGGTAGGTCGTTTTCACCGGCTCCTCGATGTAGACCTGCCAGTTGGCCAAGTCGGCGAGTGTGATCAGCCCCCCTTGCTCTTGGCATCCCCTTACGAACTCCTCGGCGATGTCGCCCCGGTAGAACCGCTCGTAGGCGGCGTGGATCGCCTCGCGGCGACCTAATCCCGCCTCGAGCGCCTGCTGCTCGGCCTCGACAAGCCTGCGCAGCGTCTCCAGCAGGTCGTGCTGCCGGAAGATCTCGCCCGCATACGGGGCCTCGCGCTCCTCGCCCAGGTGCGGCAGGAATACCTCGCGCGAGTACGGCCACTCCCGGATCATATCCTTGTAGCGCTCGATGCCGTCTGCCGCCTGCGCCTCGATCGGGTACCCCTCCGCCATCTGCATGGCCGGCTCCAGCACCTCCCGCAGGCTTAGCGTACCGAACTCGGCCAGCATCACCATCAGGCCGCCGGGAGTCCCCGGCGTCACCGCGGCCAGCGGACCGTATTGCGGCGGAAATTCCAATCCTCGTTCGATGAAAAACTCCGGCGTTGCGCCTGTGGGTGCGACGCCCAGGGCGTTGATGCCGATCACCTCGCCGGTGTGAGGATTGTATATCAGGGCCTGGGTCTCGCCGCCCCAGCCCAGCACGTCCCACATCGTGCAGGTCGCGGCCAGCATCGCGCAGGCCGCGTCGACGGCGTTACCGCCGCGCTGGAAGATCATCGCCCCGGCAGTCGCGGCCAGAGGCTTCCCGGTGATCGCCACCCAGTGACGACCGTGCAGCACCGGCTTCTCCGTCCTCTGCGCGCTCGCCCACGCTGGCAGCATTAAAACTATCGCGAGCGCAACAAGGCACCGCGTCCCGAATCCCTTTTCCCCTTCTTCGCTCATGATCTCTCCCCGAATAGACTTGCGATTCCGATCAATATACAAGAGCTTCATCTACCAGAAAAGGGTGGTCTCTCTACGGAAGAGGTCGCGCACAACTTCGACACAGCACGTATCCTTCCAATGCGCAGTCACCTAACTGCCTTTTCCACTCACCTCGCTGGCCTAGAAGTAGCGGCGTTCCGCCGCGGCGGATAGCTCTGGGCTGTTAACAATGTTACAGCGGATCTAGGAAACAATTGTCATCATCGGATGCGGTATGGGGCCGATGAATTGCCCGCAGTGGCCACCGCATCAACAGCACCGAGTCATTCCATTCACTTGCGAAAGGAAGGCCGGTGAATAGATATCTCCGTTTCCTCGCTATTGCTGTTGTACTGTTCTTGAATCCTTTCTCGGTTGCGGTCTCCGAGTGCGAGAGACCGCCGGGCGAGTCTGATGATCGATCGATCACACCGGGTGGGGCATGCTCGGCAATCTGTTTGACGAACAACGGCTACGCGATCTTCGGCGCAAACCTCGACTATAGCGTTTTGTCTGAGGGCCTTATCTACATCAACCCAAGAGGCTTGGTCAAAACCGGCGTGGACCCGAGCACAACTGGCGAGGTTGCCAGCTGGGTTTCGAGATATGCAAGCATCACCTTCAATTTCGTCGGCTATCACTATCCGTGGGGCGGTATGAACGAAAAGGGTTTGTCGATAAGTACAATGGCTCTGTATGACGTGTCAGATTATCCCCCTCCAGATGAGCGTCCTCCCATCAGTTCGGGTTTCTGGGTGCAGTATATATTGGACACCTGTGCGACCATAGAGGATGTGATAGCTACCGATGCGGATGTGAGAATCATTGCGGTAGACCACTACCTGGTGGCCGACAGGAGCGGCAATTGCGCCGTAATAGAATGCCTCGAAGGTAGGAGGGTAGTACATACCGGTGAAGACTTGCCCGTCGCAGCCCTTACCAACACCGCATACAGCGTAGTCCTTGAGATTTGGCAGTCTGGGTTTGATCCCTTTCGGCGTTTTTGCGTGGCGGCGGATCGTGTCCAGGGATTCAGCTCCATGAGTGAGAACGCGGCGATCGATTATGCTTTTGATACCTTGGAGAGCATTGATGGAGGGTTATGGTCAGAGCATATTTCACAGTGGAGCGTTGTATTCGACACTAAAAACATGCGTGCCTATTTCAGAACGTATACATATCCGGAAATAAGATATATAGACTTGTACAGCTTCTGTTTGTCGTGCGATACTCCCGTGCAAATGCTGGATATTCAGGCAAACCTGTCTGGCGATGTAGCCGGTGATTTTTTTGATTATTCACATGATATCAGTGCCGGGCAAATGGATTGGTTTGTTAGGTATTATAGAAATGAAGAATCTTCTGAGTGGCTCCAGCGTCACTTGCTTCATTTCGAGGGTTTTGAATGCACCGATGAAGAGACGCCCGAAGATGTTCTTGTCTCGAGAGATCTTCTGAGGCAGAACGCGAATCCCCGCTTCGCGATCAATACCAATACTGGAAATATCCTTGTCGTTTGGAACCAGCTAGACGCCGATGATCCGTCGTCCTGCGTTGTGAGAAGCGCCATGCTCATGCGCAGCCTCGAAAGGAGGTACTCCTCGGCCGAAGCCCACCTGCTATCGGACGAAGACAGTTACAACGCCAGGCCGTTCCCTGTTTTCATCGAGAGACAAAATCGCTTTCTGGTCGTTTGGGACCAGGCCGATCCGAATGAGCCCTCAGCCGAGAGCGATATCCTGGGGAGAATCGTCTCGGCAAACGGATTGCCTGAGGGGGATATTTTAAGAGTTTTATCCAACGGAGAGAGGAATGAGTCTCCCCATCTCTACGCAAGGACGGACCGGAGCAGCCCTACCGGATTGACCGCATCGAAAGCGAAGCTCATCATTCTATTCAATACTGTAAACGATAATAATATCGAGGACTCCGGGTTATATATCGCTCAACTCAACAGGAAATTCAAAGCCAAGAAGCCGCGCCTGCTGATGCAGGGCGGCGTAGTGGACGTCAGCGGTATAGACATTCCCCAGAGGATATTGCCGAGCGGAATCGGGCAGATGATCGATCAGACGCTATTTCTCCCGGTAGTGCACGAGATGGTCCAGGGCAACGGCACCACTCTGGATCAACCCAAAATAATAGTCGTAAACAGATCAAACTCGCTCGTCGATTCAGAGAACTTGGGTCAAGCCGGCGCCGCCCAACCGAATCTGGCCGTATTTGAAAATTCCCAGGGAGATATCATTGTCATCGCCTCGACTTTACGGAACAGAAAAGTATTTAACAGCGTGATGGAATTTTCCGCCTCGCAGCAGAGCCCGGCTTTGACGCCCTTGTTTGAAAGCACGGAAAAGAAAAAATCGATAGCTTCGCTGATCATCGTGCTCGCCCCCACGATGGCGGAACAGGAAAAGGGATCTGTGCCGATCGCTTACAAAACCATCGGCTACCAGATCCTGGCGGCAACCAACGGGAGGGTTTATCGGCGCGGGCTGTCGGAAAGCGGGACGACCGTAGGGCAGTACAAGAAAGTATTTGTAGCTGGCAGATCTCTGCAAGACATGCTGGGAGCGGAAATACTCTTCGCCTGCGAAGTCGGCGATGCGTCAACGGCGGAAATTCTGATCATTTGGCAGAAAAAGATCACAAGTGAGCATCACGAAATCCGGGCACATTTTCTCAGTATCAAACGCTAGAGGCTGCTGAGAAACCCGAGGTGTCGCGACGGATTCCCTTACTTATTGCTTCAGCTTCTCCCAAGGCGGCGACATCTTCATTTGCTGTGTCGTCGATACCGTCGTCATTGACTGAAGAATGATCTTCTGAGTAACTACTCATAAACTATCCTCCCCAAAGGCAGCCTATTGATTGCCCTTTTTCTATACCTTTCACTGTTGCATTAGTCACCACCTTCATGTTAAATTGTATTAAAGATTAAAATTATAAAGTAATGCGCGCATTATTCTTAGTTTATTATTTCGTATTTTATTCTATTATTACAGTTCAATCTAACTCATCTTAATTTTTTTATTGTTTTGATTTTTGTTATTAATCAATTTCCCACCATGGTGCCATACGTTCATGCCTTGGCCAGCTAATATTCTCACCTCGGCAGTATCTTTTTAATTCTCTTTCATTTGCTCTTATATATGATTGGTTTTTAGAGCTTGAGCTCCAATGATACCAAAATGAACTCAATAGAGCTTTTATCTTCGGGTTATCACATTTATCTAAGAAGTTCATTTCATCTTCTATTATACGCCTCCACCATAGCGCTGTTGGTAGCAATGCTGGTTTCATTTGCTGAAGTTTTACTGAAATCATATATGGGTCTGATTCTAATAAGATCTCTCTATAATTCTCTCTGCAACTTTTTTCTTGAAACGCAAGTTCGATTGCCCATGTTGCAAATTCTCTAACCCAATTACTCCTATCTTTCTTAGCTAATGATTTTAACTCTTTAATTGCCTCATCTGAAGCAAACCACGGCAGAATTGATACTGCCAGACAACGCATTTTGCTTCGCGAATCTCTTATAAATTCTTCTGTTGCTATTTTCCATAGTTCATCTATTCCTCCTTCAGCTAGAGCAGCAATACAAATGTACATGATTTCTTCGTCATTTTTCGCTTTCTCTAGAGATTTTTGTCGAATCTCATTGTGTTTTGTTAATACACACTTTGAACAATTCCATAAATATGCCATATATTCAGATGCACCATAATATGTTCTTATTTGTCCATACGTAGAAAAATTTATAATATATTTTTCTGCATATGTAGGATCAAACGGCAACAATGCTGTTACTATAGAATAAGAAATCATGTCAAGATTAGGTAAATATTCTTCAAGTGAATTAATTGATTCAATATATTCCTTAGCATATTTAATAAACATAGATTGATTTCTGTATGCCCATTCTTTAATCAAATTTATCTCACAGAGTTCATCAATGTTATATTTACTCCAGGTGTCTAATTTTCCTTCATTTTGATGATTATCATAATTATTCTTATTCATGCTAACATTATCCCCCCTTACTTTATTTGCGATTGAATTATTTACATATTCCATTAACTCCTTTCCCCATCTATTATAATCATCATCTAAGTTAAGATATTTCATTAAATATCCTACAAATATAGGATTGAATTTGTCAATTAAATAATCGTAAGACAATCCTGAACACACATTCATAATATTATCTCTTGCAGGAAAGCTAAAGTGTCTAAAATCAACTGATTTGAATTTCTCTTGTACTATATTATCCTTTAGAATTGCTTTCCATAAACTTTTCTGGCTTGTTGTCTGCATAAGTTTAAATAGTCTATAGATTATATTATTATTAATATCCAAATTAGCTAATTTCTCTTCTGCCCATTTGTATGTATTCTCATTCTCTGTTGACTGTTTTGCCCATATATAAAGCCAGTAATTTAATAATGAGGGTTCATTATTATTATGTGATTCTTGATGCTCTTCAATAATCTCCTTTGTACGTTTCTCAGCTAATTTCATTACATTTTCATGTTTTATGATTTCTAACATTCTATTAATTGGATAAATGAATAGTGAATATCTAGTTTCTTTATCTTTCTCCAGGAATATAATCCACTCTTGAATTTCTTCTTTTGTTCCTAACAATAATATGTATTCAGTTATAAATTTCGTTAACATTATTATATAATCAGCATTTTGCCTTATAGAGGATTTTTTTATTTTACATAAAGTACGGAAAAGGTCATTTTTGTCTTCATCTTTTAACCGAGGATAAATACCTTTAAAATCTCCTAAAATCAAATGTGGAAATTTATATTCTTTAGCATGATTAAATATTCTTATTATAAAGTGTGCAATATTATTAGGGAACAGTCTGGCAATCCATGGCCACCAGTTTTGAAAATTATGTAATTCACGAGTACTAAATCTAATTTTGAATAATGTACCATCATTAACGTATCTTTGGGTTCTTTTAAATATATATTCTTGATCTGCGGGTATAAGATCAGGAAGATCCTTACGTACGGCAAGATGAGCTAGTTCACCTGATATAAATTCATTTATATCACTTTTAAAAACGGATTTCCCCAAACGTATTTTATCAACTACTTTAGTTTTTGTAAACTGTTTCAAACTATTTTTTTTAGGCATTCTTAGTTCTTCAGGTATTTCAATCAACTCAAAATATTCTGTTAATTGGTAGAGGCCTTTTCTAATTAGCTCATCACTTGTTTTTCCAATCATATCTTTAAACAGTTCCAATATTTCTTCAGTATACCCCCAGTGCATGAGAAGTCTTAAATTATCAAAAACTTCATGCTTAATTGGAAAGAAACTGCCATCTAACTTTTCTTTAGAAAGAAAACTAGTCGCTAAACACAATGCAATATGTTCTATAAATTCAAGTTCAGGATGAAGGGATATAAGGGAGATCGCCACCGAAGATAAGTACAATTGTCTTTTGTTTCGTGCAATAGGAAGTTCATGGCCTTCGTAAAAATAATTTTGGGTTCCTTTTGGAATATCTTCATTCCATACAAGTAGCAACCATCGCCGGATGAGTTTTCTAATAACTTCTCTTTTTTCAGGGTTGTTCAGCCAAACGCGACCAAGTGCGTTTATAAAGATTCTATCTCTTAAAGGGTAATTGTGGTCTGAATAAATTGCCTCTACACACTTTATATAAGCACTAATATCCTGGTTGCATATATGATAGAGTCTTCTGAACACGAATTTAGCGTTAGTCGAGCTGGCCCAGGCAATTAGTAATGCAACTCTAATATTGATTTGTGTGTTTAAGATTTCTTGCTCAAGCAAGATTATCTGTAATGCAACAAAGAGTGCTTCTGATTTGATATCGTAATTCTTGTCAGGCTCTAATTCCTTTTGGATAATCTCATAGATATCTATAATTCTTGATTTACCACAATTTCTTAAGACGTTCCGAAGATGCAAAGCCCATCCTAGTACTACATGGTCTTTACTAATTTTCGCCTTATATTTTGCAGCTTTCATTGCTATTCTTAGTTCTTCTAGATCTTTGCGGATTTTCGAGTATTTATCATCAAAACACTCATTTAAAGATATTAAACCTATTTCTAGTTCACTATAATCATCAACAATATTTACAGATCTTGCTAATTTTGAGAGAATATCTTCAGCATCTTGTGTTTTTCGAATGTCAAGCTTGTCATATACCTGATAATCTGTGTCCAAAATTTTTTCTTTAAGTGTTTCCCAAAAAACTATTTCCCTAGTTATACCATCGACGTTCTTTATTTTATTTATGAGTCCAATACATGTATGAAAATATCGAGGGTATCTAGCGATAGTCTTAAGCTCTTCATTAAAATCAGAAGGTTTTGTATCTGGAGCGAATTTCTCAAGAGCCATGGCAAACTCTTCATTGTCGAATTGTTTCACTGATATTTTATAACAATCCTTCCAAAAATCCTTCTGATAGCCAGGACTAGTTTCTAGGAGTCTGGTTGTAAATAAAATTCGAACTTGTGGAAATTGATCTTTTCTGCAGAAATATTCTGATAAGATTTCCTTAGCACTTCTAATTGCATTCCTCTCGTTTACACCATCCAATATAAAAAGGATTGGACTGTCGGTAAATTTCATTATTTTATTTTTATATTTATTTATTTGGCGTCTAGATAATATTATTAATTGTTCTAAGGTTAATTCGATCAAATCTTCTAAAGAATAGCAAGTATGCCAGATATAACTATCAAGCCAAAAAACTAAATTCTTTTCTTTTGATATTTTGTTTGCAAAAGCAGCGGCAAGCCAAGATTTCCCTACACCTTCTTCTCCTTGCAGATATGCCACTGTGAATTTACTTTGCCACCAACTATGAATGAGTTCTTGAATGCGAGGGCGATTGACTGCGTCTTTGATATTTATTACATAGGAAAAGCGGATGCCATGCCTATCATTTAATCCAAAGCGCTTGTCAAGATGATCTGCAGTTAAACAATAAACATTTTCAAATGTGTGAAGACTCTTTAGGATTGTATGACGTAGAGAATCTACGCGACTCTCGACTTCCTTGGAATTACGATTTGTTCTTATCCACTCATAGTTTTCAAAGTTAAAAGTACTGAGGCTACTAAATTGATGTATCGAATCCCAATAGTATAAACACAAAGCACCAAAATCTGATAGGTCATCAGTCATGTCCAATAAAATAATATCAATACCAGTTTCTTTTTCAATTGTCCTGAGTTGTGGCAACAGTTGTGCTGCTTTTTTTGTAGTTACAAAAACGTACACATTTAAATTTTCTATTGTGCGTGATATGCGGTTTATTTCTACCGCTATTTTATCTACATTAAGTGGTGTTTTATCCAAATATCTCTTTGCCTGGATAGAGATACACTGATCTTGGCTAAGAGCATCTCCAGTTGGCTGAGAGCCAGATGCAGCTAAGTAAAATCTCAAATCTAGTAATCTCCCTAGCAATATTGCACACAGGCCCTCGAATCCTTTTTCCCCAGCAGGTTCAAGCTGACGTAAAGCTTCTTTAAGTTCTTTCCAGCTCATATCTCGAACACAACCCAAGCATCAGAATAATATAAATATAATAGCAAAACACCCCGGAAGTCAACCTTAAAGATGTCGCTACATATGCTTAAGAGGAGTAAATTAATAACAGAGGTGTAAGCATGAAAATTTCATAAATGGACTTCAGGCCTATAAAACAATAATATTATTCATCTAGGACAACGCGTCGTCGTAGAACACTAAAAATCATATGCAAACAATATTAAGCTAATCCTTGATCATTCTTTTAAATAATCTTAATATTTCTTGTAAATTACACTAGGCTTGGGCTGATAAATTCAGTTCGGCGCTACTCTTCGGTTAGGCGATAGGCGACGATTCTGTTGCCCATGAAGGTCGGGATGACGAGTAGGTTCTGTTCGCGGACGAATTCGAAGTCGGCGATGTTGAGTCCCTCGCTGCTGAGGTTCAGAATCTCGAGGACTTCGCCTGAGGGCGAGACGAGGTAGGTCTGGCCCTTCCAGAGGGAGACGAGATAGTTACCCTCGTTGTCCACCCTGATCCCGTCGATGACGCCCGCTCCCAGGCAGGCTATGTCGCTCACGACTCGAGTGTCGAGGTCCGCGGACTTCAGGATGCAGTCGCCCGTATTGCCCACGATCAGGCTGTTCTCGTGAATGAAGAGCCCGTTCGGCCTGTCGATTTCGGGACCGCTCAGCCAGGCTTCGAGAGCACCGTCGCTGACCCTGTAGATGACGCCGGCACGGGAGTCGGAGATGTAGATTCTGCCCTCAGAATCGACGATCAGGTCGTTGAGGAACCCGGCATCGGTTATAGGATATCTCTCCAGTATGGTCCCCGAGTCGGCGTCGATCTCGACCAGGTTGCCGGTGCTCTCAACCACGTAGAGCCTGTTCTCGTAAAGCGCCATGCCGCACGGCCCGTCCAGGCCGGTCACCCACTCGAGCTCCTCGATCTCCCCGTCCAGCCCCACCTTGGAGATGAAGCCCCGGTTCGCCGTGGCGCTGGAGAGCCTGAAGTAGCTGCTGACGTATAGCACTTCCCTGTCGGGATCGTAGAGCACCGATTCGGGGACCCTGAGGATGTCCGGGGTTTCCCATACCCTGGTGAGGCGCGAGTGGTCGCGTGCGGGGTCGGCGGGCTCGCGGTCCAGCCTGCAGATGAATCCCCAGCCGCCGAACGATTCCTTGACCATTAGGAATATCTCGTTGAGGCCCATCTCCAGCGGCAGGTAGACGGCATCGTTAAGGCCGACTACGCCGAGAAACGACCGGTCCCTGCCCTGGTACGAGCTGTCGCCGTAGAACAGCTTCCGCCCGTTGAGGAAGATGCTCACTTCGTCGCTGTAGCCGAACGAGAGTTTCACGGTCTGCCTGCTGTCGGAGCGAATCAAGGTCCTGGCCAATATGCAGTCCGGTCTCTGCCCGCTCCTCTCGGCGTACCTGGATATGTCCACCAGCCCCGAGGCGTCCGAGAGGACGCCCTGCCAACTCTGGGCGAAGATGGTAAAGATTCCTGGATATCCGATCTCCTCGATGTCGATCCGGCTCGCTTCGAACGGCCCAGAGATCTCCCACTCGGTGATCGTGAACGGTGGCGTCTCGATCTCGGGCGGGGCCTCGAATTCCAGGCTGTCGTCAAGCCTGTAGCTGAAGTTCGAAAAATAGGCCGATCCGTTAATCGGGCCCAGGACGCCGATGGAGCCGCTGACTGGACCGCGCTTGAGGTCGTGTATCTCAAGTGCCGGCACATCGCCGTCTCCCAGGAACACCCGCGCCTGCGTTCCGTTGATCTCCACCCTC
>Ga0114922_10006931_pt1 | contig 10379 bp, 7 predicted proteins | sample AartaG_FD_100975 | JGI IMG/M metagenome (GOLD analysis project Ga0114922, IMG submission 100975) | Deep subsurface microbial communities from Aarhus Bay to uncover new lineages of life (NeLLi) - Aarhus_00045 metaG | ecosystem: Environmental > Aquatic > Marine > Oceanic > Sediment | place: Aarhus...
GGAAAGCCATTGATGCGGCCGAAGACGGAACCAAGATTCTGGTCAAGCCAGGTGTGTACAGCAAGATTGATTTCAAGGGCAAGGCAATAACGATTGCAGGCATCGAAGGCACGGTCGTAATTGATGGTACGACGGCCGCCAGAGGAGGCACCACGAGGGGACAGCAGGACGCGGTTACCTTCCACACAGGTGAGAGATCGGGCAGTGTGCTGAAAAACTTTGTTATTAGAGAAAATGGTATGGCAATATCACTAAATTATGGCAGCAGCCCTACTATCACCAATATCACAATCGTGGATAATGATTTCGGCATAGCCGCTTATGAGAATTCGAATCCTGACATAAGTAATTGTATTTTCTGGAACAACAAAGATGGCGACCTGTTCCAGTGCCAGGCCCGCTATAGCTGTATCGAAGGCGGTGCGCCGGGCCAGGGCAACATAAGCGTCAATCCGCTCTTTGTCGACCATGTCAACGGCGATTACCATTTGAAGAGCGAAGGCTGGCGCTGGAGCACACAGTCTCAATCATGGACCTACGACAACGTTACGAGCCTATGTATAGATGTCGGTGACCCGGATTCACCGCTGGCTGACGAACTGATGAGCGTGCCGCGGGACCCCGACAACATATACGGTGCAAATCAACGCATCAACATGGGCGCCTTCGGCGGAACAGCCCAGGCCAGTTTACCTCCGTCAGGCTGGGTGATCCCTGAAGATTTAACTGCTCCCGCACCCAACCCGGCCCTGTGGGCCCTGGGCGGCGAGCCGAAAGAAGCCTACGGTGGATCCGGAGAATACGATTATTTGGCCCAGATGACGGCGGTCGAAGCAATAGATGACAGCGGGATTGTGGAGTATTTCTTCGAGTGTACAACAGAGCCTGCTCACAGCAGCGGCTGGCAAAGCTCCAGCACATACAGCGTTGCGATAGGCTGGAGCGGACAAGACCATCGTTTCCGTGTTAAAGCCCGTGATTTATATTGCAACGAGACCGCGTGGTCCGAGGAGCTGCCGGCCGAATTAGTTCCAAGAAAGTAGTTTATCTTAAAGATTTTGTTGATAGTCAATTGTTCAACAGATATAATACGATGTGAATCATGCGTGCGAATGTGGAGTAAAAAACGTGCGCCGAAACGGCGCAGAAACCGTCGGTTTCAATGCAGGAAGGCATCGCGTGAAAAAAAAGATGCGGAATAGAGGATTCACTCTGGTCGAGTTCTTGGTAGTGATGTCCGTAATATCGCTATTGGCGGGTATTCTTCTGCCGGCACTGAGCAAGGCCAGGCACCAGGCCCGAAAGCTGCTCGGGGTGAGCAACCAGCGCCAGATTGTCAGGGCTGTGAGCCTGTTTGCTGAAGATAATGACCAGCAGTATCCGGAATCGATTGCGACATTAGGGGACGAGCTGTTGAACTGGAATTGGCAGGAACCGATGATGTTGACGGGTTACCGTGCGCGCAGCCCCCGTATGTATCGTTCAATGAGTGCTTACTTGGGGAACTATATCGAAGATGCCGGCACTATGTTTTGTCCTAACGCGCCTCGAAGATATAAATACCTCCAGCAGGCCTGGAACGCCGGCGACGACTGGGACAATCCGCAAACGCAGCCTGTGAAGGATTCGTTGAGCGGCACATATTGCTTCTATTGGAATTACACGGGTCATCTCGAAGACAGGGACTATCTTTTCAAAGGGCCGCGAAATTCCACAGGCGGCATCTGGCAGAGCACTCTGCTTGTGAGTGATTACTTTGGTTACGACCATTTTCGAAATCCAAACTCATACGGCAGTTGCGAGAGATTTCCGGGGGCCTCAATCACAGAAGGGACGCTGCTTTCATCGGCATACTGGTCGGACAAAAGCAGTGCCGGCCCAGGCGCGCCGGAAATCAAGCTGAACGCCGGCTACACGGACGGGCACGTAGAAAATTACTCCGCCTCGGATACGATAGCTATGAGGGTCATAAAAGTACCTCAAACCAGCGAGCCTTACCCCTATGGCGACGGCATCGGGCCGGGTATTTTTTACCTGCCGCGAAGTGCTCTGCATTGACCGCATCGTGAATTTCGACCGATTTTCTCGTTAATCAGTAAAGAATTCTAAAAATTCGCGTCAGGTTTGGCGATTTTGTTGAACTTAATAATAGAGGCCGATAGTTAATCTCCCACGAGAGCGTCAAATCAGCCGGCAAACTATTAACCGGCCCTCACTTGATGCCTCTATTGATATGAAAAAACACCTTTAGAGCGAGTACACAAGCTATTTCGTAAAAAAAGTGTAACAAATGGAAGGGGATACGGACTTTATAAATAAAGAGCTATTACTGAAACACCGCTTTGAAAGAACCTTCTTCGATTAAGAAGGAAAACCGTCATGCGCACAAGGAAAGCATTTACGCTGAAGAACTGTTGGTGGTTATCGCTGTCATAGCGATTCTAATAGCTATCCTGATTCCCGTACTGCGCTCTGCCAGAGAACTCGGCCATCGGACTGTCTGCCTTAGCAATCTCAAGCAATTAACCCTGGCCTGGCTCGCATATGCCGAAGGACAAGATGGCAAGCTCATCGATGGCCACGCCTTCGGTACGCATACGAGAAGAAGGGGATCGCTGACGGTCATAATCGAGAAAGGCTGGGCGGGCGATGCCTTTCTCCCCAACAACAGCCGGCATCGTGCTGTGCTTATGGCGCACCCTGATAAAGGCCCCCTATGGCCCTATCTCCGTGATATCGACATCTATCGCTGCCCCCGGGGCCGTTCCGGACATGTACTCACATACACTATAGTCGTCTCTGCAAATGGTCGTAACAACGTGGAAGGAACGTATGTGCCGGGATATAAAGGGCGGCCAATTAGCAGGGGTGCGGATTTTTACGTCATCGGCAAACGCATAGGGCGTACTGTTCTGCGGCTGACCAAACTCACTGATATCGAAAGTCCCGGCGCGGGTCAGCGTGCAGTCTTTGTCGATAATGGCGAGTTAGCCAGTGATTTCTATGTTCATTATCTATACCCTATGTGGAAATATAATCCCCCTCCGATACACCATCGTAATGGTGTTACTCTCTCCATGGCCGATGGACACGCCGAGTATTGGAAATGGAAAGGCCGCGAGACCTTGAACATACCCCGCAAGCTCTTGTCTTTTCGTGTGAATCCAAATCTGTTCTACGAAATGGTGGATGGACCGGCTGTGCCGGGGTGGAAAGGCCACGAGCCGCAAACCGAGGACGGTATGCACGACCTTCAGAGGCTGCAAAGGGCGACATGGGGCAGATTGGGTTATTCGGCGAAGTAGGAGAACAAGATATGGCTGCTTTGAACACGACTCTCAGCTTGTCAGGACTTCACCGACAACGCGGCAAATCTCTGATGCCGTTGGTTGTATTGCTGGCCGTCTTTTTGTTCGGGCGAGCGAGCGTGGCACAATATGGCGGCGGCACGGGCACCCCTGATGATCCGTATCTGATTTACACAGCCGAGCAGCTGAACGAGATTGGGGCAGATTCGCAGAACCTTAATAAGCACTTCAAGCTGATGAAAGACATTGATCTGGGCAGCTACACGGGAGCAGATTTCAATACCATTGGGACTTCATTCGGCAATCTTTTCAGCGGGGTCTTCGACGGCAACGGCAGGAGAATCCACAATTTTACCTACACGTCCGGAGATAGAGACTACATAGGACTCTTTGGATCTGTTGGAGGGGAAAATGCACTGATCAAGAATTTGGGATTGATTGATCCCAATATCGATGCAGGAACAGGACAGAATGTAGGCTCCCTGATTGGTCACCTGCGTGAAGCAACCGTCAGAGGTTGCTACGCGCGGGGCGGCAGTGTTTCTGGTCGCAAAGATGTTGGTGGCCTCGTAGGACACATTTCGGAGAGTACAATCACTGACTCCTATGCTGCCGTGAGCGTTTCAGGCGAAAATGGTGTCGGCGGGCTGGCCGGATGGAATTGGGACTTTATCATGCGGTTCGGTGTAACATCCACCTATATGATATCCAATTGCTGTTCCACGGGCAATGTTTCGGGCAGGATCAGTGTCGGTGGGTTGGTGGGAGGCAATCTGGATGGCACAATCACCAATTGCTATTCGACAGGCAATGTTTCAGGCAAGGATAGTGGTTGGCAACACGGTGGCCTGGTGGGCCGTCATTCTCGGGGCACAATCACCAACTGTTATTCAACCGGCAACGTTTCAGGATACATCGATGTCGGCGGTCTGGTCGGACACAATACCCGGTCGGGCATAATCACCAACTGCTATTCAACAGGCAGTGCTACAGGAACACGTCAAGTCGGCGGTCTGGTGGGAAGGAATTTCGACGGAATGATTAACACTTCCTTCTGGGACAGTCAGGCCAGCGGCAAAAGCAACATGTGCTCAGAGCAAACGACGGAAACAGGCTGTGATGATGGCAACGGCAGGACTACAGCCCAAATGCAGACGGGAGGGACGTTTTTGGAGGCGGGCTGGGATTTCGTGAATGAGACCGCGAACGGTAGCGAAGATGTCTGGAGCATTTGTGAGGGACTGGATTATCCGAAACTAAACTGGCAATTCATCAAGGGAGACTTTGACGGCAACTACAGGGTGAACTTCGTGGATTTCGCTTTGTTTGCCGAACGCTGGCATTCGAGCGACAGCGGTTTTCTCTGGTTTCGCGGGGCCGATCTTACCAACGACGGCAAAGTCGGCCTCGATGATCTGAAAGAGTTCGCCAGGAAATGGCTGACCGAGGGCATCCCAATTTCGACGGCAGTCCTTTGCCTTACCATCGACGACTTTGAATCATACAACGACCTGGATCCCGGCGATCCTGAGAGCAATAGAATATTCGACGTATGGTTGGATGGATACGACAACCTGCTGACAAACGGCTGTATCGTTGGCAATAACAATCCTCCTTACGCCGAAAGAGATATTGTCTATGGCGGCGAGCAGTCGATGCCCTTTTATTACAACGCCCTTTTCAGACTTGCAAAAGCGGAAATGATACTAAGCCCGCCTCAGAATTGGTCCGAGACAGGTGCCGAGGCTTTATCGCTCTGGTTCCATGGTGAGTCGATCAACGGTGTTACGCCCATGAGTGTCGTCCTCAACGGCGATGCAGCAGTCTATCACGATAATCCTGAGGTGACACGAATAAAAACCTGGACCGAGTGGATTATCGACCTGCAAGATTTTGTGGGTGTTGACCTCGCCAAAGTCAGTTCTATCGCCATTTGTCTTGGTGACCAGAGCAAACTACAGGCCGGAGGTACCGGAAAGATGTTCTTCGACAATATCCGGCTGTACGGACCCAATTGAAAAGCCGGAACAAGGCCGGTTCGGGCCGTCCGGTTAGAGGACGCATTATGCGGAAAGAAACGGGATTTACGTTGATTGAGCTGTTGGTAGTTATTTCCATTATAGCGCTTCTGATAGCGATATTGGTGCCCGCACTACAAAAGGTCAGAAAGCAGGCCAGGGCGATTGTCTTTCAGGCGAATCTCAAGCAGTGGGGATCAGTCCTGGCTCTATATACCCAGGATAACGAGGGACGACTTCCCAATGATCCCGGAGGCGCTTTATGGTTAGTGCGCGGCTCGGCTCTTAGCGACGGCGATCCGAATAAGCCAAGTGTATATCAAAGTGTAAACTCAAAGGGCATCGCACGCTGTCCGATGGCCACCGGGCCTTGTGATGATGATTCGTTAGGATCTTTTGGTTTCGGAGTAACTTCAGGGGACTTGCGAATATATAGGATTGAGGGTAACTATGGCTCTACGTTTGAAGCCTGGGAGATTACTTCCCCGCTTCCACGATTTCGCGGCAGCTATGGATTCAACCACTGGTTATTTAACGGTCAATTTGATCATTCTACTACCCTGGACTACCGAATGAGAGGGCCCGGCCTTGACATCTTCCCGATCAGAAGCAGGGCTAAAATCCCCTTTTTCCTCGATAGTACAACGCCTTATGTTAACTTTATGGAGGGCAAATCGCCATCACTGGGACACGGCGTAAGAATTAACCGCCACAGTGGGAAGATAAACGGTCTTTTCTTAGACTGGTCGGTGAGAAGTATCGGCCTTAAGGAGTTATGGACGCTCAAGTGGAACCAACAGTTCAATACGGCCGGCCCATGGACCAAGGCTGGCGGTGTTCAACCGTCCGACTGGCCAGATTGGATGAGAAAATTTAAGGATTATTAAAGATACTCGAACAATGTACAAAAAGAATGCATTCACTTTAATAGAGCTTCTGATGGTCATCGCTATTATAGCGTTATTGATAGCTATATTGGTGCCCGCCCTCCAAAAGGTACGAAAACAGGCCAGGGCGGTTGTCTGTCAGGCCAACCTGAAACAATGGGGAACCGTACTGGCGCTGTACGCCGACGAGAATGAAGGACGGCTCCCGATACTGAGTGGCGGGACGGTTCTCTGGTTCTTCCGGGGCTCATGGGTGCCGGAAGGAGACCCCAATAGACCAAAGGTTTTCCAGAAGGTCGTCACGAGGGGCATCGCCTGCTGCCCGATGGCTGTCAAAATCAGACCGGGCCCCGCATCGGGCGTTAGTCGTGCCGGGGGACCCGGCGGCGTGTCATACGAATTAAGGTTCGCGCGCGGCTCAACCTTCGAAGCATGGAAAATCACGAGTCCCCCACCGCCTTTTCGCGGCAGCTATGGCTTCAACGTCACGGCATTTCCTAAGAGCATCGACACTTTTTTATCCAGGGGGCATGCCAATATCCCGGTGATTCTCGATAGTCCCGAGCGTATGGGTAGGCACATCAACACCGACAGACCGCCGCAGACCTTCTGCATAAACAGGCACAACGGCTATGTCAATGGATTATTCCTGGATTGGTCTGTCAGGAGAATCGGACTCAAAGAGCTGTGGACTCTAAAATGGGACGACCAATCTGACACAACTGGTCCCTGGACAAAAGCCGGCGGCGTTCTGCCCGAATACTGGCCCTATTGGATGAGAAAATTCAAAGATTACTGAAAATAAAGGTTTTTTGATAAAACTCTGCCTCACAGCCCCAAATTTCACTTGTTTTGTAAGATTATAAAGATAAAATGTATTTTTCCCGCAAATATCATTACCTTAGCTACTTTTATTGCCTCTTTTGATTGAGACGGCTTTATGGTATTCATGCGATGTCAGGCTAAGTTGGAGAGAGTGCTATGGTGCGAACACAAAGAGCATTCACATTAATTGAACTACTGGTGGTGATTTCCATCATCGCTCTGCTGATAGCCATCCTGCTGCCCGTGGTACACCACATCCATCGGCAGGCCAAATCCATGGTTTGTCGATCGAACCTTCGCCAATGGGGTCAGGTCGCCGCTGAATGGACGCTTGAGAACGACGCTGGTCCCACTAAGGAACGACTCAAGCGATGGTACGCCTCAGGTGAGCAGGGGAACGGCTATGGATCCGTGGCCTTTAATACCCCGGACCACAACGACATCCTGCTTTGTCCTATGACGCGAAAGCCGAGGCGGTGGGTCTTGCCACGCACAGGGGGCGGTATCCATCTCGCCTGGTGCATGGCCAAGCGATTGGATTCTGCGGATTTGGGAGCGGTTTACTTCGGAAGCTACGGACTGAATTCGTGGACCTACCTGTCGGACATCATGCAGCCCCAGAGGAACATAACCGAGCCAATCAACTGGGCAGTGCAGGCCGGTAAAGCCTCTGATGTACCACTGTTGCTGGACTGCCGCGCGGCGGTAATGAACCCGAGCCCCACAGACAGACCGCCGAACCAAGAAGATTCATTCGGCTCGCACATGGCGTTGTTTTGCTTGAATCGGCATCATGGGGCCGTGAATGGACTGTTCATGGACTGGTCGGTCCGTCGTGTGGATCTCAAAGAGCTGTGGGCTCTAAACTGGCATCCGCTCTATGACACCGCAGGCCCCTGGACTAAAGCCGGCGGCGTACAACCTTCCGACTGGCCGGAGTGGATGAGAAAATTCAAGGATTATTAACAAAACTCAAATGTGACGATTCGGATCAAACGCTGATTATAACCGTTCTTTCGCTTTACTCATAAAGGAGCCTTTTCACAATAAAATAAGGCAATTTGTCGTTCCGACAGCTACTAAACCGCCGAAAATGGATGTAATTTTCACTTGACTTTTTTGGCATAATCAGGTACACTATTATTTGTTCAGGACGGGTGGTGGAAAATCTATTTTCGTGTCCTCTGAAGATACCTGCCCCATTAAAAAGCCGTCCTCTGTGATTTTTTTATTATGCGCACAGGCAGAAGCAAACGCAAGATGTGAAATATAGGTCCGATATTGTCGGCCTTTGAAGTATTGATAATAATCATAACGAAATTAGGTGGAGAAATGATGAAAGTGAAACTATGTATTCTGACCGTGGTTCTATTGCTTGGGGCCGCTCCTGCTTTTGCTAATACCTACCCGATAGAAGCGTTCCAGTTCTCCCTGCCTCAAATAGCTGATTGGGTTGGGGAAAATCCTGTGGGTGACCGTGGAGATACGATAGCTCAGATAGGTAGAGAGCAGACCTGGTACTGTTTTGATATTACTGAAATACCCGATTCGGAACAAATTATATCGGCATCTTTCAAAGTCCGTATGCAAGACTTTGTCGACAATGCTTCCACCCAAAGAACGCTATGGTACGACCCGTATGACGACTGGGCTTTCTCCTGGCCTCACGACCCGGACTATGAAGTTGTTAAAGAGGTAACCGAGCTGGTAGCTGTAATCGATTTCAATCATGACGGCTGGACATGGATAACAACTGATGTTGATATTAACCTGCACGACTGGTCGAAAGATTTGCTCGATAACTATGTGACTCTGATGCTCACAGGCCCTCTAAATGGTTATTATGCATTCGGGGATGCCGGTTTTGATGGTGCTGTTTTGGAGTTGGAGACTCTTTCAACACCTGGCGATAAGGATGATAATACACCCAAAGTGCTGAATATCGGACCCGAAGAAATAATACAGGCCAATGGTGTAGATATCCAGGTGCCTGGCTACTCCGTGCCGTCCTTTGTGGACTGGAACAACGACAATCTGCAGGACCTTGTCATCGGCGAAGGCAGCGGCTTCGGAGATGCCAAAGTCCGCGTTTACCTTAACGTAGGAACCGAATCCGAGCCGGCATTCGCGGATTATTTCTACGCCCAGTCCGAAGGCTCTGATTTAACTTGTCTGGCGTCCGGCTGCATGGGCTGCTTCCCGCGCGTAGTTTACTGGGATGCCGACATACGTAAAGACCTGCTCGTGGGCCAGGCTGACGGCACCGTCAAAATCTTCCTGAACAACGGCACTGACAGCGAGCCGGTCTTTGACGCCGGCCAGATAATAAAGGTCGGTTTCGACGAAAATCTTGACGTCGGATTTAGAGCAACACCGATGCTTATCGACTGGGACAATGACGGTCAGACAGACCTGGTAACCGGTGCCTTTGATGGCAGGATACACATCTATCTGAATTGCGGCTGCAGCGGCGGGATTCCACCCAGCTTTAACTTTTCAACCTCTTCCGGAAGCTTCGCACCGGAAGACGGCTGGAACCTGGTCGTCCCGAGCAATCGTTCCAGCCCGGTAATCCTCGATCTGGACGGTGACGGTAAAAAAGACCTGCTTACCGGCAACACGGAAGGCCAGCTCCTGTTCTATCAAAACGTCGGAACCGATGACAAGCCGGGCTTCTCGGGTTACTCTCTCGTCGAATCCAATGGTGTTGCGATTGACCTTCCGGGCATGCCGCGCTCAAGGCCGTTCGTATGTTACTGGACGGGAAACGGCTTCTTCGGCCCGATAGATAATGATCTCGATGTGCTGATTGGCTCCGGCGACGGAAAAGTGCGCCTGTACAGAGGTTTACCGTCAACCAAAACACAAACGGGTGATTTGGACGGCAACGGTATTATAGACCTTGCAGATCTGGCTCTGTTGATTACTTACTGGCCCCGGACCGACTGCGGTCTGTGCGGCGGCACCGACCTTACAGGCGACGGAAATGTGGATAAGGATGATGTGCACCGCTTTATCGATATATTCCTGTCAAGCATCGAACAGCAACCACAGAAATAATCTTAAAAACTTAAAAAGGGCGCAGGCATCGATTTAATCAGGCTTGCGCCTTTTGTCATTTGTTACGATAGAAAATCGTCACCGCTTTCTTTCTTGTATTTCGCAAACATCTCGCGATGTTCCGCAAGCACCTTCTCATAATCAGGATTGCCAATCAGGTTTTCCATCTCGCCCGGATCGTTTTTCATATCGATAAGCATCTCAGGCTGCTTGCCCTGATCGAAGATATAATACTTAAAATCCTTCGTCCGTATCATTCTGCCCTCAAGATTGAGTGGCCC
>Ga0114922_10006932_pt1 | contig 10379 bp, 4 predicted proteins | sample AartaG_FD_100975 | JGI IMG/M metagenome (GOLD analysis project Ga0114922, IMG submission 100975) | Deep subsurface microbial communities from Aarhus Bay to uncover new lineages of life (NeLLi) - Aarhus_00045 metaG | ecosystem: Environmental > Aquatic > Marine > Oceanic > Sediment | place: Aarhus...
ATACGAATATTTCTTTTTTGTCACCAACACAGAACTGTCCTCAGAGGAAGTGGTCGATTTTTATCAGAAACGCGGTAACTGTGAGAATTACATCAAGGAAGCCAAGTACGACATGGCGGTTGGCCACCTGTTGCTCAAATCATTTTGGTCAAATGAAGCGATATTCCAGTTGATGATGCTGGCATACAATCTCTTCTTACTGTTCAAGATCGACTTCTTGAGGACAACAGAATACCGGCAGCAGATCAAGACATTCCGCTTGAAGTACATTTTTCTGGCCGGGAAGATCATCAGAACAGCAAGAAGCGTGGTGATGAAGCTCTCGGAAAAGTATCCATATCAAGAGATCTATGAAAAAAGTCTGTCTGGATGAAATAGTATATTCGCATGGTTCAGCCCGTTGTTACCATTTAAGTCAAGTAGGAAAAATCGTATTGTATATTCGGATTTGTGAGATTGATCGCTAAATAATGATCGAAAATAGTGAAAATCATGTTAGACTTATGGAAGTCCCGCCAAATTTTTTCACCTGTTTGGATGAAAATGAGAGTAAAATTATTGCGACGTGGAATTCCAGTAGATACTTTGCAGAGCGTAAAACGTAAGGCCCGCCGGAGCCCAAGGCAGATTGAGCAGGACGCGGTCCGAGCTCTGATCCACCAGGAGGTCATCGACCGACTGGGGTTATGTCTGACTGAAATTGGCCTATACCGACCGAAGCCTTAATCGTGGGATGGCTTCTTGCGGTAACGAAACCTTGCCAAAGTTAACGAACCATCGGTTCGAACCTTTGGTTCGAGGACTTAATTAAGATTCTGTATCTAACTTAAAAGGGAGTAAACATGGGTAAAGAGGTCCGTCTGTTTAAGAGCGAAGAAAAAATGACACGCTCCAATCTGAGCGCTTTCCTGCACCAGCTTGCCGATAAGCTGGAGGAGGGGAACATCCTCCTACGCCAGGGAGGAGAGGATGTCAACCTGGAATTGCCCCACAACTTGATCCTCGAAATCCAGGTGGAGGACGAGGACAAGAAAAGAAAGGGTGTGCAGCACAGCCTCGAGTTGGAGATCAAGTGGTTTGATACGGATGCCGCAAGCGGGCCATTGGAATTAGGGTAGCTTCCAAGAAAATGTCGACAGAAAAACCGCCGGCCCAATAGGGTCCAGGTGGGCTTATTTCAGTTAACCAACAGATAGATAAATTGAAGGGATAAACCATGCGAAGAAAGCTCGAAAGAGGCAATGAAGAACGAGAGACCTTTGGTCGCTAGGGGTCCGCATCCTGCTTAAGTATTAATAAGCTGGCGTAGAATTTCGGTTCAACTGAATTATTGAATTAGGCCATTTTTAATATGACGAGCTGAAAGAAACTCTCATTCCGCTCGGGTATCCGAATGAATATAATTAGTACTATTACTGGAATAGCTACGCCATTTTATGAAAGGCATCAGCAGAATAGGGGAGAGTAAAAACAAAATACCCGAAACAATATTTGGGTACTTATTCATATACTATGGGGCAGAGAGAAAATTGTCTTCCCTCGAGAACGCTCAATTACAAGTAATTACACAACAATTTTCGCCTGGAGCTCATGTCGCGTTTGAAATCTTGTACGACGCACAAAATTCAAATCCCAATCTCCATTCGTCATTCGCAGACATCTACCATAAACCCTCAGGGAAGTCATTGAAGATAATCACGGGTATAATTGGCTTGTATGTTTGCAGCTGATCCTGCAAGAAGAAGTTGCCAAACACTGACTCACATCCCGGCCCCGGCGAATGATTGGGTGATTACCCTACTCGACACTTGGAGTGATCCATATGGGTTTCCAATCTTGATCATCTGAATTCCTACTCCCTAAGGAGAACTATCTATAATTGACCATGGAATCAACGAAAAGAGATATCCTTTATCAAGGCAACTCAACCATCACCGTTGAGACTCACCCGGATTACGCCCAGCCGGTAGTTGTCAAAAGGCCTGCCAGACACCACCCCTCCCAGCGAAGCCTGCGAATCCTGGAAAACGAATACCAGATGTCTCGAGCCCTCAAGGCGGTCATGGGGGTGCGGGCAGCCCTGGGGCAAGAGTCGATCGACAATCAACCGGCATTGATCCTGGAGTACATCGATGGGCAAACCCTGTGCGATACGATCGCCAAAAGAAACCTCGATCTGCGCTCAAGATTGGAAATCGCCATCGAACTGGCCGGGATCCTGGGAGAAATCCATCAACTGAATATGATCCATCTGGATCTCAACAGCAAAAACATCCTCATCGGAAAGGGTCAGCAGGCTGTTTATCTCATCGATCTCGGCTCTGCCTCCAATATTGACCGCAGCGGCCATCAAAAAGTCCGGCCCGACCAGTTGCTGGGAACTCTGCCCTACATCTCACCGGAACAGACCGGCAGGATCAACCGCGCCGTGGATGAACGCTCGGATCTGTATTCCCTGGGGGTGGTGCTTTATGAACTGATGACCGGACGGCTACCGTTCGATTCAAAAGACCTAATGGAGATTGTGCATCACCACATTGCCCGCATACCAGTCTCACCGTCTGAGGTATCGTCAGGAAGCCCCGAAGTGCTCAGCACGATCATTTTGAAGCTGCTATCAAAAAACGCCGAAGACCGTTATCAATCCGCATCCGGAGTTCAGGCCGATCTGGAGAAATGCTTGCAGCGCTTGAGTCCGGAGGATAAGATTGAAGCATTTCCGTTGGGAGAGGCCGATTATGCCAGCCGGCTGATATTTCCACAAAAGCTCTATGGCCGTGACCGTGAACTGGAAGAGCTGGAGCGCGCCTTCGATAGCGTTTGCCGGGGCACTGCCTCAATCGTGTTTGTCGGCGGCTTTTCCGGGATTGGCAAGACAGTGCTGGTTGAAGAAATCCAGCGACCGGTATCGAAAAAAAACGGCTACTTCATAGAGGGGAAATTCGACCAGTTGGCCACCACCCCTTATGCCGGGATCACCCAGGCCTTGGCCCGATTTGTTTCCCAGATCCTGACGCAGTCCGAAACCCGGCTCGCTGCCTGGCGGTCGAAGATCCTGGAAGCGGTGGGGCCAAACAGCAGGATACTGACGGATGTCGTTCCCAGCCTGGAACTGGTGATTGGCCCCCAGCCGGCTGTGCCGGACTTGAGCGGACAGGAGGCGCAGAACCGTTTCAATTATGTCTTTCAGTGCTTCTTCAGTACGATCGCTCGCGGCGAGCATCCGATTTGCTTCTTCCTGGACGATTTACAGTGGATCGATCCGGCTTCACTTGGCTTGCTGAAGGCCCTGTTCACCAGCCCTGACCTGGCTCATCTCCTCGTCGTCGGTGCCTATCGTGATAACGAGGTCCATAAAGACCACCCTTTGATGAGGTTTAGCGCAGATTTGGAAAAGGCCGGCGCCAACCTGAAGCGGATGACCCTGCCAAAGCTAGCGGAAGCGGATGTCGAAGCGCTGATTTCAGACGCTCTGCGGCGTGATCCTGGTGAAATCCGGGAGCTTTCCAGGCCGGTCTATACGCAGACCGATGGAAACCCGTTTTTCACCCGCCAGGTGCTGCGCAGTATGGAAGATCAGGACCTCATCGCCCTCGATACTGCCATCGGCCACTGGCGTTGGGACATGGATGCTCTCAGGGAACTGGATGTTACAGACAGTGTTGTCGAACTGCTGGTGGGCAAGCTGAAGGAGTTCCCCGCTGACACCCAGGAGACACTCAAGGTGGCGGCTTGCATTGGAAGCCAGTTCGACATCGACACCCTGACGATGGTCACCGCAGCAGATGACGACGTAATCCTTGATCATGTCCAGGAAGCGGTCGCGGCGGGTTTGATCTGGGAACGCGATGATCGTGGCTACTTCGTCCACGACCGTATCCAGGAGGCGGCCTATACCCTGGTGTCGATAGAGGAGCGGGATCGTACCCATCTCACGATTGGCCGGCTACTGCTGCAAAGACAGCGCGCGAGTGATGACGAGCAGGATCCTTACCGGATTGTCGATCAATTGAATCACGGGTTCCACCTGGTCGAAGATGAGCAGGAGCGAATGCAGATAGCCCGGCTGAACCTGCAGGCCGCTCAAGCTGCCCGTCAGGCCTCCGCCTTCGAAACCGGGCTAAACTACGCCCAAGCCGGGATCGAGCTCCTCGGCGGGAATAGCTGGGATCAAGACTACCAGCTCACCCTGGCGCTTTACGAGCAGGCGGCGCTGCTGGCACACGCGTCGGGTGACATTCCGGTTATGGAACAGCACAGCGAGCAAGTGCTACAGTTTGGACGTGATCCCCTCGATCTAGCGAAGGTTCAGAGTCTGCATATCGAGCTCCTCTTTTCCTCAAAGCGTTTCGATGAGGCGATTGACTTCGGGCTAGAGGCCCTGCGCATCCTCGGCCAGGAGTTCCCGCCCAAACCGGAGTGGGGGTTCACCACTGCGAAACTGTCCGAGTTGTTGGAGCGTCTCGAACGCGAACCCCCCGATTACCTCTCCATGCCTCGTCTGTACGATCAGGATCCAGAATTGCTGGCGGTATCAGAGATCATGTTTCCCGTCGGGAATGCGGCCTTTATATCTCGTCCTGCTCTGGCACCTTTGATTTACATACGCACTCTGGAGCTTTCTCTCGAACGCCGGCTTCTGGTGGAACGCACACCCTCGATGATCGCCGTGGTGGGTATGTACGCCAACGCCCTCCTGGGAAAGGTCGAAGTGGCGTATACCTTCGGCGAGACAGCCGTGGAGCTCACGAATCGGGCGGCCTTTCACACCTCCATTTGCGTTACTTTGCAGATTCACGGCCTGTACAACCATTTCTGGCGCAAGCCCCTACTGGAGACCCTGGACCTCTTCGACCGCGGGATTCAGAGCGCCCACGACTATGGTAATAACGAATTCGTCGCCTATATGTCACATAGCTGGTCCAAGCACGCATTCTACGTTTCGATCGAGCTGGCTCAAGTCGAGGAACGCTCCCTCAGGCTTCGTGCTTTTATCGACGGCATCCAATACATTACCCAGAGCCGCTGGATCAACATTTATGTAACCGCGACCCAGGTGCTGCGTGGAAGCTCACCGGCCCAAGGGATCACCTGGAGAGGCACTCCCTTCGACGACGACCGGGACCTTCCTGACCTCCAGCGGGTTGAAGACCAACTGGGTCTCCTCTATGTATATTGTGCCAAAGCCTGGGTCGCCACGCTCTTCGGCGATCACGAGGGCGTTGAGGAACATTCGGACCTGTCCTGCTCCTTCCAGATGGCAGCTCCAACTGGGCTGGAGAAAGCCATGCTCACCTTCATATTTGGACTTCGGTACGCCCGCGAGCTACGCGTTACCCCCGAGAGATCCGAGAGTGAGCATGCGCTCCAAGTGGAACTCGATTTGCTGGAGCGCTTCGCCGGCCTGGCCCCGATGAACTTCGCCCATAAGCTCTCCTTGGTGCAGGCGGAGGTGCACCGTGGGCGCGGGGAGGTCCTGCCGGCCATGCGGGCCTACGAGCAAGCCAGCCAGGGAGCCAGAGAAAACGGCTACCTGAATGAAGCCGGGTTGACTCATGCCCTCGCGGCCGAGTTTTATCAAGACTTAGGCCTGCTACAGGCAGCACTGCACAACGTAGAGCAGGCTGCCCAGGCCTGGAGCAGCTGGGGCGCTCATGCCCTGGTCGAAAGCCTGAGAGGGCGCTTCTCGGATCTTCTGGAGACTTCCGGGTTGTCGTGGCCGAGCTCAACCGACGCAGGCGAGGTACAAACAACCATCACCCACCCCACAAAGCCCATTCAGTTGGATTTAGAAAGTATCACCAGCGCTTCGCAAATGCTTTCCGCCGAAACCGATCTTGAACAACTCTTAACCAAAATGATGACTCTGGTGATGGCTAACTCGGGTGCGGAATCAGCGGTGTTGCTGCTGAAGCAGGACAATGATTGGTTTGTGCAGGCTCGGGGTGATAGCGCGAGCGAAAAATATGATGTTCTTCTCAACCAGCCGTTTGATCCGGCTGATCGTGAGACCGACCACCGTGAGAGTGGCCTCATCCCTGAGCCCATCTTCAATTATTGCAGGAGGACAGAAACTGTGCTGGTGGTAGGGGATGTTAAACTAGATGGTCGCTTTGCCGAAGACAGGATGATCCGGGAACATAAGGTCCAATCAATGGCCTGTATCCCCATCTTGAGCCAGGGGCAACTCCGAGCCATGCTGTACCTTGAAAACCGCATAACGGCGGATGTCTTCACCCTCGAAAATGTAGGACTCCTCAAACACCTGTCGGCGCAGTTCGCCATCTCGGTGGAAAATGCTCTGCTCTATGACAGTCTCAACCAAAAGATCTTGGAGTTGCAGGCAAGCGAAGCGCGGTTTCGGGCGACGTTTGAGCAGGCTGCAGTGGGGATCGCCCATGTGTCAACCGAGGGCCGCTTTCTGCGTATCAACCGCAAGTTCTGTGATATCGTCGGCTTTACGCGTGACGAGATTCTGACGATGACCTTCCAGGAGGTCACCCATCGTGATGACCTGGATGCCGATCTCGATCATGTGCAGCGATTGCTGACTGGCAAATCTGACACCTACTCCATTGAGAAACGGTATTTTCGCAAGGATGGTGAGACAGTATGGATCAACCTGACCAAATCTCTGCTCCGGGAACCTGATGGGGAGCCGAAATGGTTTGTATCTGTGGTAGAGGATATTAGTGATCGCATTCAGGCAGAACAGGCGTTGCGCGAAAGTGAGGATAAATTCAGGCAGGTGTTTCAAGCCGGCCCGGATTCTTTCTCAATCACCCGTTTGCAGGACGGTTTGTACATCGACGTCAATGACGACTGGCTGGAAAGAACAGGGTACGAGCGTGCAGACGTGATCGGCAAGTTCGTGACCGATATTGGCATATGGCCACAAAATGAAGAACGGGCTAAATTGGTCGATCGACTGATCAGAGACGGCTCAGTGAAAAACATGGAAGTCGACGTCCGCTACGCAGATGGGCGTATCCACAGAGTACTACAATCCTGCAGTCTGATCACCGTACATGGGGAGCCTTGTATCGTCACCGCAGGCAAAAATATTCAGGATTTGATTGATGCACAGCAGGCACATCGCTTAAGCGAAGCGCGGTTTCGGGCGACGTTTGAGCAAGCCGCAGTGGGGATCGCCCATGTGTCGACCGAGGGCCAATTTCTGCGGGTCAACCGCAAATTCTGTGATATCGTCGGTTATACACACGACGAGATGCTAAGGATGACCTTCCAGGATATCTCCCACCCTGACGACCTGGATGCCGATCTTGAGAATGTTCAGCAACTGCTACAAGGAAAAATCGACAATTACTCAATGGAGAAACGGTATATTCGTAAGGGTGGTGAGAACGTATGGGTCAACCTGACCGAATCTCTACTCCGGGAACCTGATGGGGAGCCGAGTTTGTTCGTTGCTGTGGTGGAGGATATTAGTAATCGCAAGCAGACTGAAGAAAAGATTTTGATGTATCGCGACCACCTTGAAACGTTGGTAGAAGAACGTACCACGCATCTGCAAGATGAAATCGATGAACGTAAGCAAGCCGAGGCAGGTCTGCGGGCATCCGAGGAGAGGTACCGCGACCTGGTAGAAAAGGTCAGTGATGTGATCTACACTGTCGATGCGAGTGGTGTGATCACCTACGTCAATCCTGCCATCGAGGCGCTCATCGGGCTGACTCCCGAACAAGTTGTTGGGCAATCGTTCACTCATTTCGCCCACGCTGAGGATATGGGACGAATGCAGGATAACGCCCAGAAATTGTTATCAGGTATGGCTCCCGGCCCTGTGGAGTACCGCCTGCTGACCGCATCGGGCGAGGTTCGCTGGATACGGGTAACCAGCCACCCAATCGTAAACAGAGACCAAGTAACGGGAATTCAAGGCCTGTTGACCGATATCACCGGGCAAAAAGAGATGGAGAGACAGATTGAGGAGATCGCTGCCATTGCCGAAAGGGAGCGTCTAGCCCGCAGATTGCATGATGCCGTCACCCAAACCCTTTTTTCGGCCAGCGTCATCGCCGAATCTACGCCGCGCATCATGGACAATAATCCACAACTTGGCAAACGCAACCTGGAACAGCTTTCCATCATGCTGCGCGGTGTCCTGGCCGAGATGCGCACCATGTTAATCGAACTTCGGCCGCAGGAATTGGTTGGCAAATCGCTTGACGAGTTAATGCGCACACTGGTCGATGGAAACCAGGTCAGGATCGGTTGTCCGGTCAGTCTAAACATTGATGGTCAGGGCACCCTACCCGAGGACGTTACCATTGTGTTTTACCGCATCGCCCAGGAGGCGATCAACAATATCATCAAATACGCTGAGGCAGATGAAGTCAGCATCAATATCACCTACAACGATGGTGACCTCGAGATGATGGTGGAGGATAATGGGCGTGGTTTTAAACCGGACAAGATTTCCACCGGACAATTCGGTCTCCAAATGATGGCAGAGCGCATCGACCAGATCGAGGGAGAATTAACCATAAACAGCACGCCTGGTCTTGGCACAAAAGTTAAAGCCAGTTGGTCTGAACAAATTGATGACTGATTGCGGCTGTCCAAAAAGATTGTCACCCTGGAGTTGCCATGCTGAGCATTGATTGGCGAAGGGTCTCATCGACTAAGTCGTAGATTCTTCACTTTGTTCAGAATGACATTTCTGGGCTTTTTAGAGAGTCCCACAGTATAATAAGCGAACCATGAATGAAACAAAGCCTATCAAAGTGATGATCGTTGATGATCATCCCGTCGTCCGTTCAGGATTGGAAAACATGCTGTACGCTTTTGATGACCTGGAGCTGGTTGGCGTGGCTTCGAGCGGGAGAGTTGCCCTGACCAAATGCCAGGAGGAATTACCTGACGTTATTTTGATGGACATGGTCATGCCCGAAATGGATGGCCTGGAAACCACCCGGGCGATCCTGGATCAATACCCCTCTGTAAAGATCATCATATTGACCAGCTTCACCAAAGAAGACATGGTTCAGGATGCGCTGCAAGCCGGCGCGACCAGCTATATCTTGAAAAATTCATCTATTGATCAATTAGCCGAGGCCATTCGCTCAGCCCATGCAGGTCAACCTACTTTATCACCTGAGGCGACCCGTTCTTTGGTCAAATCAAAAACAGGCCCCCTCAAAGAAACAGACTCGGGCTTATCCCCCCGTGAAAAAGAAGTTCTGGCCTTGATTGTTGAGGGATTGAGGAATGAGGAAATTGCCGACCAGTTAGTCATCAGCCAGGCAACGGCCAGGCATCATGTCAGTGCCTGTATCAGAAAACTCGGCGCTAAAAACCGAACCGAGGCGGCAACTCTGGCTGTAAAGCACAATCTCGTTTAGAACCGATCCACATATGCATAGAAGGGGTATAGTCGAGTAGCAGTATTAGCTAGACTAATTTACGAGCCATCGTTGAAGTTAATAACTTCAACGATGGCTTTTCATTTGGTTGAATAGCCTAATTTCAAATAGGCAGATCGGCCTATTGAAAAATGGATTGTTCATTGGATGTGCTTCTGCGTATCTTGGTATATAAATATTCCATATAAGCCCAATAAACCGAGATATCACACACAAAATAGATGCTATGTTCTCATGTCATGTAAACAGAGATGCAGTGAAGCATACCATCTGGCACCTTACATAAAAAGATGAGACAGTTGATGATTTTCGTCGCCGATCCATCCCGGGAAACCCGTTTTGGGTTGCAATTGCTGTTCGATCACGAACAGGGAATGCGAGTCGTTGGTATATCGGTTCGATCGCAAGAACTGGTGGGTCAGGTGGGAGCTGTCCAGCCGGATGTTCTCATTTTGGATTGGCAGCTTGTAGCCTCGGCGCCCTTAGAATTTATCAGAAATCTGCATTCAGTCGAATCGCATCCCTATATTATTGTGACGCATATCCACCCAGGAACCAGGCGAAAAGCCGCGGCAGCAGGTGCAGATGCATTTTTCTGTAAAGATGGTCCTGCAGACCCACTTTTGATGATTTTGCAAAAGTTAAGGCGAAAAAAGATTGAGGAACAGGAGTTTAAGGAGTAGTGGCCATGAAAAGATGATCGTGAAGATGGTTAATTGGTAAGAGAACCTAATCAAATATTCGAGAAACGGTTTAGGCAGGAGGTTACCTTGCTAGAAAAATTAAACCAAAGCTCCGGGAATATTTTGGGCTACAAGGTGATCGGCAAGATCACCAAAGAGGATTACGCCATTGTGAAATCAGATTTAAAGGACTTGTTGCAGCAGGAGAACAGCATATGCCTGCTATTGGATCTGCAAGAGTTCAAAGGGGAAGAGCTCACAGCCCGAGGCACAAAACTCAGTTTTAGAGGGGAGTTTCAAAAGAAGATGG
>Ga0114922_10006933_pt1 | contig 10378 bp, 9 predicted proteins | sample AartaG_FD_100975 | JGI IMG/M metagenome (GOLD analysis project Ga0114922, IMG submission 100975) | Deep subsurface microbial communities from Aarhus Bay to uncover new lineages of life (NeLLi) - Aarhus_00045 metaG | ecosystem: Environmental > Aquatic > Marine > Oceanic > Sediment | place: Aarhus...
TAACTGAAGGTGTTAGTGATTATGTAGCCTATGTGGGAGATGTAACTGGTGTTTTAGCAACTTTGAAAGAAGGATTATCTAATGGAATGATTTATGCTGGTGCGGGATCTATTGAAGAGATGAAAAAAGCATCACTTGGAATTGTCTCAATTGTTGGGCAGCGTGAAACATCACCACACGATCTTATTGGCAAGTTTTAAACACTTGATATTAAATATAAAATATAAAAGAAAAAAAAATTAGGATTTAGAATAATCTATGGACTTACCATAAGTTGTTTTTTATCAAAGTCCTCTGGATTTCCACCTTCTTCAAGAAAGTCTACATAATTCTTTAGGCCTTTTAAAACTAAATCTGCAGTTTTTTCATAGCCTTTCCTAAGTTTCTTATTTTCAAATTCCGTCCATATAGTCACTTCAGTAAGTTCTCCTTTTGGTTCAACAATATAGCCTATTGAATCCATATCGCTGTTCTCCATTTTCCATGTCACATGTTCATTTTCAACAGTTTCTGTATCTACAATTAAGATATCCCCCAAACTAGATTTTAAAAGAAATTTTTGACCTTCTTCTTTTTCGATTACCTCATCAAGGGCTAAATTCCATCTTGGTGTATTTTCCCCATCAATTACAATATCATAAAGTCTTTTAGGGGTTGAATTAATTTCAATTTTTTTCTCAGCTCTCATATAAAAATTACCTCCATTTGATTTCGGATAAAATTTATGTCACCATTGTTTTTATACATTTGTGTCGATATTTAAAATGGAAGGAAGTTCTTAAATTTTAAAATATTAACCTTAATTTCACTTATTAAAGCTCTATTAATTAAGTTTTAACAACAGTAAACTTTTCTTTGTTATTATTACTTCTATTATATAAATAAACTAGAATAAATTGAATTTATATGAAATCTATAAAAAGAGCAATTGTTAGCGTCTTCGATAAAAGTGGAGTCATTGAGTTTGTTAAAGTATTAGTTAATGAATTTGAAATTGAAATTTTATCTACAGGTGGTACTGGGAAATTATTAGAAGAAAATGGAATTGATTATATTAAAATTTCAGATTATACTGAATCCCCTGAGATGTTTAACGGGCGAGTAAAAACTCTTCATCCAAGAATAGAAGGAGGTATACTTTTTCGGAGAGAGATCAGTAAAGATGTTCAAGATGCTGATAAGTATAATATACAACCAATTGATATGGTTATCTGTAATTTATATCAATTCAAGGAGGCTATTGCAAAACCCAACACAACATTAGAAGAAGCTCTGGAACTAATTGATATTGGTGGGCCAACTATGATCCGAGCAGCAGCTAAGAACTTTCCAGATGTAGTAGTTATCCCAAGTCCAAAATATTATGACAAAATTTTAAAGGAACTAAGAGATTCTGGGGGAATTAGTGATAAAACAAGAGCTAAATTAGCTCAGGATGTTTTTACGATAATGGCAGATTACAATGCATCAATTGCGAACTATTTACAGAGTTATTATAATCCAAATCTAATCATGGGGGGACATTTAATCAAAGTTTTTGAAAAGGTTCAAGATTGTCGCTATGGTGAGAATTGGGATCAAACAGCAGCTTATTATCGAGATTCCTCATCGAAGTATGGACTTCACAACCTTAAACAAATTAGTGGAAAACAAATATCATTTAATAATTATTTAGATATAGACTCTTGTATGCAAATCCTTTTAGATTTCGGCACTCAGCATTATGTGACGGCAATTTTAAAGCATACAAGTCCAAATGGTGTAGCTATTGATAAAAAAGATCAATTAATATCGGTAAAAAAGGCATTTAGTACAGATCCTCTATCTGCATTTGGAGGAATTTGGGGCGTTAACAAAGAACTAACAAAGAAAGTAGCAGATTTTATTGTAAATAAAGAAAAAATCTTCGTAGAAGTTTTAATAGCACCCTCTTTCGAACAAGAAGCTTTAGAAATATTAAAACAAAAAGAAAATCTAAGAATTATAGAATGTAAAGATTTCCTTAATAAAAGAAATAAGATATATAAAGAACCAGAAATTAGGGGAGTACTAGGAGGCGTCCTTGTTCAAGAATATGATTGTAAACCAATTATTAAAGAATGGAATGTAGTTAGTAAAAGAAAGGTAGATGAAACTGAAAAAGAAGCTTTAATATTTGCCTATAAAGTTTCAAAATGGACTAAATCGAATTCAGCATGTTTTGCTCAAGTCTATGATGATGGGCTTTACACATTAGGAATCGGTGCTGGACAACATAGTAGAGTTCATGTAGTTAAGCTAGCTGCCCAAAAAGCAATAGAATTTGGACATAAAGAAGAACTTAAGAACTCTGTTATGGGTACAGATTCTTTTTTTCCTTTTCCTGATGGTTTAGAGGTATCAGTAGAATCTGGTGCTAAAGCAATTATTAATCCTGGAGGTTCTATGCGGGACGATATGGTAATTAAACGAGCAGATGAATTAGATTGTGCTTTAGTATTCTGTGGCAAAAGAGTTTTTAGACATTAAATTTAACGTTTCTAATATTTATCTTCTTGATGAAATATAGTTTTTGGATAATATTATACAAGTTTAACTATTATATTATTTGAGGAATTGATAGATTTAAACTTTAATATAAACATTTTTTTTTTCAAAAAAACTATATATGTAAAAAAAAATTAAATTATTATACGTAAAAAAAATCAAATTGACTTTTTAATTTGATATTTTAAATGAGGAGAGAATTTCTAAACGTATATTAATAAGGGAGCTCTTTTAAAAATGGATTTTTTTCAGAAGAATTTAAAAGAAACAGTAGAAGCGATTAATAAATTAATAGATAAAAATGTAACTATCGTAAATACTAAAAGGATAAGAAGATGTAATAATATCAAATCTTCAAATCGTTCTAAGATTAATTTTATTTGGAGAGCTTTAAATTACCTTGAAAACCAAGGAATTTTAACCTTGAATGGTATCACAAATCCAAAAACTTATAAAATTATCACTAATGAAAAAATTGATATTGATGATTTCCTTTCTCAAAACAGTAAAAGTAAATAGAAAAAGTTTATTTTAGATCTAATTCATCTAGCAGTTCGTTAAATTTGCTATTAGACTCCTTATTATCTGGATTATTTATCAATCTTTTTTGGTAAAATATCATATTTGGATATTTCAATTCGATTTTATTATATCTTTTTACCCACGTATTAAAATTATTTAAAAGTTCGTAAACTTCAGGATCCTCTTCTAAGGATTTTATTTCATCTTTCTTTTCTTTTGAGAGAATATTTTTATACTGTTTTACACTAAAACCTTGATCTTCTAATAACTTTTTATTAGTACTACGAATAAACCCTTCCAAACCGCTTCTCCAATAAACATACTTCTCATTAATTTTATCAATAGTTTCTTGAATTATTTTTATCTCTTGTGGAAAGATTGTTTCTTCTTTCTTAGTTAGAATCTTTTTAATTTTTTGGAATTCCGTTTCAAACTTTTTAATGTAATTATTAACCATTTTTTCAAATTCAAATAGAACTATATTATAGTCTTTCGCAAATAATACCTCATTACTAGAAAAAGTTAATGTTTCTTCATCAAAATTTCCTCTTATCTTTCTTTTACTAACTAAATCATCAAAAATTTCTTTCAATAAATCAATTTCTTCTTGATTTAATTCCTTACCATAAAATAAATCATGGAAAGAAAAAAGAAAACTGTTTTCTAGCATCAGGTTACGAATTCCTCGTTCTGTATAAAAAATAATTTCTCCCTCATTTTCATGAAAAATGCCCTTTAGCTTTCCATCTAGTAACAAATCATTCATCAAATCTTCAACTAGGGTTGATTGGATAAATTTCATAGTTCCTAGTGATATATAATCATCTGATTTAGATTTGTCAATTAACATATATTTGATTTCATTCTTAGCTTCTTCTATTTTCTGGGGATTAAATATTAAAAAATCTACCTTTCTGAAATAATGAATATCCAAATCATCGACAAATGTCAAAAAAACATCTAGTTCCATCCCAGTTTTTTGGAGATATTCCTTTAATTTTATTTGGTCTTTTTGTTTTATTTCTTCTGCAATTAACTGTAAGTTTTCATCGATTTTAGATAAAATATGATTTTTATCAATGTTTAGTTCCTTAGAGATTTTTTCAATTTGATTTAATTTTTCCTTTTCATCAGATACTAAACTAATCTCATTGATTGTATCTTTCAAATATTTAGAATAATAAAAAATGTTTTTTTTCTTATTCCAAATCCCACTTCTATAATCTACAAACTGATCAAATACATCTAATAGTAAAAGTTCTCCTATATTTAGTTTATCTGAGATTTTAGAAATATTAAAATAACCTACAATTTTAGAATTTTGAACCTCATTAGTTATTTTTTGGGTCCCTAGGTTAGTCAACCACTGTGTTCCTTTATGAAATTTCGATAAATACTCTCTAGGCATATTTTTTATTAATTTTATGAAATCTTCCTCTAATAGTATCTCTCGATATGTTTTTAATTCTATAATACTCTTTTTTGCAGCTTCAGAATTAATTTGATCTTTAATTTGCTTTAATGAGGTATACAGTTCCAGATCTTTGTGTCTTAAAAATTTACGATTTGTAGATTTAGAAATATCCTTAATGATTTTATCAATAAAATTATGTGGAAGAAAGTTATAATTCTTTATACTCATAGATCCGTTTATTTGTAAATCTTCTAAGAATTTTGACTTAACATAATTTGATGGATAAAAAAACCCAATATTAGAATAGTACCCATCAATTATTTTTAAGTTATTTAATGTTTTGATAAAAATTTTTAGTTCTGAATGGTCATCTATAACCTGAGAAAAAGTATTACGAATATTTTCATCAGATATTTTTATTTTTTGTTCAAAGAATCTCTTTAATTTGCTTTTTTCTAATTCGTAAATATATAATATATTTTCTTTTGTTTTTATATAGAAATAGACTTTTTCATCCTTTAGCTTAGATTTTGCAAAGTTCTTTAAATATTCTTTTAATTTTAAGTCCGTGTTTTTACTTATTTCAGTATAATTGGTCTTTTTCATTAAAAATTGATTTTCTAATAAATTTACTATTTTTTTAGCTTCTTGGTTCTCCAAATCAAATTTGCTAAGCTGTGGATATAACTTTTTTATTAAACTTATTAATTTATTAAATATTTTAGAGGTTTTTTTCTCTTCAAGTAGAGTAATTAATGAATTTGAAATATTTCTAAAGGTATATAAATGATCAAATTCAAAATCCTCGCATTTTTCTAGTAAATTTAATAGAGAAATGATATTGTCGGTTTTTCTTTCAATGTTAAGACTCTTTAAAATAATATCTATATTTTTTTTTGCTAATTCTGGTTTTATTTCAACTAATTTTAGTAAAAAGTAGTGTATATTATTTCTAATATCTTCAAATTCATCTAATAGGAATTTTACAAATTCCTGGGAATATTTTTCCATATAATTAGAATTTGCTAACATTGCAAATCCAATAACAATCAGTGAATTACTTTTTAATTTAATATTTTCAGAGTGAAGAAAAACCTCAATTTTTTGTAGCAACTCTTCAGAAATGAGTTCTATTTTGTTTTCTGCTAAAATAGATAGAATATATGTAATAACAACATTATTTTCTTGTTCTAATAAGTCTTCAAGCTCGGTAATTATTTTTAATATTTTATCTGTTTTATTTTTGCTTAAATACTTATTTAGTTTATCTACTTTTTCAAAGATTACACTGTCCTCAAATTCTTCGAGATTAAACATATTCAATGTTAAAGAGTGTTTAATTCAATAAGAATTTTTTGAAATGCTCAATTTCTAAAATGTTCTTTATCTCTGGAAGTAGATAGGTGGGATTAGATTTTTCTAATCCCTCTTTTGTACCATGACCAGAAAGTAAAGCAATACTTTTGATATCTGCATTCTTAGCACATTCAATATCTGTGGGAAGATCACCGATATAATATGAATTGTTTTTATCTATTGAATAATTGATATTTTTCTTCATTTTCATTAATGCGGTAATAATTGGGTATGGATTAGGTTTTCTAAAGGGAGAATCGTCTCGGGAGATAAAGACAGAAAAATATTTATCTAAATTAAATTTCTTTCGAAAATAATCTAATCTTTTTTTACTCGTATTAGAGACAATTCCTAATTGAAATCCATTCTTTTTGAATTGGTTTAAAATTTGTTCTAGATTTGGTTTTAAAGTTTCAAATTTTTCAAGCTTCGGATACATACGTCTAAATTTAAGAAAGAATAGATTTCTTTTCCATATACTTGGAATAAATGGTTTGTATACTTTAGTAATTCGTTTTAAAGCCACCACTCTATTTTTTGAGTCAGATTCCTCAAAAAGTCTCGCAAAATCTATTAATCTCATATTTTCTATGTTTTTCCATCGATAAAACTCATTTTTAATTAACTTAGATGCCGTATATTCGAGAGATTTTTGAGTAATAATTACACCATCAAAATCAAATAGCAAAATTGGTGGATGAGACATAAGTGTATTTTAAAGTGCTATTTAACACTTAAATTTATCTATATTTGCTTTGGCATTAAAAGAATAAAAAATTAAAAAAAAGATTATAGGATTATTTTAAATTTTATTGATCTATTTCATCTGGTTCAACTGACACGTGAGAAAGCAACCAATCAAGTTGCTCTTCCTTTTTGTTAATATTGAGCACTGTGGGTAATATCATTACTTCATCTGCCTTTCCTGGCATTATCGTGAAGCGCCCGGCTCTGAGCATGAAAAACTCAAAGACATCTGGAATTTCCTTCTTAAATCGCAAGCTTTTTACTGGAAATCGCTCAGCTGAACTAAAGATCCCTTTTTTATGGATAATTTCGTTTCTTTCAATTTTATAATATTCAAATCTCGTGCTAATGACAATAATCCCTAATATAAAAGCTAATATTAACGTCATTAACATATAGAATTCATAAGGTAATGCTATATCAATTTGTATTCCTGTAAATTCAAATGCATAAGTTGCCCCTAAGAAAACTACAACTAAAATAACGATTACAATAGCTAATATTAAAACGAAGAATTTAGTTGAAGAGAAATCGAAAGCAGTTACAAAAATATTTACAAAAAACACTATAAACCAAATATAACCCAAAACCATATTTGGAGTACCCATAATTGATTGGATCAGCCAGAGAATCAAGGAAATGACAAGCAAGGGATAGAAGAAGATAACTTTGGGATAAGTACGGAGAAAGATTTCACTTGGGTGCTTAGGTTGTTTTTTTTGTTCAGACATAATATATTTTCACTATTTTTTTTTAAAATTTAAAGAGGATTATAAAAATAATAGATAGATGTGTTATTTAAATATTAGTATCTTTTAGATTTAATTTAAAAGGAGAATTTAAGGCGTTATAGACATGCTCGTGAGACTTTTGTAATTAACACTAATAACGAAGTGTTTGGATGGTTTTAAAAGCACTATCAATATGCTGATTTGCATTTTCTAATACAATCCCCATATGACCTGGGAGCAAAATTGATACATCAAGTTCTGTAGCATGCTTAATTGATTTTTTCAAGGCATCTAATGATCCTCCTGGAAAATCATAACGACCAAAACTCCCTATTTTTAGAAATTTATCCATTTGAAAAACTAAATCTCCTGGAATTAATATTTTTTTTGTATTTTCATAATAACATATTGATCCTAAAGAATGTCCTGGCGTATAATGGATTTGGAATTTAAATTCAGAAGATATTTCAATCTCTTTTATATTTTCTAAATTTGTGACTTTCAATGGAATGATTTCCACGCCAAACATGCTGGGTTTAATTCCTAAATTACCAGGAAATATTCGAGATACATCTCCTTCTCTTAAAATTTTAGCGGTTTCACCATAAGCATAAATTTGAGGAGGGGAATCTACCATCAATTTCATTAATGGATAAAGCCCTAGTGTATGATCTACATGCTCGTGAGTCAAAAACACTTTAGTAATATTAGAAGGATCAAGATTATATTTTGCCATACCCTTAAATAAACCTTTGAGAGAAATGCCATTACCTGTATCAAATAAAGCTAATTCTTTAGTATCTAAATCTTCTATGATATATTGATTGCAATCTAACATTTGATCTTCTGAAAAATGGTAAAGATTTTTTATAACTTCTTTACCCTTTTTTTCAGATTCTCCATTAGAAAAAAACATGATGTATATGCCAGTTCCGTATTTTTAACAAGATAAAATGAGCTTAACTTTTATGTTTTTCTTTTCTAATATATAACAAATTATTAAATGAACAAAAAATAAATAATAATAGTATGGAAAATCAACCCAATATTGAAGATTTAAAATCTAAAGTAGGTTTTGGTATAAAATTTTGGTTAGAATTTGATAATAAAAGTATATTGGGTTCTGGATGGGCTGAGTTGTTAGATAAAATTGAAAAAAATGAAGAAGGATCTTTAACTTTAGCCGCTAAAGAATGTGGATATTCTTATAAATATGCATGGAACATTTTAAAAAGAATAGAGAAAAGAACCGGCATGTCTGTTGTAGTAACTGGTAAAGGAGGTCGTGGTGGAGGTGGATGGGTAAAGTTAAATGATTGGGGACATTACCTCTTAAAAATCTATAAAGAGTATTTAAAAGAAATAATAAAAATTGAAAAGAAATTAGGAGAATCAATAAGTAGTAGCTAATAAATATATTTTAATTTCAATATTGATTATCTTCCATAAGGAAATTTCTGACTTTGTTTCTTGAATAATTTATTTAAATTTAGGGTTTTAATATGGAAGACTGCTTCAATCAATTAAGTAAAATAAAAGTATCTGAAATAATGATAAAAGATCCGCTATATTCCTTTCCAAATGAAAAAATCAGTGCTACTGAGCTATTGATGATAAGAAAAAATATTGATGGACTTCCTATTGTAAAAGATCGTAAGGATAAGCAATTAATTGGGATAATTACACAAAGAGATATACGTCTTGCTAGATTTGCAATGAGTTTAGACTCACCAAATACAACTGTTAAGGATTTAATGACACCAGAACCTTTTGTTGTAAAAGAGAATGACACACTAATATATGTTCTAGAGATAATGTTTAATAAAAAAGTACAAAGATTACCTGTTGTAGATGAAAATAATTACATTATTGGATTAGTTATGCAAAAAGAGATCCTCAAAACTCTTCTTAAATATATGAAAAAGTAATTAAAAGAATTCTTATTTTTAAATTCTATAAAATAATTATAAAAACTATTAATTTAGATTATTAATAAGAAAAATCAAAATAAAAAACATTGATAAAAAATGGCACTGCCTTTACCTGGAACACCAATTATAATTGATATCGGATCGGCATACGTAAAAATCGGATTTGCGGGAGAACCGGGGCCAAGATTTGTGTTCCCCTGCATTACTGGAACCGAGAAATATAAATCTGTCATGGTTGATGTAAGTGCTAGAAGCATATATGTTGGAAACGATGTATCCCGTATGCGTGGTGTCCTTAAAATCAAGCATCCCGTAAGTCGTGGCGAAATCATGGACTGGGACAGTTACTATGAAATCCTGAATTACATTTTTTATTCACTACTTAGAATTGAAGATCTTACTCAATATCCTGTATTCTATTGTGAATCTACTTTCATGCATAGAGAAACTAAAGAGTATATTGCTCGACTTTTCTTTGAAACTCATCGGGTTAAAAGTTTGATAATGATGCCAACACCACTGTTATCTTTATTTAGTGTTGGCTTAACAACAGGCTTAGTAATCGAATCAGGAGATGGTTTGACTTGGATTGCCCCAATAATAAATGGAACAATAGTTCAACATGCGGTTCAGAAGCTTCCTCTTGCCGGAATTGATGTAAATCAAAACTTTAAAGGTCTTTTAATGAGGGAAGGTGTAAGTATCGCCTCTAGTGCAGCGGATGAAATCATACAAGAAATAAAAGAGAAAAATTGTTACTTTGTTTTAGACGCGAATAAGCCCTTAAAGGCAGGAGATATGTTTAGTGTTCCAATGCCAGATGGTTCGACTATTAATGTTCCAACTTATATTCTATATCAAGCTCCGGAAGTGTTATTCAATCCTGGAATGCTAGGATATAGTAATATTATGAATCTCCCTCAAGCAATAATTGCTAGTTTAAGAAATATTGATAGTCTTTATTGGTATGATCTTTTATCTCATATAGTTTTTTCAGGAGGGAATCTTTCATATTCCGGCTTTCAAGAACGTTTCGAGGCGGAGTTAGATTTGGTTATTCCTCAATTAGGTTCTATTCCAAAACCTGTTACACCCCTTTCTGCTGTTAAAAGCGAATTAATCAAGCTACAAGCAGTTGAAATTTCAAAAAA
>Ga0114922_10006935_pt1 | contig 10378 bp, 6 predicted proteins | sample AartaG_FD_100975 | JGI IMG/M metagenome (GOLD analysis project Ga0114922, IMG submission 100975) | Deep subsurface microbial communities from Aarhus Bay to uncover new lineages of life (NeLLi) - Aarhus_00045 metaG | ecosystem: Environmental > Aquatic > Marine > Oceanic > Sediment | place: Aarhus...
ATGACAGACAAGCCCATTTCCATCATTATGAACTGCAAACCACTGCAAGACCTCGAATATGAGCCTCCGGAAAGCAGGGGTAAGTTCACAATACTTTATATCGGCGTATTGCAGCATGGGCGATTGGTCCCTATGCTTGTCGATGCAGTGGAACAACTGCCCGATGTCGACTGTATTATCGCCGGTACTGGTGTCCCCGACTATGTCCGAGCGCTCAAAGGAAAATGCGATATGGTGGCCAACGCTGATTTTATCGGTCAGGTTCCTTCTGACCAGGTTATACCCATGACCAAGAAAGCTGACGCTATTTTTTGTATGTTTGCCCCAAGAGACCCCAACAGCAAAATTGGTATGCCGAACAAGCTGTTCGAAGCTATGGTGTGTGGTCGGCCGATAATCTGTACTAAGGGGACTTATTCTGGCGAGGTGACTGAGCTAGAAGAGGTTGGCCTAGTGGTGGAAGATACTGAAGAAGCCTTGAAACAGGCTGTAATCAAACTTCGAGATGACCCTGCGTTAAGGAAGAGGCTAGGCAGGAATGCACTGAGAGCGGCTGTCGCAAAGTATAACTGGCAGAGTCAAGAGCAGAAACTCCTGGGGCTTTATGAGAGTATTCAACGTGATGGCTAACCCCTTTACTAATGACTGGACGGCTATTATCATAAAGAAACCAGATGGCTAATTGAAGCTGGCTATAAGGAGGCAGAGTGTCAGAAACCTATCCAATTTGTACTAGATGTATTATGGACACAACGGATCCTGATATCGAGTTCGACGAAAATGGGGTATGTAATCATTGTAGAGAGTACGTCAGATTAGCAACAAGGTATGTGTTTACAGGCAAAGAGGCAGAACAGAAACTCAGTCAAATAGTTGCTAAAATCAAGGAACGAGGCAAGAATCGAGAATATGATTGCATTATGGGACTTAGTGGTGGGACTGACAGCACATATGTTGCATATCTAGCAAAAAAGCTGGGGTTAAGACTTTTGGCTGTTCATCTTGACAATGGGTGGGATACAGAGATATCAATAAGGAATATTGAGAATATCGTCAAAAGCCTTGATCTTGACTTGTATACCTATGTAATTGACTGGAATGAGTTTAGAGATTTGCAACTAGCATATCTGAAAGCATCAGTTGTTGATATAGAAGCTATTACAGACCATGCAATAATAGCTACTTGGTATAAAATCGCTAATGACAGAGGTATCAAATATATTTTAACTGGTGCTAATGTTGCCACTGAAGGCGTGATGCCCAAGAAGTGGCTTCATTATAAGAATGACTTAACGAATCTGAAGGATATCCATAATCAATTCGGCACCGTCAAGTTACAGACTTTTCCTACATTGGGTCTTCGTAAGCAACTATATTATCAGGCCATCAAAAACATCAAGTCTATATCAATTTTGAATTATGTTCCTTATGTCAAGAAGGCTGTCAAAAAGCTCATTGCCCAAGAGCTCGGTTGGGAAGATTACGGCGGTAAGCATTATGAATCTGTATTTACTCGTTTCTATCAAGCATATATTTTGCCACGCAAATATAACATTGATAAAAGAAAGGCCCATTTGTCATCTTTGATTTGTTCGAGCCAATTTACAAGAGAGGAAGCATTAGAAGAAATACGAAAAGACCCTTATACTGAGGAAGAACTGAAAAAAGATAAGGAATATGTTCTTAAAAAGCTAGGGCTTGCAGGTGAAGAATTTGAAAAAATAATGAGTCTTCCTGTTAAGAGTAACTTTGATTACAAATCTGAGATCAAATGCTTGGGACTCCTAAGGCTTGTTTACAGGATATTTAATTAGCTAATTATCTCCTCATATAGCTTCTCATATTCGTCAACCATTAGCTTCACGTCAAGGTATTTTTTGACCCTCTCCAGTATCGCCTTTTGCTTTGCCTGGTAAAGGTGGGTGTCCGAAAGCAAGCTTATTATAGCTCGTGCTATTCCCTCTGTATCATAGGGCTCAACCAGGAAACCACCCTCATTGTCTCCTACAAGGTCGGGTACAATCCCAACCGGCGTGCTTACAATAGGCTTGCCAAAGGCTGCTGCTTCTATGTGGGTTCGCCCATAGCAGCCATAAGGAATAATGTAAACAAAGATGCCACTTGAAGTATATGCATTCTTGAGTTCTTCCCCATAGACCGGCCCTGTGAATATGACCCTATCTGTTAGGTTAAGTTCATGGCATAAGTTGAATAGTCTCTGCTGGTAATTGCTTTTGAGATTCATATGTGTATGGCTAAACTGTGACGGACCAACGAGAACTAGCTCCGCGTCAGGCACTTGCTTCACTACCATAGCAAAGGCCTTAATCAAGGTATGCCAATTCTGAATGGGATCAACCCTACCAACGGCCAGAATCCTATGAACAGGATGAGGTGAGGCCGCTGGTATATTCATATCGGCTAGGTTTTCAGCGTGAGGCATCACCCTAATCCTGTCTTGGGGTATACCTATCTCCAGAGCTTCATTGGCCTCTTGGCCGCTAGTTACAGCAATGCGTGCCGCTTTTGCCAAGGCAAATTTGAATGTTAGTGTGTCATACAGACCATGTAGTGCTCTGCTTAGCCTATTGGGAGTCAAATACTTGTAGGCGAGCAAGCTGCCGTGGGGGCTGAGAACGTAGGGAATTTTTCTAAATGTCATCAACCAAGCAGCAAACTCTGAGGGAAAGGAACGATAGCCACGTACGTGGATAATGTCAGGTCTCTCTCTTAGAACATCTATTATGAGCTTTGGGTTTACAGGAAAACTCCAGAGTCTGAAGAGCACTTTGTAGTTCTTTACGACGTAGCCATTGGTTTCACCGGTAAGCAACACCTCCTTACCGGTCATAGTTGAGAAAACTATATTCTGATGCCCTCGTTTCGCTAGCTCTGTTGACAGAACGTGAATAAACGCATTCGGCCCTATAGTACTCGGATATGCATAACCGTCCACAATGCGAATAATCTTCATTTTTCATCTCCGCAGTATAGCAGCACTTGAGCGCTACTATTATCGTATATTTTGTCGCCTTTTTCTAGTGCGTGTACTCGCCATTCCGCTGGTTCACCTCGTTTCATTTAGCAGCCGATTGCCTCAGCTTTCTCTCCCGCTCAGCCAGTGGTGCTTCTGGATTGCCCTTATAGTAGTCAACCCGGCGCAGGTACTTCAGGCCAGAATGCAGCCTCTCCACGGGCCACATCAAAACCGCCACTGGGTTCAAATTCTCTGAGCATTAATATATCGCATTCTGGAGATACAACTGTGATCGCCATCTGTGATTCACACCGACCAACAGTTGACAGTAACTGGAAGAGACTATAACTTGACAAGTCGAGAAAACGTGGTAAAATGTAAACACAATAGAATATTGCAAAGGCTGGGAACAGGACTAGTAGGCCTTTAAGCGAGGCTACAGAGAGTCAGGCTAGGTGAAAGCTGACGCCGGCGCAAAGGTTGAATGGCCCTGGGAGCTGCAAACCGAAAGGCTGGCTGAGCCAAGCTCAAGTAGGCTTTGACGCAGGGGTAGCGTTACCAAAACCCAGGGTATCGCTTTAGCAAGACTAAGGCCGTACCTGATAGAGACGGTCGAAAACACCAATAAGGGTGGCACCGCGAAGGTTAAGCCTCTCGCCCCTTAGGCGAGAGGCTTTTCATTTGTATAGGAGGGTTAGAATGTCAACAATGTCATGGAAGTGGCCCCAGAAGGGCCAAGAACTCGCTTAATCATCCAAATTAGAACTTTCGAGCATTCAAAAACTTAGAAAAGGAGGAGAAATGAAACAAACGAAAATCATCTTAAGCGAAAAGGAGATGCCTACATCGTGGTACAACATCCTGCCCGACTTGCCCAAGCCATTACCGCCATTACTGCACCCTGGCACCAAGGAGCCTACCATCCTGCCTCCGCCGTTGTTTGCCTCGGCCTTGAGGGACCAGGAGTTTAGCCAGGAGCGCTACATCGAGATTCCGGAAGAGGTGCAAGACATTTACCGCACATGGAGACCCACTGCGTTACATCGGGCGTACCGGCTTGAGAAAGCTCTAGACACACCGGCAAAGATCTTCTTTAAATACGAGGGGACAAGCCAAGCTGGCAGCCACAAGCCTAACACCGCCGTGGCTCAAGCCTACTATGCCAAGCAAGATGGGATAAAGCGAATAACTACCGAGACTGGCGCCGGGCAATGGGGCAGTGCCCTATCGATGGGCTGCATGTTCTTCGGCATTGAGTTGAAGGTGTATATGGTCAAGGTAAGCTACAATCAGAAGCCATACCGCCGGGTGCTGATGGAGACATGGGGAGCTAAGTGTGTGGCTAGCCCAAGCTCGGATACCGAAATAGGGCGCAAAATTCTGGCTGAGGACCCCGACTCGCCGGGCAGCCTGGGCATTGCCATCAGCGAGGCGATAGAGGATGCTTTCGGCCGCGATGACACGTACTACTCCATAGGCAGTGTCATCAACTGCGTCTTGCTCCACCAGACTATTAATGGTCTGGAAGCCAAGAAGGCGATGGAAAAGGCAGATGCCTATCCTGACATCATCGTCGGCTGTATCGGCGGCGGCAGCAACTTCGCCGGGCTGTACTTGCCTTTCGTGAAAGATAAAATCGAAGGTAAAAAGCCGAATCTACGCATCATCAATGTGGAGCCAACAGCTTGCCCTAGCATGACTAAGGGACCATACACTTGGGACTACGGAGATATCGCTGGCATGGCACCGATAGTAAAAATGAATACTCTCGGGCATACCTTCGTCCCGCCCAAGATCCACGCTGGTGGGCTTCGTTACCATGGTATGGCACCGATAATCTGCCACCTTCATCAGTTGGGGTTGGTCGAGGCTAGGGCAGTGCACCAGGTTGCAGCTTTCGAAGCTGGCGTGCAGTTTGCGCGAACTGAGGGTATCGTCTCAGCTCCAGAGCCAAACCATGCCATTAAAGTAGTTATTGACGAAGCTCTGGCCTGCAAAGAATCGGGTGAAAGTAAGACCATTCTTCTAGCTCATAGCGGACATGGACACTTCGACCTCGGTGCCTATGATGAGTACCTTTCAGGAAAGCTGGAGGATTATGAATACCCCGAGGAGATGGTAAAGAAGGCCTTAGCTCAGCTACCTGAGGTAGACTATGTAGAGGCTTGAGCTGAAGTTGAACCAAAGAGCGTAACTTAGTAGTTGTCCTGAGCAATAGCGAAGGGTCCGTAAAAGCTGTCTCAACCCAAATCCCTGAACCAGGGGCAGGAACTGTGGGGGATTCTTCGCTACGCTCGGAATGACAGGGGGGTTGTCTTTCCGAGGAGCGTGAGCGACGAAGCAATCTCGGAGGAAGGGTGTGACTATGGGATTGCTTCGCTTCGCTCGCAATGACACGAAGGGGAAGGCCTCAGAATGACATGCGCGAAGGGCTCCGTGGGAAGGACAGGGAACGAAGAAATCAAAACCAGAGGCGTGATTTCTAGGCAGTGGCAATGTGAAAGGAAGGGCTACAAAACGATCTTCATACCTTCGTAGGCTATATCGATATGAGCCCCCAGTTCTTGTGCCACATCTTCAACTTCCCGTTCGACCTCTTTCTGATACTGAGGCGGGGTGTGGACAACCACAATACGCGGCAAGTATCCCTTGATTTGACGAAACTGGCTGAGCTCTTCAAACAGGAGCTGAGCTGAAAGGTGCCCAACTCTTCTGAGGAAGTCTCCAACCTCATTGCAACCGGAGACCTCAATCATAAGCAATTGGGGTGATATGTGTTCCCAGCAAGTTGATAGTCCAGGCCCAGTATCACCGGTGTAAAATAAGCTCTTGCCGTCTTGGGATGTAACTTGATAGCCAACAGCGGGCACAGAGTGCTTTACTGGCACAGGTAGGACTTCATAGTCCGCAAGAATGTGTCTTTGGAGTGGCTCTATGGCCTTCAGTCGCAAGAAAGGTTTTTCTTCGGACGGCCATTTGGAGAAGTCTACATACATCCTGCCATCGAGGAGACAAGAGTTAACGATCTCAAGAGTGTGCCTCAGCGCGTGAACCTCAACCGGGGCCGAGAACATAGCGCCATTGGCTCCCAGCATCACCAAATCCCGAACGTGGTCGAAATGGTGATGAGTCAGAAGAATCGCCTTCACCTTTTCCTGCTCTGACAGCGAAAGGCTTGAGGTAAGCCCACCAGCATCTAAAGCTAGAACGCCATCGATGAGAAAAGAAGCCAACCGCATTCCTTTGGCTTCGGTAGTGTGAGTGCCTAGAATTTGAATTTCCATTTTCGCACCTCCGACTCGAGAATTTGCCGTAGGACCGTCGGTGTCTGTAGCCTCCGTAGACCATTTGCACAACAAGAGGAATGGTGCTAACGCCTCTCAATAAGGCTGGAAAACTGTGGCCCATTGGCTGGTGTTCCATTTGCAGTGCAAGTTATCTATTCTAGCTTAAGCCTTGTCTGGTATCAAATCTTTGTGTCGTTTTCAAGTCAGGATGATATTCTGAGCAGTTTTCAGATGGCGGTTCATGTAGTGCATGGCGTTGTCCCCTCCCTTGACTGATTAGAGATTTCGTTTTACCTTGAAGAAAGCTTTGTGCTAGAATTAACCTGCTATGCACTATATGGTGGAGAAGCAATGAAACACATCCTTATCATTGTGCTATTGCTGAGTCTGGCGCTGAGTACAGGTGGATGCCTTGTTGTGGTGCCCGAGCAGCCAGCGTCGTCACCAACTGCTGAGATACCCGTTGATCATCCCCCCGCGCTACCAATAGACCCAACTTGGTCACCACCTCCTCTAGGAAACAGGCCCCCGACATTACCAAGCATTGCTGATGTGGTAGAGAAGGCCTACCCGACGGTAGTAACGATAACCACTGAAGTAGTCACTCTAGACTTCTTCCTCACCCCGCGAACGCAGTCGGGCGCCGGCTCAGGCTGGATCGTAGACAGTAATGGCATCATCGTGACCAACAACCATGTGGTCGAGGGGGCCAAGAAAGTAATCGTGGAGCTGGCTGACGGGAGGACCTTTCAAGTAGGTCCAGACAATGTATACCGAGACCCTCTGACTGACTTGGCCATCATCAAAATAGATGCTGGAGATTTGCTGGCTGCTAGCCTCGGTGATTCGGCGCAACTGAGAGTTGGCGACTGGGTAGTCGCTCTTGGCAATCCGTTGGGCCGGGGGTTGAGGGCGAAGGAGGGCACCGTCAGTGGTTTGAAGGTGTCCTTAACTGTAGACCAAGGTCAGACTCTGGACGACCTTATCGAAACCTCGGCAGCTATTAACCCAGGCAACAGCGGTGGCCCTTTGGCGAATATGAGGGGACAAGTCATTGGCATTACCAGCGCTAAGATCGCTGGCGTCGGCGTTGAAGGCATGGGCTATGCCATAAGCATCAAGAAGGCTATGCCAGTCGTTGAGCAGTTGATTACCAAGGGCTACGTGACCCGTCCCTACCTTGGAGTAACGCTATACACCGTTGACGAGTATGTTGCCACAGTAAACCGTCTGCCTGTAGACAAAGGAGTAGCTATCACGCATGTGGCGCCAGGCAGTCCTGCAGAGGGGGCAGGCTTGAGAGTGGGTGACGTAGTTGTTCGTTTCCAGGATGAAGAGGTATCTACGGCTGACGAACTGATACAAGCTATACACTCTTCGGATGTCGGGGAGGAGGTAAGCATCACCTTTGTCAGAGGCAATGATACCAAGATAACTCATGCTCGCCTGATACAAAATCCACCGCCAGCGAGGTGAGGAGCCTGACTTCTTTTGCAGCTTCTTAGCTCGGCTCTTTCTTAATACTGAGTAACACTTCAGAATTTGAAATACGATGTTTCTCAGTGTGACTTCCATCGGGCGGTGGCGCCAAGACGAGCTGACGGGATAAGGTTTCCTGCTTAATATAGTCGGCGAACTTCGTCATCACCTGCTGAATTGAATCTTCACCTTGATAATAGGCAATAATGTAATCAGCAATGTCCAGGCCTGCCGAGCGGCGCATGGTCTGCAAACGCCGTACCACCTCTCGCGCTGCTCCCTCAGCTTTCAGCTCCGGTGACAGTTCGACAGTAACTGCCACCCAATAGTCCCCGTCTGCAGCCAAAGCATAGCCGGGCTTGTCGCCAGTGATATCTTCCTCAGCGAATTCCAATTCCTTAACATTAAGCTCTTCCAATATCTGGTAGGCCAATCTTTGCAAACCCTCTCTTTCAACTGAGGATCTTACTTTAACCAATGCCTTGGTCAGAGGCTGACGTACTTTTATTCCGGCCTTAGCTCGAGCGGCACGCCCCAGGCTGCATACGGTCATGGCCAGCCGGGTGGCATCGACTAGCTTCTCATCTATCTCCACTGGGTTGGCAACAGGAAAATCGGTGAGGTGCACGCTTTCTGCTGCGGCGGGATCGATAGAGCATACCAAGTTTCGGTAAATCTCTTCTGCAACGAAGGGTGTGAGAGGAGCTAGAAGCTTGGATAAAGTAACCAAGCAGCGGTACAGTGTGGTATAGGCTGCCAGCTTGTCAGCATCATTCTGGCTTTTCCAAAAGCGGCGTCGGCTGCGCCTCACATACCAGTTAGAAATCTCATTGACAAAGGTTTCAATCCTCCGCCCAGCTGTAGTGGGGTCATAATTGTCCAAAGCCTCATCTACGTCAGCTATGACCTGGTTAAGCCTGGAGAGAATCCAGCTATCTAAATCGGATAGAGACGGTGCTGCTGCCGCCTTGGGATCAAAGCAGTCAATATTGGCATAGATGACGAAGAAACTATAGGTATTCCACAGCGTAAGCAAAAAATTGCGTGAAATTTCAGCCACCATATCGCTGGAAAAGCGGCGTACGTTCCCGGCTGGTGAAGAGGTAACCAAATACCAGCGTAGGGCATCAGCACCATAGCTCCCCAGTACTGTCCACGGGTCAACTACATTTCCCTTGGCCTTGCTCATCTTCTCGCCCTCAGCATCGAGGATATGCCCCAGACAGATAACATTCTTAAAACAAGGGCGCTGGAAAAGCAAGGTAGATATAGCGTGTAAGCTATAAAACCACCCTCGGGTCTGGTCAACAGCTTCACAGATAAAGTCAGCAGGGAAACTTCGGTCAAACTCAGCGCGATTTTCGAAGGGATAATGCCACTGCGCCAGAGGCATAGCCCCGGAGTCAAACCAGCAATCAATCACCTCTGTTTGCCGCCTCATTTGCCCCTCACATTTGGAACAAGCGAAAGTAATGTCATCGACAAAAGGACGGTGCAAGTCTAACGGCTCAACCAGACCTTTTAGATTTGGCTTTGCCTTCAACTCCTCAACACCACCGACACACTCATAGCTGCCACAGTTTAAGCAATTCCAGATATTTAGAGGCGTTCCCCAGTAGCGCTCCCGCGAAAAAGCCCAGTCAACATTGTTCTCCAACCAATCCCCAAAACGACCATACTTGATATGCTCCGGATACCAGTTGATTTCAGCGTTTCCGGAAAGAAGTGCGTCTTTGTTAAGTGACGTCCTGATATACCAGGTTCGTTTGGCATAGTAGAGAAGCGGTGCTTCGCATCGCCAGCAAAACGGATAGGTGTGAGTGGTCTTCTCGCTGCGATAAAGCAAGCCTTGTGATTCAAGCTCTTTCAGAATAAGAGAGTCGGCCTCCTTAACGAACTTGCCAGCAAAAGGATAAGTGCCAGCAACATTCCCATCCAACTCAACAGGTTGGACGAAATCCAATCCTTCGCTTTTTCCAACTTCAAAATCTACTTCACCAAAAGCCGGAGCAATATGGACAATGCCAGTTCCCTCTTCCATTGAGACAAAAGCAGCAAGAATCACACGATATGTCAACTCTGTCTTTGCCGGCTCTAGGACCAACATTTCGTATGAAAGCCCTTCTTGAGCAGCTCCCAAGCTGAAGCGTCTTCTTTCAACTCCGAAGTCATGGGGGTTAAACAAAGGCTGGTATTCAAGCCCAACAAGGTCTTTACCAGAAACGCTAACCACTTGCCTGTAATCCTCAAGCCTTACTTTCTCTACCAGTGCCGAGGCCAGAATTAGATAGTCCTGAGTCCCTTCCATTACGCTGTATTGTGCTTCTGGAGCTACTGCCAGCGCAGTATTACCTGGCAGGGTCCACGGAGTCGTTGTCCAAGCCAGAAAAAAGGCCGGCTGACCTTTATCTTGATATGCAGGCCAAAGAATAGAATGAAGCTCTGTCCCTTCGCTCACTGAACCAGGGACAATCCTGAACTTTATGTAAACCGACGGGTCTTCAGCATCATCTCTGTAGCCCAGAGCTACCTCGTGTGAACTCAGGGAAGTGCCGCACCTGGGGCAATGGGGAGTAACCTTGTAACCCTGGTATATCAAGCCCTTGTCCCATAGCTGCTTTATTGCCCACCAGCA
>Ga0114922_10006936_pt1 | contig 10377 bp, 7 predicted proteins | sample AartaG_FD_100975 | JGI IMG/M metagenome (GOLD analysis project Ga0114922, IMG submission 100975) | Deep subsurface microbial communities from Aarhus Bay to uncover new lineages of life (NeLLi) - Aarhus_00045 metaG | ecosystem: Environmental > Aquatic > Marine > Oceanic > Sediment | place: Aarhus...
GCCTGCCTCGGTCTTTTTGGCTTGGCTTCCTATACAGCAGAACAGAGAACCAAGGAAATCGGCATCCGAAAAGTTTTGGGTGCTTCTGTAGGATCCATCGTGTTTCAGCTCTCACGAAATTTCATCAAGTGGGTTCTGGTTGCTAACGTGATTGCCTGGCCGCTGACTTATTTTGTCCTCAATAACTACTGGCTTTCTCATTTTCCCTTCCGGATTTCACTCAGCATGTTTACCTTTGCTGCAGCTGGACTGATGGCCTTCTGTATCGCTTTGTTGACCGTCAGTTTCCAATCCGTTAAAGCCGCCCTCGCTGATCCTGTCGATTCGATTAGATACGAATAGCTGAAACAAAAATTCACCCCCGATATCCTCCCTTCAGGTGATTGACCAAGAAAACCTCTATTTGTAATTATAGGAGGCCTGTGGAGGCGCATTCGATAAAATGGAATATCTAGAGGCGTTTTTCTTGAAATTCAATGTATTTGCCATTGCTCCTCTTATTGTGGGGTTTCTGATGCTCATTCTCGGCCTGGTGACTTTGATCAGGGATCGGGCATCAAAAGTCAGCTCATCCTTTTTCTTGGTCACCCTCAGCATTTTTGTTTGGCTGGGTTCTTTGCCCTGGCTTTATTCAGCCTCCAGTGAGCACATTGCCCTCTTCTGGGCAAAAGTCGAGCATATCGGCGTGGCCTTCATTCCCAGTTTCTTTTTCATTTTTACGCTAGATATTATCCAGCGATACAAAAAATATAGATATTTTGGATGGGCGACTCTGATCATCTCTGGAGGATTCTGTGCAGGCCTCTTTTTTACCCCTGATTTTATCAACGGCGTATCTTCCATGCCATGGGGGTATTATGCACAATATGGGGTTTTTGGTTACTTTTTGGTCCTGTATCTTGCAATATTCATGTTGATCAGCCTTGATTTGATCTGGCTTGAATACATGAAAAGCACATCCGATCGAGAGCGCAACCGACTGATGGGAATATTTCTCGGTGTGGCTGTCGGTTTGTTGGGAGCTGTCGATTTTGTGGGTGTCTTTGGTATTCAGGTATATCCCCTTGGTTACATCCCTATTTTTGTGTGCACCTTGCTCCTCGGGCAGACCATCATGCGATTCCGGTTGATCGATTTGACCCCGTCATTTGCTGCCAATCATATCCTTGCAACAATGGAAGGATTGGTTGCCGTTGTCAATCTTTCTGGAAGGATATCTTTTGTGAATCGCTCTCTGTGCGAGATTTTGGGTTACAAAGAAGAGGAGCTGAAGGAACAATCCATATCTGTTTTATTCGATATCAATGACAAAAATTTCTTTCCCAACATTAATAAGAATTGGATCCTCCGTGACGAAGAGATGGAATGGCGTGGTAGGGATGGAACGAAACTGGAACTCAGCGTGTCCGCTTCGCTGATAAAAGACAAAAAGGGCGACCCGGCGGGAATCGTTTATGCGGCCACAGATATCACCGAGCGGAAAAAACATGAAAGAGAGCTGATCGAAGCCAAAGAAGCAGCAGAGCATGCTAATAGAGCTAAGAGTGAGTTTTTGGCCAACATGTCCCATGAGATCCGAACTCCGCTCAACGCGGTCATCGGATTTTCAGATATTCTCTCGGACACATCGCTGAATAACATCCAAAATGACTATGTGCACACAATCAAAGAAAGCGGGAAATTGCTCCTGGCTCTTATCAGTGACATTCTCGATTTTTCCAAGATCGAATCGGGAGAGATTCATTTGGAAGAGATCGACTTCAATTTAAAAAATTTGGTTGAGGATGTGTTGAGGATAGCACGTCCAAAGTTGAGCGACACGAAAGTTGAACTGTATTATGATTATGATGAAAAAGTGCCAACAAACTTTGTGGGCGATCCCACGCGCACGAGGCAGATCATCCTGAATCTTTTGAACAATGCGATAAAATTCACCAAAAAAGGAGAGATCGGTGTGTGTGTGTTGCCGTCTGCAGGAAAAAAAGTTGGTAAACGGTCTAATAATGAACATTATGCTGTTCAGATTTCGGTGCAAGACACGGGGATTGGGATTCCGCCAGAGAAACAGAAACTGATATTTGAGACATTCACCCAGGCAGATTCTTCCACGACACGAAAATATGGAGGAACTGGATTGGGGTTGGCCATAACCAAGGCTTTGGTTGAAAAAATGGACGGGAAGATTTGGGTGGAATCAGAAGTGGGGGAGGGAAGTGAATTCACATTTACTCTCAAACTAAGGGAATCCGATCCTGAGGCAATAAAGGACATTACTCCTCTCAACACGGATGATCTCATCGGTAAAAATGTATTCATAGTCGATGACAATAAGCACGCTCGACGGCTGTTAAGAATGTTCTGTAAAAAGGCTGGCCTTAACATCGTTTCCGAAGCTCACACGGCCATCCAAGGCCTGAAAGACCTCGAAAAGATGCAGGATATTCCGGATCTAATTCTTTCGGACATCATGATGCCGGGGATGGATGGATTTGAATTTGCCCGCAAAGTGAGATGCAAAAACTACAAAGGGATGAAGATCATCGCTGTGTCCTCTGACGCCAGGCCCGGTTCAGCAAAGGAAGCAAAGGATGCAGGATTCGATGCTTTTATCACAAAGCCTATCACAGAACGCACGGTCATCAACGTTATGAAAACGGTCCTTGGAGATAAACGCACAGATGGCCAGATCGTCACAACTCATATGGCCGAAGAATTGATAGGCAAGAAGGTTAAAGTTTTGGTTGCAGAGGATAATCCAGTCAACAAAAAGCTTCTCGAAATATTATTACAAAAGCTTGGGTATGATGGCAAGATCGTCTCGAACGGAAAAGAGGCCGTGGATGAAGCCCTGGCTGAAGACTTTGATATTTGCCTTATGGACATCCACATGCCTGTCATGAGTGGAATCGAAGCGACCGCTGAGATTAGAAAAAAAGGAAATACGACCCTTCCGATCGTCGCTCTGACGGCTGACGTATTCAAGGAAGGCAAGGAACGTTGCTTAGAAGCTGGCATGAATGATTTCCTGTCGAGACCGGTCAAACCCGAAAAACTTGAGCAGAAAATCGCAGAATGGACTGATTGACACTCCTTACCTAAAATAGTAATCTCATTTCCCCCTCCGAATCGTTCCCTAATCACTTTTCAAAAATGTTTTATGTTTTGATAAGTCGACTTTAGATATTCTATAATCTATAATCATGGTTCGAATAATGGGCTTTTGTTGACATGAAAAAAGAACAAGAAATTCTGTATGAAATTCTGAAAGAAACACAAGAGACCAATCGGCTGCTTAAAGAAATGAAAGACACGATATCGACCATGACAAAAAATTTGCTTCCGGAAAATAAACAGGAAGAAGTGGTCTTGAAAGGGGGACCTGTGGCTGAAATCACGGTTTATTCACCCGACAAACTAAAAGAATGGATGAAAATCTTCGAAAGCAAGGGTCTTCGTGTGGAATTTTCCGAGCCTTCTTCAGGAGAGATGAATTATTTTGCCAAAGTCTGGGGATATTTAGAGAAACCGAAAAAGAAAGAAGACCAAGATAACTGATTTTCTACTAAAGTTTTTTTAACAATATGGGGATTAATTCGACTAAAGAAGTGAATTCTGAATTATTCGAGAAGCTGCACCCGATGGAAACTTTGAGGGAGAAAAAACGAAAACGACTCAAGAATATTTTTCTGAATTCACCTCTTATACTTATCCTTGTCATCATCAACGTCATACTGGTGGGATGGATCCTCCACATCCTGCACACGATATTCTCCGATGGGATTGACCACATGTCGCTTTATCAGTGGACAGAGCATTTATTCGTATTTGTTAAGAACACATTCAAAGAATTTTTTGCATCTATTTCTATCGTGGTTTAGTTTAGCCATTTCCTCCCCATAAGTTCCCCAATTCCGGCAAAATTATGGAAAATATTGACTTTTATTTAAACTGTGATATAATTACGTAAGTACTTACATAATTAGAGGAACAACATGGATTTTATCGAAGAACTGGGGTATCTTGGCGTCGCCAGTCGAATGAAAAGGTTGACGAGCCGGTTCATGCGTGGAGGCAGCCAGGCTTACAAATCCCTTGGCATTGATTTTGAGCCCCGGTGGTTCACCGTTTTTTATCTGATATACACCCAAGATTCTCCCTTGTCTGTATCTGAAATTGCCAGTTCATTAAAAATCTCTCATCCTGCGGTCATCCAGACAACCCAGATGCTGATTAAAAAAGGCCTGATCAAGTCTTTCCAAGACAATCAAGATCGAAGAATAAGGCGGCTTGCTATAACTAGAAAGGGCAAAGAATTCGCGAATTTCCTTATGCCCATCTGGAATGATTTTGAGACAGCCACATCGGAACTGTTTGAAAAGGTGGGAGTGAATATGCTGGATATCATTCAACGAATCGAGGTTCTTTTGGATGAAGAGGATGTCGGGAGCCGAATCATTAACCGAATAAAACAGAGGCAGTACAGCGCGATCGAGATATTGGACTACACACCGGAATACAAGGAATATTTTCAAAAATTGAATTATGAATGGCTGAAGAAATATTTCAAAGTGGAGGAGATGGATAAAAAAATACTCCTGCATCCAGAAGAGGAAATCATTCTAAAGGGGGGATTTGTTTTGTATGCTCGTTTGGAGGATAAGATTGTGGGCACGGCCGCTGTTCTAAAAAAAGATAAAAAAACCTTTGAGATTGCAAAAATGGCTGTGACAGAAAAAGCTCAAGGCATGCAGGTCGGTCGAAAACTAACAAAAAATGCGATTGCTCGGGCTGCAGATAATGGAGCGCAACAGATCATCTTGAAAACAGATAATCGGCTTCGGGCAGCCATTAATTTATATCGCTCTTTAGGGTTCCGGGTCACACACTCTGAACCCACGGCGAGTGGAAAATATGAGAGAGAGAGGTTTGGGATCCAAATGAAATTGGATTTATTATTGGAGGAGGTTTTGACATGATCGGTATGAATGCAAAAAAACTCGGTTTGATAATCTTACTCATTTTGTTCTTTTTAACGTTGATCGACATCCCTGTTTTTTCTCAAGAAAAAAAGCCCCAAGATCAACTACTCATTTTGGATGCGGAAAAAAGGGCTGAAGTTGTGGACCGTGTTGCTGAGTTGATGATAAATAATTACATCTTCAAAGAGATAGCCGAAAAAATGAAAGCAAAACTGACTAATCAGCTCACAGAGGGAAAATATGACAAAATGGATGATGTGTTTGAATTTTCGCAGGCCCTGACACGGGATTTGCGCAGTGTGAGCAAAGACAGGCACATAAGAGTTACCTATAGTCCGGAGACGGTCCAGAGAATCAGGGCTAGCCGAAGCAAAAGCGAGGAGGAGCGGGAAAAAGAGCGCAAAGCAAACCTCGAAAGGCAGCGCCGGGGAAATTTTGGCTTCAGAAAACTTGAGCTTCTGGAAGGGAATGTCGGGTATCTTGAATTGCGAGGCTTTTCTGGACTGAGCGAAGCTGGGGATACGATTGTTGCGGCTATGAATTTTCTAGCCAATGCCGATGCTGTGATCATCGACCTCCGTAATAATGGAGGAGGCAGCCCGTATACGATCCAGATAATCAGCAGTTATTTTTTCGAGGAATATACGCACTTGAATAGCTTCGAATGGCGAGGCGAAGAAAGTATTGCCCAGTTTTGGACCCTTCGTTATGTACCTGGGAAAATGATGTATGACACCGACCTTTACATCCTCACCAGTTCCCGGACATTTTCTGCAGCCGAAGAATTTACTTACAACATGAAAAATCTCAAGAGGGCCACTCTTGTTGGTGAAACCACAGGTGGAGGAGCACATCCGGGAGGAGACCGCATCGTGAATGACTATTTTCTTGTGTGGGTGCCGAGCGGAAGAGCTATCAATCCCATTTCCAAGACAAATTGGGAAGGGAAAGGAATTGCGCCGCACATTTCAGTACCGAGGGATCAAGCTCTGGATAAAGCCCATTCCACTGCGCTGGAGAAACTGCTGGAAAAGGCGGAAGATGAAGGAAAAAAGCGTCAGCTCAAGTGGGCTTTGGACGGCATAAAAGCAAAGGCAGAACCTGCAAAAGTAGATCAGGAGCTACTTAAAAAATATGTGGGCAATTACACCAGAGGAGAAGTAATCCTCAAAGAGGGCCAGTTGTTCATTCAGGCAGGACCCCGTCAGTTAAAAATGATTCCCTTGAGCGAGACGTATTTTGTGTTGGACGGAGAGCCGAGTGTCCGTGTGGAATTCTTATACAATGCTAAAATCAAACTGTATGAGGCCATCGGCCATTTCCCAGATGGCCGCAAAGAAGTCATCAAAAGAGTTAAAGACTAGAGATAGAGAGAAGTTTACACAAAAATATTCTATTTTCCTCTAATGCCATTCTTTTGTTATGATGTGTATACACGTGCATCAATGAAAAAGATCCTTTTTTGTTTTTTTGCAGCCTCGATTTTGCTTTGGTTCTCTTGTTCAAAAAGGACGGAAGAAGGCGCAAACGTGGAAATCATCGATGGGATCGAGTATGTCCATAATACTGAGACTCCCTTGTTTCCGGAAAAGACTATCGCTTTTGAGGAGGAACTATCCATCAGGAGTGAGGACGATGAAGGGAATATAATATTGTTCAGACCCGGCTGGCATCTCATCGATGATAAGGGGAATGTTTACATATGTGATCTTCAAGACCTACAGATAAAGGTTTTTGATCCTGAAGGGAGCATGGTCCGGACCATAGGCCAGAAGGGGGGAGGTCCAGGTGAGTTTCAAAATATCGGAGAAATCGCTCTATTGCCAGATAGCAGGCTGTTGGTGTTGGATTGGGAGAGTAATCGCATATCCTTGTTCGACAAGGAAGGTGAATTCATCAATAGCCACAAATTCCGGAATTGGAGCTATGATTTTTATGTCACGACAAATACTTTTTATGCACGTGATGAAAATATTTTTGGCCCGGAAACACAACTTTCCGTTAAGGCTTATGATTTATCAAACAATGAACTTTTTTCTTATGGGAAATTTGTCCATCACCACAGCCTCCAGATCGACGAAGGAGGCCGGAGTTTTTCCATATCCCCTAAACCTTTTGATGTCTATTCCATCTTTGCCGGAGATCAGAAAAATGCTCGTCTCTACCATTGCTTGAATGACAAATATCTGATCGAGGTTTATGACAAATCCGGAAAACTTTTCCGTCGGATCGATCGACCGTATAAGCTTATTCCTGTCACCGGGAAGGATAGAGAGGATTATCTGGATGGCATCAGAGGGATTTCTGAGAGCGACAGAGCCTTGGTGGACAAAAATCTCGAGATGCCAAGTGTGAAAAACATCACAGACAGCATGATTGTCGATGACTTAGGCAACCTCTGGGTTGAAACGAATGAACAAAAAGAAGAGCAGGGAACAACCTTTACAGCTTACGATATATTTAACGAAAATGGAATCTACGAGGCAAGAGTCTGGCTGGACATATCTCAGATATCTCTTGGACTTTTTAAGAACGGAAAAATGTACACAAGAGAAACCGATGAAGAGACAGGATATAGAGTGTACAAACGCTATCGAGTCATTTGGAATGAATAGAGTGAGAAAAGCACCTCTGGGCTCGGTTAAAGCTGCATTAGGCTGCGGCATTATCATGATCTTTGGAACAGGCATCTTTGGTTTTATCATCTCCTTTTTTGCGGATGATCCGGAGCTCGCAGCAACCGTGCGGAGCCGGTGTTTGATCGGGATGGCCATCGGCGTCGTTTTGGTCATCGCCTGGAAAATTTACAGCTCCCGCGAATAGGGGACGTCCCTTAAGGTGCCACCCCACAAAAATGAAAATCCTATATACTATAACAGGACCATGGGGAACCGGAGCGGCGACTGTCGTGGACGGAGTGGTCCAGGAATTGCAGAATCTTGGACATAGGGTCAAGGTTGTCTTTCCCGATCTTGGTTTGCCTTCCCCGGATGCAGATAAATATTACGGAAATCCAGAGCTCTATCATATAATCCGGTTTCCTGTCGTATTTCATGGCGTAGATTTTCCGACATTCCCTCTTATCGTTCCCGATCCCAATCCACGAAACCTAAAGAGGGCGTGGACTTTCAAAGACATGACAGATACGGAATTTCGAAACTACATCGATTTTCTGAAATTCCGGCTGCAAGAGGTCATCCGGGAATTTCAGCCGGATATCATAGAGACCGAACACGTTTGGCTGATGGGGTATGTTCTGAATGAGTTGGGATACACTTATATAGTGGGAGCCCACAATTCCGATCAGATGGGATTTCGGTACGACCCCCGGATGCGTCCGTATGCCATAAAGTGTGCCCAAAATGCCGCTTATATCTTTTCTATCTCCGATGCGGTGAAAAAAGATTGCCTTAAGCTTTATGGATTAAAAGATGAAAATGTGATTGTCATCCCCAACGGTTACGACAATAAAATATTTAGGCCACTTCAACTTTCCAGTAAAGACGTTTTTCAAAATCATGGCATCGAAGCTGATTTATCTCTGCCGGTTGTCACATTCGGCGGCAAGATGTCTAAAACAAAGGGCGTGGATGTTTTGCTCAAATCGAATGCGATTCTTCAAAAAAGACGGCCTTACACACTTCTGTTGTTTGGCTCAGGGGATATAGAGGACGTTTTGGGAAGAGCTCCAACAAAAGATGAAGCAAAAAACGCCCATCTCATCGGTCATGTCACACAGGATGTGCTCGCCCAGTTTCACAACATCGCAGAGTTCAGTGTTTTGCCTTCTCGCGACGAGGGGTTTGCGGTGGCCGCACTCGAGGCTATGGGATGCGGATTGTCCATGGTGGCAACGGATATTCCTTCGTTAAAGGAGTTGATCGTGGGCAAAACTGTACCCGCCGAAGATCCTATAGCACTGGCAGAAGCCATGGAGTCCTTGCTGAATCTTCCTGCAGACGAGAAAAAGACCCTGAGAACGAGGTCTCTAAAAAAAGCTCGTGAATATAGCTGGAAAAAGAACACGAAAATGCGCTTGAATTACTATAAAACCGTTATTTAGTGCGAACTTTTTCGATAAAACCTTGTGGATTGACGATCGGGCCGGCATCTGTTTTGACAACGGTTTCGATAAGCAGTTGGATGATTTCTTTGGGTTGGATATCCTTATTGACCTGATAGGCTAGTGCTGCCAATCCGGCGAGATAAGGGGCACCCCAGCTCATTCCGCCCATTCTGTCGAACGTGTAGACATCGTTGTCTCTGTGGCTTGCCACAGTTTTATTTGCGCCGGGAACTCTGATCACATCTCCCTCAGAGCTATAGTATCCCGGATTATAGTTATCCGGTTTGTCAGGATCCATCCCGCGTTTCAAGGACAGAATGCCATATTTGAACACCGCCTGGTCACATGTTACGACGAGTATCCCCTGACTCTCTGCCTGTTCCAGAATTTCTTCCCATTCTTCATAATGCGGATAATGAGGGAACATCCCGTTTGAAATACTGACCACCCGGATTTTTTCCTTCTCCGGAAGGATTTTGTTCCACTTAAAGATTTTTTTTAAAGAATTGATATAGGGCGTGTTGTCACGTTCCCACATCGGGACGGCAAAGTAGGTGAGTGAAGCACCAGGCGCAACTCCCAGGTTTCTCCCGACTGCAACGGAAGTGACCGGAGAACCGTGCATCTGAGGGGATAGATCTTTGAGCCCTGTCTCGTCATAACGGGTGATGGCAGCGGTGTATTCCACATGGCCCAAGAGCAAAGGTTGATCGATGATGGCGATCCCCACGCCTGTCCCGTCTATTCCTTTCTCGTGGAGAGAATGGAGTCCGAGTCCCGGATTTTTTGCATTGGCGATGAAATCGGCAGGACGGAAACCCGGCGGCAGTTTGTCTTCCGACGGCCATTCGGTGAGGGTGTCGAATGTCATGGAGTTCAGGAATTCAATCTGATCTCTCAAGTCCAATTTCACAAGGGAAATGTTAGCCAGTCCCCAGAACCGGTCTATTTTCCTCAGGTCGTCGTTCATTCTCAAGACAATTTTTTTATTCTCGCCAATATCAATTCTTTCACCCTGAAACAGAATTTCTCCCAGTGTAAAGGGTGCCGGATCGTTCCTCATTTTTCCGAATTTAATAAGAAGATCAGGATATTTGAATTCAAGTATCCGCATCCCGCCGCTCTTTCTTTCCGACTCTTTCTGAGGAATCCCGAGCAGGGATTTGATTTCTTCTGGTTCGGTCAGTTTGTAAGCGATCTTTCCGGAATTTATGCCATTCTTAATCTTGGCTATCAGGTCTTCATTGTTATTGCTTGTTTTGACAGAACCGATTAAAAAAGCAGAGCACAAAATAGGTACAAAAAGTTTAGCAAGATTGTGTTTCATATCCA
>Ga0114922_10006937_pt1 | contig 10377 bp, 12 predicted proteins | sample AartaG_FD_100975 | JGI IMG/M metagenome (GOLD analysis project Ga0114922, IMG submission 100975) | Deep subsurface microbial communities from Aarhus Bay to uncover new lineages of life (NeLLi) - Aarhus_00045 metaG | ecosystem: Environmental > Aquatic > Marine > Oceanic > Sediment | place...
GATACCTGTGATGATTCTGATGGCACTGCTATTGTGGCCTTTTTTGCACAATTCGTATTTGGCCCGACCGGAAAGCATTGCGTTGTTAGTTGTGTTTGCAGTGTTGATACTGCTGACGATACACCTGGCACGTAAAGAAGCCAAACAAAATAAAAAGGTAGAAGCAAATAGATTGGCCATAGAGAATGCAAATGACACAGAAGTAATTACCACCGCGAGCGGGGAGAGGATTAAGAGTGGAGACGGCAAAAAAAATGTACTCTTTATTGTAATTGGTTTGACAGGATTGGCGGTGGGAGCAGAAATGGCTGTGGAGGGGGCTGTGTTTATCGGCAAAGAAATCGGCTTGAGCAAAGCTGTTATTGGGCTAACTATAATCGCATTCGGGACGTCTCTTCCTGAACTCGTAACGTGCGTGGTGGCGGCTATCAAAGGCCATCATGACATTTCCATTGGTAATCTGGTAGGCTCCAATATCTTCAATACGCTGCTTGTTGTCGGAGGAGCTGGAGTAGTCCGGGAGTTTACAATAGAACCACAGTTCGCAGGAGGGATTGATTACTGGATTATGATTATCGTCAGTACGGCCTTTGCCTTGGCTGTTATAATCGGAAAGCGCACTATCGGGCGAGTAAGCGGTACACTGCTGCTCTGTGGATACGTTGGATACCTGGTGTACTTATTCGGGTACAGCGGATAGGGTACAGCCTGTTGCTTGATGCTCGATACCAATCACCACCCACCAATTACCAGTTATCAATAATCAATAATCAATTTAATCGTTAGTCCCAATTGAATTTTGGGATTTCTTCGAGCAAATCGCCAGTTCGCTGCTTTACGTTGTCATTCTTGAATTTATCATCCCTCCACTTGAAAATCTCACCTCTGCTTTCCCTGATACGTTTTCGCAGCTCCTCAAGCCGCTTAAGCAGCCGCTCGTATGCAATTTGCTTTTGCCTTACGAGCAAATCAAACCTGCCTGCAACCACCTCTTCCAGCTCAGCTACTAATTTTCTCTTTTCTCTCTCACTCGTTGTAGCTTTGATTTTCTTGAGCAGCTCATCTCGTCTTTTTTTCAGTTCTAAATCATCTAAAAGAACCTCAGCTAATTCAGGATTTCTCTTTGACGCTTCAAAAATCCGCCGATACTTTCTCCTGACGAGCTCAAATTTCTTCGCATAAAGGTCCGGACTTATCTCTTTTAACTTAGCCAATTCCTGGGCTTCCCTGGGGACGGCCTTTCCAAGCCATTCAAGAAACTCTTCAAGAAACTTTTCGCGTCTCTCGCTCCACCACTTGGCCATACGCTCTTTGATTATTTTGCCGAACTCCTCACGGCCGTGCCTTCTAAGCTCGAAGCTGAACTGGTTTGGGTCTGTTTCGCGCAGCTTGGCCAGCTCCTTTGCCTTTTCCGGGCTGCTTTCTTGCAGGCCCTTCATAATGCGGTCAATTTCCTCATCTGTTAGTTCGAACCTTCTGGGTCCTCGTCCTGGTCCCGGCCCCGGCCTTGGTCCTCTTGGTTCATCCCCAGTCCAGAGGTCTTCTTTATTCTTCTCGGCAGCAGAGCAAGGCAGAATGGTTACTGTTGCCACCGCTGCTATGACCAGAACTAAAATGACTTTGCGACTTAACTCCATTTTTTTATCCCTTCCAGAAATCACTATTATTAATTTCTATAAGTTCCATCTCTAATTCTGTTATGCTGCTGTCGCCGTTGCCGTCGTAATCGCCCAACTGTAAAATCAGCACCTCGTCTTCAATCTGTTCAATTTCAGCAGTAAAAATCACCAGGTTCGCATCGGCGGCGGCAATATCATCGCTCTCCCAAATTGCTGTGGATATTATGGAGGCATATTGCTCTCCATTGGGTTCAACGCCTCTTTTATCGAATAATCTCAGGCCTATCGCCGTCAGGAAAATAACTGCCGCCGCAACGCTGACTACCTTGTAAGCTATTTGTTTAAACACACCTGTTCTTCTTGTTCTTCCTGCCGGCAGACGCATGGCGATTTCAGCCTTTATATTGGCTATGAGCATATCATCAGGCTCCGGCGCAGGGTGTTCACGGAGGATTTGCTCAGCCTTTTGAACGTCCTCAACGCAGCTTTCAGCCTGTTCGGCATCCAGGAATTTCTCGAACAGCTCTTTCAAATTTTCCCGATTTCCATCGTTCATAATATTCTCACTTCATTAACTCCCGCAGTTTCTTTAGCCCCCGGTGGAGCTTCGCCAATGTCGTCCCTATCGGCTCGGACCGTATCACCGCTATTTCCTTGAAGCTCAATTGCGAATAAAAACGCAGCATTATCAATTCTCTCGTATCCGTGTCCAGCTTTCTGAGCCGTATTTGTAACTTATCAATTTGCTCGTTGTCGGATTGTTTTGGCTCTGTACTCTGTGATTCAATTTGTTTTTTTTGAACATCGAGCATTTTTTTCCGTCGCTGCTTGCCCCTTAAATAATCGTGGAAGATATTAGACGCTATTTTGAACAGCCAGCCTTCAAAGGAGCCGCCTTTATAAGAACCGATTTTCTCAACCAATTTGACAAATAGCTCGCTTAACAGCTCGTCACTAAGGTCGTTATTGCCCGTCAAACGGTAAAAATAACCGTAACATCGGCTTGCATACATATCGACTATCTGCGAAAAGCACTTAGAATCCCTGTTCTTGCAGCCGATTATTATCTGGGCTAAGTCATCGTTTTTTGCCATATTTAAGCGCTTTTTACATAAATAAAGACGGCTTGGGCAGCCGATTTATTGCATAATTCCACAAAAATCAATATCCAGACAGGATATAGTGCTCTTATGTTGTGGTCCTATAATGTATGCGTCGAATCAATTCTGAACAAGAAAACAACGTACTTGCCCTGCTGATAACCGCACAACCGCATCAGGCCTCCGGCTTCCAACAGCCTTAGGACTGGTAAAGAAATTAGGTTTCGTTTTTGGCTGAGCGAGGACAAGGCTGGCAAGGAAGCAAAACGCAGGTCTACTGGTTGGTAGTCCGAGTTTTGCTGACACCGCCAGCCGCAGCCGCAGCCAGCCAAAAATGGAAGATAATTTATTTACAAGTCCTTAGATGTCCTCTTCCTCCTCCTGCTCATCGTCATCGAGTTTCCATTGGTCAGCCTCATCCAGCTCATTGATTTCCCGCTGCATATATTTAAATAATTTATCCTGCAGAGGTGCCATTTTCCCGTACCACTTGAGCATTCCCTGATAGCTGGCCAACAGCATATCCAGGCGGATTAGCTGCCATTTGGCTATGCATTCCGGCTCTTTGATATTGGTAAACGGGTCGCATTTGAAGGTCCTTTTGCCGCCGGGACCCATCTCACAGAGCTCACAATCTTTGCACTGTATCATTTTTGCATCCCAATCTGATTCGCCGAAAAACCAGGTTCTAATAAAAGCGCTACTGAAAGCGTGGCCTGACCCTTTTTGATAGTTAAACTGCGAACTTTTTGTTCGTTATTTTTTTAATTTTTATTTTTTACTTTTAAGTCCGTTTATAATATCATATATTAAAGAGGCTTAAAAGTTATTTGCAATAAACAATTTTGGTCTGTTTGTGGAGAAATAGATGGCAAAACCGAGACGTAGGCGCAAAGTGGGCAGTAAAAAGAGACGAGCACGCTGGAAAATTCGGCATAAAATAAGCTGAGCATGAGCGACAAAATGTGTATCTCGTCAAAAGTATCTCGCAAAAGTTGTAACGAGATACGAGATGGATACATCCGCTTCTCCGTAAGGAGTCCTTAGGACTGACAGGCGGATACGAGAATGAAACACTTCACAATCACTTTCAAACCCGACGATAAGCAAATTTCCATTCACGCAGGTGCTACACTTTTCGAGGCTGCGGGCCAGGCCGGCATAATCCTGAACACCGTTTGCGGTGGTAAAGGTACCTGTAAAAAGTGTCTGGTAAAGCTTGAGCCGGACGCCCAAGAGGTCCTCGCCTGTCAGCACCATATCCAAAGCGACCTTACAGTAACAATTCCCAACAGCTCCAGATTCTTCGAACAGAAAATCTTAGAACACGGCATCGATACAAAAATCGACTTGGCTGCGACCATACATGAAAAATATCAGGCAAAAGCCACCCCGGACAAGATATTCGGCATAGCCGTCGATATCGGCACAACGACCGTTGTCACCAAACTAATCAATATGATTGATGGCCAATGCCTGGCTACAGAAGCTGCGCTCAATCCGCAAAGCCGATACGGCGATGATGTCATCAGCAGAATCGCATACGCGCAAACCGATGAAAAATTGGCTGAACTACATAAAGCCATAATAGACTGCGTAAATGACCTGACCACAAAGCTCTGCAAAAAGACCTCCATCAATGCAAAGCACATATACGAAATGTGTGTCGTCGGCAATACGACTATGAACCACATTTTCCTGAAATTGCCTGTAACCCAGCTCGGTCAGGCACCGTACAAGGCATTTTCACTCGATGCACACGATTTGCCCGCCGGCGAATTAGCTTTGCAGATAAATCCCGCAGGTAACATCCATACCGTTGAGAATATAGCCGGCTTCGTCGGCTCGGATACCACCGCTGTCGCGCTCGCGGTCGATATAAATTCAGCAGAAGAAATGACGCTGGTCGTTGACATCGGCACAAACGGCGAGCTTGTACTCGGCACAAAGGACAAACTCTATGCGGCCAGTTGCGCAGCAGGGCCGGCACTGGAAGGCGCACGTATAACCTGCGGCAGCAGAGCGGCACAAGGTGCAATAGAAGCCGTTGTTGTAAATGATAATCCCGATGGAATCGGGATAGATTTGGACGTAATAGGAAACTGCCCGGCCCGCTCGATATGCGGCAGCGGGCTGATTGACGCCGTGGCGGTAATGCTGGATTTGGGTATCATCGATACAACAGGACGGTTCGTCGAGCCGCAAAAACTGAAGGACAAGCTCCCACCGACCATTTTTTCACGAATTATCGAACAGGATGGCCAATTAGCTTTTTGCCTCTACAGAGCCGCGAACGTAAGTGAGCGGAAAGTGTTTCTGACGCAAAAGGACATCCGCGAAACGCAATTAGCAAAGGCAGCCATCCGGGCCGGCATCAGGCTTTTACAGAAGAGAATCGGCCTTGAAGATTATGAGATAGAACATATCCTCTTGGCCGGTGCATTTGGCAATTACATCCGAAAAGAAAGTGCTCTGCGAATAGGCCTGTTGCCTACAGTTCCTGTGGAAAAAATTCGTTTTGTTGGTAATGCCGCTGCTTCCGGCGCACGGATGATACTTCTGAATCGCCAATGCCGGGAAATGGCCGGCGAATTGGCCCGCAAAATCGAATATATCGAAATCGCTCACGAGCCGGAGTTCCAGAACGTTTACGCGGATTCGATGCTGTTTTAGGACACTGACTGGCACTGACTGACACGAACTATTTTGGACGAAATGGTATTCGGGGCATACCCTACATCGCTGAGAACATGCGAAGAGCTTTAAGAATAATCTTAGGTATAGTGTTGATTATCCTCGGTGTGTTGGCATTGGTGACACCGCTTTCTCCGGGCTCTTGGCTGGCACTTATCGGGTTGGAGATTCTGGGATTGAGGATACTGTTTCAACGCAAGTTTCTGTCTTTGACTCCAAGGAAATACCGGGGCAGGTTGAGGATACTGTTCAGAAAAATGATGAAAAAACCAAAACAACCATAAGCTCGGATGGGGCATCATAACGACCTAACCGCTGTTATCCGTTCCCGACGGATTACCATCTTTTTTATTGACTTGGGGCCTATAGACTAAGAACATTAGAAAAAATGAAATTAAAGTGAGGCCAACTATGAAAGAGAATGAAAGATGTGGAGAATGCCGGTTCTTTGTGCCACTAAAGGCCGAGGACAACAAGGGCGAATGCCGCAGACACGCACCTCGACCAGGTGCAAGCTTCCAAATAGGTGGTAAAGATATTGGGAAAGAGCCGCGATGGCCGGAAGTTGCCATCGACTGCTGCTGCGGTGAATTTGAACAAAAATGAGCAGGATAATTGGAATTTCAGATTTTGAAAATATTGTTATTTGTTGCGCATTTGCTCAGATTTAGTGGCTTGCCTGAGAATCTTCTTTTCTTTGTAGGTGAGGCTGTGGAGGCCGTGGTCGTGAACTTTTTTCAGAATGCGGTCAAGCTCTAACTGCAGTTCGCGGTGCTCGGCCATCTTTTTTTTCCAGACACCTGTTTGGACTTTCATCTTGAATTTTCGCCGCCACTTTTCTGAAAGTACGTATATTGCCCCTACTGCCATGCCCGCCAAATGGGCTGCATCACCGCCGGCGTTGGCGCCTTTTGCCAACAGGTTGATAACGTACAGGCCCGCGAAGCCGATCGCCGCCACCCTGATAGGGACGGGAAACACGACAATGAAAACAATAAATTGCGGAAAAAGAATAGCACAGGCAGCCAACATACCAAGTATCGCGCCGGAAGCGCCTACCATCGGGCCGGCAACAAGAACACCCAGGACGACAAGCAAAGTGTAGAATACCCCCCCCGCCGTGCCACAACCGAGATAAAATATGAGGAACTTCTTACTGCCCCAGTGGCGTTCGAGTGTTGGGCCTAAGAAAAATAAACCGAGCATGTTGACGAAGATATGCCAGCCGTTCCAATGCAGGAACTGGTACGTTATCAATCTCCAAAATTGTAAACTGTGGAATATCGAGATTGGGAAAACTGAAAGTAGATTCTCCACAGGAGGAATTTGATTCGGCTGGCCCGGAAAGAATATGATCTTCAGCAGGTGCACGCCGATGTTAATAATCAGCAGCCACTTGACGACCGGGGTAATCCGGGGCATGGCAAACCGCATACGCGGCGCATAGTGCCGCTGAGACTCAAAATCCGCCTGAGTGTAATCTCTGTCGTAAAGCCCCATAATTTCGATACTCGCTTTTTGTTGCTCGATCTTGATTCTGGAAGCTACCGCTCCCTCACGGTCGCGGCTCTGGTATTATTTATTATATATTATGGTCAATTTTGCGAAATGTTCAAGTAAAAAAGACACAAGGCCCAAATAAGACCCGAGACACAAGACATAAGATACAAGACTCAAGATTTAGGAGTTTTGGATTTGATTCTTTGAAATATTACTATCAAAACCGCACCGAGGATAATCATAGCGATGCTGATATTTTGTGATATTGTCAGGCCGTCAAATTCAAAGGGATTGTCATCGCGCAAAAATTCCATAAAAAATCGTGTGATACCGTAAAGAACAAACATCAAAGCAAAGGTTAAGCCGGGTTTGGTAAGAATTTTGCCGGCGTTTTGTGACCTTCGCCAAAAAAAGTAAAGTATGAGGCACAAGACAGCGCCGGCGGCGGATGAATATAATTGGGTTGGGTGGACAGGCAGACATCGATATTTGCCCGTGGTAACCTCGATTTTTTGCTGCTCGGTTAAGTCTTCGTATAGTTTTGGGTGCCAATTTCCATCCTTGTCAATAAAACTTATATACTCATCCTGAGGTAATATTAACTGAGGATCGAGTCTGTTCCTTTCTAAATTTGCATTTATTTAACTGTTGTAAGCGAACGAGTTATAGGGGAAACAGACTGCCCAGGGTAGTTCTGTTGGTTTGCCAAAGCAGCAGCCGTTTAGAAAGCAGCCGATTCTACCGAAGACAAGGGCCAGCATTAAGGCGATAGCGAGGATGTCGAGGTAACGACGTATGGGTAGCTTGTGATAGAGAAGATAAAAAAAGATGATGGTAATTGCCAAAATCACGCCGCCTAAAAGCTCGAGGCCGCCCTGCCAGATAGCAAAAACAGAAGCTGGGTTTTCTTTGAAATGCTCAAAATGATGAAGTACGTAAAACAGACGTGCTCCCACCACTCCACCTATTAACGAGTAAAGGGCGGCATTGGTAATGAGCTGAGGGTCGGGCGTGATATTGCGGCTGAGGTGCCTTATCAGAGAGACGGCAGCAAGAAAACCGATGACCATCATCAGGCCGTAGCTTTTTACGGTCAGATGTATGAAAGGTATCTCGAAAAGCTCAGGAAACATTTATCGTATCGCGTATATCGTATATCGTATTGCGTATATCTTTTAGCCGTTTGTATTTAGATAGTAACCACCATCGGCTATTCTTATTCGCTACCTTTAATTTTGTTATTTTTGTCAAGAACGACGATTTTTGGTTTAAATTCTTTGGCCTGGTCGGGGGTAAAAAAACCAAAACTGAGAATGATAATGATGTCTTTTAGCTCAATCAACCGGGCTGCTGCACCAAGTATTACAATCTGGCCGGAGTTGGGTTCTGCGGGGACGACATAGGTTTCCAGCCGGTTGCCATTGTTTAAGTCGGCGACCAAGACAGATTCGTAAGGCAAGATTCCGGCTGCTTCCATCAGGGCAGAGTCTATGGCGATACTGCCGGGGTAGTGCAGCTTCGTGTCAGTAACCGTTGCACGATGTAACTTGCTTTTAAGAATTTTTACAAACATAATTATATGTTAATTGCGAATCAAAAAATCATTATCTGAAGTTGGTAATATATTTCATAATAGTTCATTAAATTCACCGACCGTCAATCCTGCCTGGCGTATGACAGCTCTCAGTGTGCCCTTTGCAATCTCTTTATGGTCTGGCACAGTTAATCTACGATGAGGGGGATTTTCGTTCCTGAGGATAATATGACTGCCAGTCTGATGGTCTGTGCGATAACCCATCTTTCCCAATATCTTACAAAGTTGCTTTCCCGAAAGTACTGGTAATTTGCTCAAATTGTTACCTCTACAATCTCTTCTTGAATTGATGGGGGAATAGGTTCATTGTGTCTCTTCAGGCTCTCTAAGTAGCCCTTAATGGCATCTTGAATATTCTCAAGAGCCTCTTTGCGATTTTTGCCCTGAGAAATGCATCCGGGCAAAGAAGGACATTCAGCAATAAATACCCCATCTTCATCCTGCTCAATCAGTATTCTGTACCACATAATTTATCACCTCTGTTACTTTTCCCATAGCTGAGTTCCCGTAAGAACGTTTCAGTTAATCGCCATTATACAATCTTATTTTGCTGCGTCCACGAGAATGTTGTCTATTAGTCGTGCGGGGCCGATTCTGACAGCTACCGCTGCGAGAACTTTGCCGGCAATTTGGTCGATATTTTGGAGCGTCTCGGCGTCAACGATACTTATATATTCTATCTCTATTGACGGGACCTGTTGTAATATTTTGCGCATCCCGGTGATGATTTCTGTGGTTTCTTTGACGCCGGAGTCAATCATCCGGCGGCACTTTTGGAGGGATTTGTAGATATTCGCTGCATCCTTTTTTTGTAGTTCGGTTAGATATTTATTTCTGCTGCTGACGGCCAGGCCGTTCGGTTCGCGGACCGTGGGACAAATGACAATTTCCAAAGGCATATTCAAATCAGCGACCATTCGCCTGATAACGATTGCCTGCTGGGCGTCTTTTTGGCCAAAATAAGCGATGTCAGGAGCAACGATATTAAATAACTTGGTACAGACAGTAGTTACTCCTCGAAAGTGGCCGGGGCGAAATCGGCCGCAGAGTGGTTCTGTCAATTTTTCGACATTTACCCAGGTAAGATTTTCCGCCGGGTACATTTGCTCCGGCGTCGGAGCGAAAACAACATCAGTGCCTGCCTTTTTGCAAATTTTTAGGTCGGCCTCCAGAGGTCGCGGATATTTCTCAAAATCTTCGCCGGGGACAAACTGTGTGGGATTGACAAAGATGCTGACTACAACAAAGTCGCATTCCTTAACGGCTGTTTCGATTAACGAAATATGGCCGATATGCAGAGCACCCATTGTCGGGACAAGGCCGATTTTTTTGCCACCGCTGCGAGCGGCTCTTATCAGGCTTCTGATTGATTCTATTGTTTCTGCAACTTCCATTTCACAATCCCTGCCGGTTTAATCTGCCGACGCGGTTACCGGTCGCAGCGGTTTCTTGAAATCATCAATCGGCTCGATATTAACTCTTCCCGGCGCCGTTGGTTCAATCGGAGCAACCGGAAGCTTGGTAGTCTTACCCAAGAATTCAACCTGCTCGAGTCTCTTAAGGCTCAACTGCTTGCCAGTCTTTGCAAAGAATGGAAATAAATCCTCCCCAACGGCTATCGACATATCAGTGATCGATTCTTCCCAGGTCAATTTACGTCCGGGCTCATCGGCCCACCGCTGCTGTTGTACCCACCGCCAGCGGGGATACCACGTTGGTCCGTATCGGTCATCAAACTTCTGCCAGACATACCAGATCATCAAACGATCATGACCCGTCTTCCAATCTTCCAGGTGGTCGGCCTTGAAAATCAGTTCCGGCTTTGCTTTCGCCCCGTCATAATCTTTGCGAATAACACCGTTGCAATTAC
>Ga0114922_10006938_pt1 | contig 10377 bp, 7 predicted proteins | sample AartaG_FD_100975 | JGI IMG/M metagenome (GOLD analysis project Ga0114922, IMG submission 100975) | Deep subsurface microbial communities from Aarhus Bay to uncover new lineages of life (NeLLi) - Aarhus_00045 metaG | ecosystem: Environmental > Aquatic > Marine > Oceanic > Sediment | place: Aarhus...
ACGGCGCCGTTTATGAGCTGTTCGAGTACGTCCGCGGCCAGACCTACAGCGCCCTGCCCGAGGAGACCCGCAACGCCGGCCTGACCCTGGCCCGATTCCATCACGCCGTCGAAGACTTCCCCGTCGAAGCACCCGGCAAGGGCGACTATCACGACTCGAACCCGCTGCGCACCGCGCTCAACTCGATATCTTCTTCCTGGTCCAGCCACGACAGCGTAGCCGGTCGCGAGAGCGAGGTCCTGGGCGCGACTCAGGAGCTCTATGACGTCTACGAACAGGCCTGCGAGGTGGTCGAACGGCGCAGGCTCAGAGACTGGCCGGCCGGGGTCATCCATTGCGACTGGCACCCGGGCAACATGCTGTATCGCAATCAGGAGGTGGTGGCGGTCATCGACTACGATTCGGTCCGTAATTCCCAGCGCATCGTGGACGTCGCCAACGGCACGCTGCAATTCTCCATCCGCGGGGCCAAACAGGTCGAGGACTGGCCCGACGAGATCGACGAGGAGCGCGCCGGGCAATTCGTGCAGGGCTACACCTCCGAGCGGGCCATCGGCCCCGAAGAGCAGGCCTGCCTGGTCTACCTGATGGTCGAGGCCCTCATCGCCGAGTCCGTCCTGCCCATCGCCGCCACGGGCAGCTTCGGCCGCTACCAGGGCTTCCGCTTCATGAAGATGGTCCGCCGTAAGGTGGCCTGGATGCTCAAAAACGCCGAGCGGCTGGATACTTCCCTGGTCGGAACAAGTTAGCGACGTTCTCGGTCTGACCGTGCCGCCGTTTCGTAGCGGCCGACCTCCGAGTCGGCCGTCCATCACCGCCCGTTTCCCAGAGGCAGGTCCAAAGACGTCCGGCACGGAGTCCGGACGCAACCTGGTCAGCGCGGGAAGGCCTCGATCACACCGCCGTCGATGGGGAGGGTGGCGCCGGTGGTGGGAGTCGCATTGCTGGCGAAGAAGACCACCGCGTTGCCGACGTGGTAGCCATAGACGCGGGCGTTTAGCAGGTTGCGTCCCCGGTAGTACTCGGGCAGGTCTTCGGTCTTCATGCCGCGGCTCTTGGCCCGTTGCGGGCCTATCTCGGCCCAAAGCCCCGACGGAATGTCCTGGTCGCCGAAGACTGCGTCGGCGTTGATCATGTTCACCCGGATGGCGTACTGGGCCAGCTCGATCGCCGCCACCTTGCCGAGCTGATGACCGGCCGCTTTGGAGGCGCTGTAGGCCCCGAAATCCTTGCCCGGCCCGAAGACGTTCTTGCTGGCATTGATGACGATGTGCCCGCCGAGCCCCTGCCGCTTGAGGATCCGAATCCCCTCCCGCATGAACAACAGGTACCCGGTGGCGTTGACCTCCATGACCCGGCGGAAGTCCGCCAACGCCAGTTCCTCGATCGGAGCCACGTGGGCGATGCCGGCGTTGGGGACCACAACGTCCACCCCGCCGAAGAAGCGGCAGGCGTCCTCGAACCCGCGGCGCACGCCGGCCTCGTCGGTGACGTCCATCACCACCGCGGCGGCGGTCCCCGCCCCGCAGCGCTGCTCGAGGCGCTCGATCACCCTGGCCAATCGATCCGCGTCCAGGTCGGTCACCACCACGTGGGCGCCGGCCTGGGCGCAGCTTTCAGCCACCGCGGCCCCGATCGCGCCCGCCCCGCCGCTGATAACCACCACCTGCCCTTCCAGCGGTCGGTCAACGGCCTCGCCCAGCTTGGCCCGCTGCAGGGCGCGGTGCTCCATGGCAAAGAGGTGCTCTGCGGGCAAGGCTTCATACGTTCCCACCGCCTGGGCCCGGGCCCTGGCCGCCAGGGTGTGCTCGGTAATATCCGCCGCGATCCGGGCCTCGCCCTTGGTCCGCCCCCAGCAGAACGCACCGGCTCCGGGCAGCAGCACGACCTTCGGCGAGGGGTCGATCTGCTCGACTGCCTGCCCGTGCTCGCTCACGTAGGCCCGGTAGCGGTCGCGGTAGCTCTCGACCGCTTTTTCGAGCTGGGCGCGCAATCCGTCGGGATCGCCCCACTTGGGCTGCTCGACGAACATCGGCCAGGGCTTGGTGCGGATCAGATGATCCGCGGTCAGCGGGCCGGTCTCGGCCAGTGCTTTGGCCTCTTTACTGTTGACAAAGGCCAGCACGTCGTCACCGGCCCGCCACTCCATGATGGACCGCAAAAAGGGTCTGTCCTGATCCCCGGTGGGCCAGGCCAACAACCCCCGCAGAACCGGGGCGACAGCCGCAGCCAGTTCCGCCGCCGTCGCCGGCGACTCAAAGCTCGGCGTCAGCAAGGGCCGCTCCGCCCGCTTGGCGATCATCTTCTCGCAGGCATCAGCGATGGCGATGTGCCGCTCGTACGAGGTCCGGGCGTCATCCCCGAAGGTGACCAGCCCGTGCTGCAAGAGCACCAGGCCCTCCACCGAACGGTTGGCTTCGTAAGCCTCCGCCACTGCCTTGGCTAACTCGAACCCCGGCGTAACGTACGGCACGACGACCACCCGGTCACCCAGGGCCTCGCCTATCAGTCGCCGCCCGTCGGGCTGGTTGGTCAAGACCAGCACCGCGTCGGCGTGGGAGTGATCGACGTAGCGGTGCGGCAAGAAGGCGTGCACCAGCGTTTCGATCGACGGCCTCGGCGCCGAGGCCTCGAACAGCGCTCGACGCATCTCATTGCCCATGGTCTGGTCGTCGAGGGCCTCGAGATTCCGCAGCCGCCGCAGAGAGGCCAGCTCCAGGGCGGGCAGCTCGCCCGGTTCGAGCGCCGCCAGATCAGCGCCGGAGGTCTTCACCCGGAGGGCATCAACCTGCTCGCCGAGAATCGTGTGCTGAGTCAGCTTGACCGACACGTTCCCCCCGCCGTGCAGGACCAGGTCACCATCCATCCCCATCAGCCGGGCCGTGTACAGCCGCAGGGCCAGATCCTCACCATACTCGGCCCCCCAGCGGCGCACCGCCTGGTCGGCGGCCTTGTCGTCCCAGCGGCTGTTCATGGCTTCTTGGGAAACACGTGTTTGAACCGGGCGACAGTCAGGGACTTGAACACCCCGCCGGCGACATAGGGGTCACGCTGGACGACGTCGCGGGCCTCAGCCAGCTCCGCAGCCTCGAACACGATCACCGCCCCGACCGATGCCTCGTTCGAGTCATCACGGATAGGACCAGCCAGGGTAACGCGACCCGCCTCATTCAGGGCCGTCCAATAGGCGACGTGCTCGGCGCGGCGCCGACCGCGCCGGGCAGCGCCGTCCGGTCCGTCGTGACCGATCAAAACGAACAGGGGCATGGCTTCTCCATCCGACGTCGGGGATCAATCCTGGGGTGGCGATCGATCCGGGATCAAGTGCTCGAACGAGCCGGCGTACCGTCGCCCTTGCCTCAACGCCCCGGATCGCGTCGCACGCTCGCTCTTCACTCCAACGGCTGTTCATGGTTCGCGGCCCAGACCTGGGCGGCCAGACTGCCGAACATAGCTTCGTTTTGCGCCCGTCGCGCAAGAGCAGGGGGGTATCGCAAGGGATCATCTCAACCAAACAGTGGGAGTAAGTGCGTCTCGACCTCAGCCGTGAACTCGGCCAGCCCGTTGCGATGCCCACGTTGCTTGAGCAGTTCCAGGGCCGCCACTTTGAGATCACCTTCCGCTTTGCCAGTGTCTTCGCCGCAAAGTACTCTGAGTACCCGTTTCGCGCTCCGCTTCGCAGAATCTTTGCTGGCGGTTAGCTTATGGGAGGCGGCGCAAGGATCAAAGCCAAGTTCCTTGCGTAAAACCTCGAGGCAGGATCGGTCGTCATCATCGTCCGGCTGAAAGGCGGCGAGAATCCAGCACTCCCGCTTGGGATGTGCGACGCCTATGGCGATGGCAAAGGACCACCGCCCGCATTCGCGTGCTTGATTCAGCCCTCTGAGTCGCTCCGTCTTGCCGGATGCGTTTGGCCCGACGATCAGAGTCAGGTCTGACAGTCGGGCGGTCGCGGCCTGCAGCGCTTTGAAGTTCCTGAACTCGACAGTCTCGATCATAGTAGCACTCGCCCCGGCCTCTCCAGGCCCCGCAGTATACCCCCGTCTCCACGATTGCGAAATGACACCATCGGCTGAAGCCTAAGCCGAAGTTCCGGTGATGAGCGGCGCGCGGGTTTTGTCCGCGACCGAGGTTGTGGTTCGGGGGGCTTCCGATTACTGGCTACAGGCCCCAGAGATCCTGACCGGCGTCTCGCAAAAGATGACAAGGTTCCGAGCGAGCACAGGTTGGCCGAAACCGCCCTTTCGAGGCATTCCCCGCTTACAGGTTAGGATGTCTGGGCCCAGCTTCAGGATCTTGATGGCTTCCGGCGGGAGTTTGGTCAGGTTAGCCAGTGTGCGTTTTTTGCGAACCCTCTTTCCCTCACGATACGACTGCCGGAGCAAAATCGTGGGGTGGGAGGCTCGGTTGGGGGCGGCCCCATGTGCATGACCACAGCATACCCCATAATCATGCGTCACCAATAGTGCACGATAAAGACTCTCCGATTAATCCATGGCTACGTTTGTGGGCCGCAAACCGACAGAAAACGCCCCCAATCATGCTTACAGGGCCGATTTTTCCACAAAACCCCCTCGCCGATCCGCGGAACTTCGGGCTAGCGGCGGAACAGAGGGGGCCGTTTTCCGGCTCTCGGTTTGCCACCGGTGATGGCGGGCGAATCCGCTCAGACCCGCCGTCCAACAGCGGACAGGCTACGGTTCAGGTGCGTCCACAGCCGCGTGGCCGAAGGTCTCCAGCTCACGGGCCGGCGATAGTCGATATCGCTCGCGAGTAGCCCAGCCCGCCTTGGCTCTGCGGACGGGGCAGAGTCCTCTCGATCGGGCAGCGAAGCGGGCGACCGCGCGGTTTCGATTGGAGGAGAATCCGGGGGACGAGCCCGACGAAAAACCAATCAACGTCGGGTATGCTGTCGGGCGCGCCGCAGGCGATCCGGGCTGTTCTCGCCGGGCGTGACGGTGGCCCTGGACCACGTCCTGCGGACCTGTTCTGTAGGTGCACCATGTCAATGATTCGCTTCCAGGAGAACCCGCTGATCCGTCCTGCCGACGTGAAGCCGTCGCGCGACGACGTGGAGGTCGTCTGCGCGTTCAACTGCGGCTGCGCGAGTTTCGACGGCGGAATCATCCTACTGCTGCGGGTGGCGGAACGGCCCGTCCACGGGCCGCACGAGGTGGTCGCCCCGATCCTGCATCCGGACGACCTGGGACGGGGCTTGCACTTCCTTCGCGTGGACCGGCAGGACCCGGCCTTTGAAGACATCGACCCGCGGGTGTTCAGATACCAGGGCCGCACCTACCTGACCTCGATCTCTCATCTGCGTCTGGCCCGCAGTGCCGACGGCAGGAACTTCCGGGTTGATGACGCGCCGACCCTGTTTCCCCTGCTGCGAGCGGAGGAGTTCGGCACGGAGGATCCGCGGATCACCCGCATCGAAGACAGCTACTACATCAACTACTCCGCGGTGTCGCGCTGGGGCGTTGCCACGGCACTGGCCGAAACACGCGACTTCAAGACCTTCGAGCGACGGGGGATCATATTCGCCCCGGACAACCGTGACGTCACCATCTTCCCGGAGCGGATCGGCGGCCGATACCTCTGCCATCATCGCCCCATGGCAGCCATGTTCGGCCGGCAGGACATCTGGCTGGCGGAATCGACGGACCTTCTGCACTGGGGCAACCACCGGTTCGTGTGCGCCTGCCGCCCGGGTGCGTGGGACGCTCACAAGGTCGGCGGTGGGGCGGTGCCCATCAGGACCGAGCGTGGCTGGCTCTCGATCTACCACGGGGCGGACGAGTCCCAGCGCTATTGCCTGGGAGCGCTCCTGACGGACCTGGAGGAACCCGACAAGGTCCTGGGCCGATCGACCCAGCCCGTCCTGGCTCCCGAAGCCGACTACGAGCGTGCGGGCTTCTTCGGCAACGTGGTCTTCAGTTGCGGTGCGATCGCCCAGGATGATGGCCGGGTGATCGTCTACTACGGGTCCAGCGACGAACACACCTGCGCTGCCGAGACCACGGTTGACGATCTTCTGGCCAAGCTGGACTGAACAGGATCCCCGGTGCCTTCCGAAAACGTCCTTCGGGGTGGTCGGACCGGTGGGTGACGGGCCGGGCGAGAATCTGGGCGTGCTGCAAGGGTATCACCTCTTGGCGGCGGGCTACTGCCTGATCAGACGGACGCTGGCGACCGCCTGGTTGCTGGCGGTGTCGGTGACGCGTACGGCGATGAGGTACTTGCCCTCGGCGTATGATGCGGCGTCCCAGACGAAGCTGACCACGACGCGAGTTCCGCTGATCGTGGCCGTGTGTTTCGTCGCCCCGTTCACCAGCCACTCCGCGCGGGCGAGACCTGCGTTGTCCGTGGCCGTTGCCTGGATCCCAACGCTGCCGACAACGGTGCTGCCGTCGGCGGGGAAGTCGATGAGCACGGCCGGGTCGATGTTGTCCGCAGCGCTGTCGCCGCTGCCCGACGCACTATCGCGGACGCGAATTCGAATGCTGGTTGGTGTCGAGGCATTGCCGGCGACGTCGGTAGCAAGGCACGTCACAGTGTGCGAGCCTTTTGCGAGTTTGCGGGTGTTGACCACGAATCGATATGGTTCGGCCGTGTCGGTCGCGAACGGCTCGCCGTCGATAGATAAGACCAGATCCGCGATGTCCTCGTTGTCTGTGGCCGACACGAGCACCTTGGTGAATGACGAGACCGAGGCACCATCCTCAGGCTTGGTGATCTCGACCTCCGGGGCGACCGTGTCCTCCCGCTCGACGACCTCCACCGCCGCTTCGACGGCCGCCGCCGCATCGACGAGCCCGGCTCCGAAGCTGTCGTCTCGACCCGGCGTGCCGAGATCGACGGCCGTCTCGGCCAGGATCTCCTCGACGGTGACGGGGCGCAGCTCCGGGCGGACGGACCAGACCAGGGCGGCCACGCCCGCCGCCATCGGACTGGAGAAGGACGTGCCGTTCATGCTCAGGTAGCCGCCGCTGCGCGTGGTCGCCTGGATGCCGGTTCCCGGGGTGGCCAGGTCCACGAAGGGGCCGTAGGTCGAAAACGAAGCCCGCTCGTTCGAGGCGTTGGTCGCTCCGACAAAGATGGCGTGCTTGTTGCTCTTCGCGGTGGATTCTCGGCCGCTGTTGCCCACACTGACGAACACCAGCCCGCCCCTGTTGCGCGCGTACTGGGCCGCCTGCAGCACCGTTCGGTCGCCTGCCAGCGGTGCGAAACTGACGTTCAGCACCTTAGCGCCATGGTTCACGGCCCAGATCAGCCCATCGGCGATAGCCCGCGACGACGCCTGCCCGTCGGCGTTGGAGACGCGCACCGGTATGATCGGGCTTTCCCAGGTGGTGCCGGCAATGCCGACACCGTTGTCCGATGCGGCGGCCACTACGCCAGCTACTGCGGTCCCGTGCCCTAGCACGTCGCTGGTGTCGCCGCTATCGTCGAACGTGTTCCATCCGCCGAGCAGTTTGCTGCTCAAGTCCGGATGGTCCTTGGCCACCCCGGTGTCCAGTACAGCGATAACGACGTCCGCCGTGCCGGTCGTCACCTCCCACGCATCCGAAAGGCCGATCAGTTCAAGGTAGTCCTGCGATTCGAATTTGGGGTCGTCGGGCGTTCGCTCCGGCTCGTACAGGTAGTTCCTCTGGACGGCTTCGAACAGCGGATTGGCCGACAGCTCCCCGGCCACCGCCGCCAGTTCGTCGGGGTCCACCCCCAGCACGGTCGTCTGGATTTCGGGAAGGTCCTTCAGAACGGCGGCACCGGCCTCGGCGTAGGCGGCGGCCAAGTCGTCCGGCTCGGCCCCCGGCGCGATTCGGGCAAGCAGCTCGTCCTGGACGAACGAAAGTGCCGCAACCTCCGGGTCGGCATCCTCGGGAAAGGCGAAGTCGTCATCGTTGCTGCTCGTGCCGGGAGTGCCAGGGTCGGTCGTGGCGCCGCTGCCGGCGTCCGCAGGGGCAGCCGCGCTCGGTCCACCGCCTCCGCCACAGCCGGCGAGGAGTGTCGCCGCCACGAGTGGCCCGCACCAGAAAGACGCCGTTGTCCATTTCCCGCGGTGCATGACCACCTCGCTCACTTATCGGCCTGCGTGCCGACGCTGCCGTCTCATTGACTTCTCAGCTACGCTTGGCATTGATCGCCCAGCCCCTCAACATGCGATCGTCAATCTTCTGTCGGCGATTCCCGAAATAGTGATGACCAAATCCGCGGTGCGCAGCAAGGGCTCCGCGCGTCTGATAACCAACCAGGGCAAGTGGGACCAGAGGGACAACGCCGCCTAACGACCGGACTTTGCGAGCTCCATCCTTCCGCACAGGACCCGGCGGCTGGAGGTACCCAAGGCAACGGGCGCACACCAAGAACTCACCGAAGAATCCTGCACCGACGCGTCGGTCTGGACAAACCCTTCGGTTCGGAGGCCTTGGCGGCGGGCATCGGCGGGGGCGACGCCCCGGCCAACCGCATTTGGATCTCGGCGGCCACGGCTGAAAGGGTCGGGCCTGTAATCCGGCGGGTCTGGCCATAAGCCATGGCAGGGGCGAAGGATTCGCGCCACACTTCATTTGCGCATCTGGACTGTCGTTGGCACAATTCCCGGGTGTTTGGGATAATCTTGGCAACACCCTCAGGAGCATGTCATGGACGGGGATGTCGTGATGCAGCAGATGACCGAACGTTTCCAGGAGCTTTATGCCGAAGTTCCGCGGATCGGCGAGGGGGTGTTGCGGGGAAATCGGCCCCGTAAGCATGATTGGGGGCGTTTTCTGTCGGTTTGCGGCCGACAAACGTAGCCATGGATTGATCGCAGAACCTTTACAGTGCACTCTTGATAACGCATGATTATGGGTATACTGTGGTCATGCACATGGGGCCGCCCCCAACCGAGGCGCCCACCCCACGATTTTGCTCCGGCAGTCGTATCGTGAGGGAAAAAGGGTTCGCAAACGCACACTGGCTAACCTGACCAAACTCCCGCCGGAAGCCATCAAGAGCCTGAAGCTGGGCCCAGACATGCTGACCTGTAGGCGGGGAATGCCTCGAAAGGGCGGTTTCGGCCAACCTGTGCTCGCTCGGAACCTTGTCATCTTCTGCGAGACGCCGGTCAGGATCTCTGGGGCCTGTAGCCAGTAATCGGAAGCCCCCCGAACCACAACCTCAGTCGCGGACAAAACCTGCGCCCCACTCATCACCGGAACTTCGGGCTAACGAACATCAGGCACGCAGCGCCGGGCACCTGGGGCGCATCCGCCCTGCTGGGGCGGCGAATCGTCTCGATCACCGCCGCACGGAATCGTTGTCGCGAGCGGCTCGAGCGGGAGCGTGTCCATCTGCCAGTCATCGCCGCGAATGATCACACAGCGCCAGAAGTAGTACTCGCCGCCGGGATAGTGTCCCAGATCGGGGTTGCGGTAGCCGCGCATCCGGGTCCGGGCGGCGTGGCCATCGACGAACGCCGTGTTGAACAGCCAGGGTTGCCCATGCCAGCCGTGGACCACCCCTTCCTGGCCGCCGCCGCAGTCCGGCGGTTGCGGGTTCGCCTGAAAAGTGTACCGGCCGCAGTTCTCTTGGTAGTAGACCGTGTTTGAGGGATTCACGATATCGCAGAGGCGGTGAAAGAAGACCGAGTTCGACGCGCAGTAGTAGCCGCAGCTGGTGTAGATCCACAACACGCTGGTAGCGTAGCTGGTTCCGTAGTGGTCAAAGGAGGTCAATCCGCTTGCTTCCCAGGCATCGTAGTGGATCCCGGTGTAGCCGTTGTCGGACGGGCAGCGGTAGATGGAGAGGTCGAGCTGCTCGTCGCTCTTCCAGTTGCTAAACCCCGGACCGGGGTTCATCCTGTAGTCAGGAAAGACGTCGCCGTAGAGGATTTTGTTGAGCGGCCGGGTCACCGGCCCTTTGTCTCTACCGGTGCCCCAGAACAGCGAGTCGTAACCTTCCGTCCCACAGCCGCTCTTGCCACCCCAGGCGTAGACGGGTGTCGCCCTTCTGAGGCCTTCTGGCATCGTTGCGTCGTCCATCTTCGGGTGTACCGGCACAGCCTGCCCGTCGGGGTCCTCGGCGGCATAGACGATGGAGGCCTCGGCGATGCGGGCCAGGTTCTGCAGGCAGACGGTGTCCTTGCCCCGTCGGCTGACGTCGGCCAGAGCGGGGGCGAGTAGGGCGGCCACCAGGGCGAAGGCGCTAACCGTGGCGACCAGTTCGATCAGGGTGAGTGCTTGACGGTGCCTGTTCATGGTTACGGTCCCTGTGTAAACGCGATCTGGAAGGCGGCGAAGTCGTCGAGATCGACGTCGCCGTCGGGTTCGGCGTCAAACATGCAGCAGGTGGAAACGACCGGCCCGGCCTCGGGACCGGTCAGGCAGTCGGTGA
>Ga0114922_10006939_pt1 | contig 10376 bp, 6 predicted proteins | sample AartaG_FD_100975 | JGI IMG/M metagenome (GOLD analysis project Ga0114922, IMG submission 100975) | Deep subsurface microbial communities from Aarhus Bay to uncover new lineages of life (NeLLi) - Aarhus_00045 metaG | ecosystem: Environmental > Aquatic > Marine > Oceanic > Sediment | place: Aarhus...
CATGATGTTCTGAGGTTTCAAATCCCGATGCACAACACCCAACCTATGCGCCTCTACCAAGCCTTCGCTCACCTGCTTGGCAATAGATAGTGCCTCCTCGTCTGATAACTTCCCCTTTCTCCTAACGAAGCTCTTTAAATCCTCACCTTTCACATACTCCATGGTGATGTAGGGAGTCTCTTCATCTTTTGCGATGTGATACATCTTGCAGACATTTTTGTGGGCGATCTTTCGGGCAAATTTCAACTCATTCCGGAAGCGTTCGACCGTAGTCTCATCAGAGGCGATTTCAGGCTTCAAGAGCTTTATGGCAACTTCTTCATTAATCTCCTTATCTAAAGCCTTATAGACCCTGCCCATGCCTCCTTTTCCGAGCTCTTCGATGACCTCATACCTTGTGGCAAAGGTTGTTCCCGAGGTTAATCCTTTTGCGGGAGTCATGAAAGTCTTTGTGGCAGAGATTTCCTCTAAGGGCTTAAGTGGAAAAGAACACTTGCCACAATAAGGAGTATCATCGGGATTCTCGAACTGACATTTTGGACATTTGATTGACATTGCTAACCCCTTTTATTCCCATGTTTTTCTGATAGAAGGATATCAAGAAATGTGCTTAGCGTCAATGGCCCTTGACAGGGAGCATCAATTTTTCATTCAATTACGGAGACGGGTCTGTACAGCCACTGCCTTTCATAAAAGTTATGTTTTTGCTAAAAACCAAACTCACCATTCCCCCACTCCGGGCCGATCTGGTAAGTCGCCCCCGATTGCTAAAAAAACTCAATGAAGGCGCAAACAAAAAGCTTTTTCTCCTGTCCACCCCACCTGGTTTTGGGAAGACCGCTCTTCTCAGCGAATGGATACACAAAAAGAAATTACCTGCCGCGTGGTTTTCAATCGATGAAAGAGACAATGATCCGATTTCTTTCCTGACCTACATGATAGCCGCCCTCCAGACGTTGGATAAGAATTGGGGCCAGCCAGTACTGGAACTCATTCAAACTCCCCAACTGCCCTCGTTTGAATCCATGATCATCACTCTGATCAACAGCATAACTCCCACCCCCAAAAACTTTGCACTCGTTCTGGATGACTATCATCTTATCCAATCTCCATCCATTCATGACATGTTGGGCCTTTTCTTAGACGCACTTCCCGCAAAAATGCACATGATCCTGGCCACACGCTCCGATCCTCCTCTGCCCCTATCTCGCATCCGCACCCAGAACCAGCTGACCGAGCTCCGGACAGGAGACCTCAGCTTCACATCGGATGAAACCACACAGTACTTCAAGGACAAATTGAATGTGGACCTCTCCATAGAAGATATCGCTCTGCTCGAATCCCGGACAGAAGGTTGGATCACCGGTCTTCAATTGGCAGCCATATCCATGCATGGCCGGAAAGACCTCTCCACATTTGTGGCCAAGTTCTCCGGAGACAACCGCTACATCGTTGATTACCTGATGGAAGAAGTGCTCCACCGACAGCCAGAGAATATCCAGGATTTTTTATTACAAACATCAATCCTGGATCCGTTGTCCGGACCTTTGTGTGATGCCGTGACTGAACAAAAGAACAGCCAGCAGATGTTGAACATGCTGGAGAAATCAAATCTTTTCATCTTTTCATTGGATAACGAACGAAAATGGTTCCGGTATCACCGGCTTTTTGCCGATTCCCTGAGCCAGAGGTTTCAGCACAAGCACGGGGAAATCGTTCCTGAACTGCACCGCCGAGCCTGTGATTGGTATGATGAACATGCAATGAAATTCGAGGCTGTCGACCATGCCTTGGCCGCACACGATTATGATAGAGCTGCTTTCCTGCTTGAAGACATAGCGGAAACCGTTTGGGACCGGGGACAGCAGGTCAAACTAGCCCAATGGTTCGGACACCTTCCTGAAAGGCTCATTTCCAAACGGCCACAACTCTGTGTTTTTTATGCCCGGTCATTGATCATGAGCGGAAGACAGAAAGAAGCGGAACAATGCCTGACTTCAGCAGAGAAGATACTGGATTCTTCTTCTGAGGAAGTCGTGGAAATCCTGCCTGATGGCACACGTTTTCAGCACGTCTTTAACAGAGAGGAGATGCTGGGCAAAATCTCAGCGGTCCGCACGCTTATGGCCATGTACAGGGGAGATGTGGCTAATGTTATCGAACACGCCTATCATGCTCTCATTCTGCTCTCTGAAGAAAACCTGACATGGCGGAGCGTGGTCGAAACCATGCTGGGCATGGCCCATGGATGGGCTGGTGATGGAGATATGGAAAAAGCTGAAAAGGCATTTTCCTCAGCCATTTCTATTATAAAAAAAACAGGAAACACCTCTTTTTATCTTTTTGCCGGTTTGTCGCTGGCGGGCATTTTCACATACTTGGGACGGATGCATGATGCGGAAAATCTCTGCAGGCAACTATTAAAGACTGCCGAAGATGCCGGTATGTCCAAGACAGGCAATGCGGCCTCCCTCTGCTCCATACTCGGAGGTATTCTGTGCGAAAGGGATGATTTGGAAGCCGGCATACCAATGATCAAAAAGGGACTAGAACTGGCAAAGTTGAGTCATGATCTCATCGCACTCCAAGGGATCCGTTTGAATTGGATACGCGTATTGATCTTGATTAAAGATTTCCCGAAGGCCTTGCGCTTTATCGATGAAATTATAAAAGATTCAAAAAAAATCGACCTCCCTCCTTGGATGGGCCATGTTGTTGCAGCCTACCAGGCGCGCATCTGGATAGAATTGGGTCATACTGATTTGTTGACCCAATGGATAGAGGAACGGAAAATCAGCATCGAAGATAAGCTGTCTTGCCGAAACGAACCTGAGCACATCGTTCTGGCAAGAATTCTCATTGCCCAGGATAGACCGGAAGAGGCCGATCGATTCTTGGACAGGCTGATAAAAAACGCACAAGAAGGTCACCGTATCGTTTCAGTCATGGAGATGCGTTTAGTTCGGGTGAAGGCCCTTTATGACCAAGCTAAGATTGACGAGACTATTCAGGAACAGAAACGGGCTCTTGCGCTAGGCGAAAAGGCCGGTTTTATCCATGTGTTCACCATGGAAGGCAAAATGATTGCAAGATTGCTTGCCAAAGTTTTGGAAGACAATAAACGGGCTAAATCAGATCAGGATACTCTCTATTCCACAAAATACATAAACAAAATATTGGCAGCATTCGAAGGGGCCAAATCCCAACAAAAAGTTGCTGGTATCGATGAATCTTTGAGCGAGCGAGAAATCGAGGTGCTCAAGCTTATCGCAACTGGGCTTACCAACCAGGAAATCGCCGAAAAGCTTTTCATCTCGTTGAACACGGTAAGAACCCACACAAAAAACATCAACAGCAAACTTAATGTCCACAGCCGAACCCAGGCGATAGCCCGGGCGAAAAAACTGGGGCTGATCTAACAAACCATTATCTAACAGACTCGGATGTCTAAAAATTAGACACCAGTAAAAGACCTATCTCTGTCATATGTATTTGCTCTGAACCTGTAACTCACTGAATTTATTACAAATAGACTTGGAAATAGAATATTGGCATCAATCCTGCATTAGATTTTTATGAGATTTTGGTCTTTTCAAGCCAAGGAATAAACCAAGAATGGCCAAAATCTTGGGCGGAGTGAGCCGATGAAAAAAACAAGTTTCCCGATATTCATGCTCTCGCTCCTAGCTTCCTTTTATTTATTCTCTTGTACTAGTTTTAGATCCTACCGGGTGATGTCCTGGGAAGATTACATACGCCAACCTAGAAACGAGCCGTATATTCTGGAATTGAATTCCAAGGGTGGCAGTCTTCTTTACTATGGCGCATTTCACAAGGTGGATCCCACCCACCCTCAATTCCTGGATATCGAACAAAAGTGGGAAGAATTTCAGCCGACTTTTGCCTATTGTGAAGGGAGTATGTGGCCCCTGGAGGAATCGCAATATTCAGCCATCGAAAAATATGGCGAGCAGGGCCTCGTCACCTTTCTTGCTGCACGAGACGGGATACCGATTGAATGCATTGATCCCTCTCTGAACGATCAAGCAAAATACCTCCAGAATTACTTCCAACCTCATCTTGTTAAAGTCTATTATGTGATGAGACAGGCAGCCATCAACAGGATGATGAAAAACGACTTCCATGATTCTCGGTATGTCAATCGCTATCTTCAGAAGCTTGGTCGAATATATGGTTACAATAAATTCCCTACTAATCTAGGCGATTTCGAAAGAATGGTTTCTCTTCTATTTCCAGACTTGGATAATTGGCAAAAAATCCCATATTCCTATTTTCAATGTCCAGAATTAGGAGGTTTTCTCACTGCCATTCACCGAAAATTAAATAAATATCGGGATCGAATCATGATCAAAAAAGTCACTAAAGCCTTAAAAAAAGGAAAAAGAGTTTTTGCCATTGTGGGACGCAGCCACGTGGTCATCCAGGAGGCCACCCTAAAATCTCTTCTCTGACCCTCCCCCTTCCTCCATCTCCTCAAATAAGATTTTAGAATTCCGACAACGATATTGAAGATTTAGCTTTCACGATTCAATTTTCGAGGGAACCCAACGCTGTTGGGCCCGAGGATGTATGAGCACTGGAAAAGCCTTGAAATAAAGCTGAATAATGGCAAAAATTTTAGGGAGATGTAAGACTTAAGTTGCGCAGTTCCACAGGGCCGAGAAAATTGATGAGGGAATGGCGTTAAAAATCTTCATGAGAGTTGGGGGAATTCCAAAATCTTAATGCAAAATCACATGTTCATGTGATGACGTTTCCGCTCAAAATTCGTATTTATTTACTGAAAACAAAAAAAAATGGAGGAAAATATGAAATACCAAATCCGGGTTGAGGGACAACTCAACTCCCACTGGTCAGACTGGTTTGAGGGGATGACCATTAATTATGATGGGGATACAACCATCCTCACGGGACTGATCGCGGACCAATCCCAACTTCATGGGATGCTCCATCGCATCAGGGACTTGAACCTGACGCTCATCTCTGTCAACCAACAGGAAAATCAGAGAAAAGACAAACCAAAAAGGGAGGAGATATAATGAAAAACCTATTCGCCGTGGGATTGATGGCTTTGCTTTTGGCGTCCGTTGCGTTCAGCCAGGAAATGACTGCGGACGACATCATCCAGAAGGTCAACGACCAGTTCAATACAGAGACGAACTACGCTAAATCCAAGATGACTATCGTCACCACTTCTGGCCAAAAACGGACCTTTATACAGGAATCCTGGAGTAAGGACCGGGGTGAAAAAAATCTGATGAGATATCTGGAGCCAAGGCGCGTCAAAGACCAAGCCGTCTTGATGTTGAACCATGCTGACGATATCTGGATGTTTTTTCCCAGGACACAACGTGTACGAAAATTGGCCACTCATGCAAAAAAACAAAAGATGCAGGGAAGTGACTTTTCCTACGAGGATATGGGAAGTGGAGATGCTTTCATCGAAGACTTCACCTCCAAAAAATTGGATGACGAGCAAAAGGAAGAACAGGACTGCTACAAGCTGGAGCTCACACGGAAGCCTGAAAGCAACAGCTCCTACTCCAGATTGGTCATGTGGATCATCAAGGAAAATTTTCTCCCGGTTGTTATCAAATACTATGATGACAAAGATCCCACCTACCTCCTGAAAACGATGGTCTCCAGTGATTTCCAAGTGATCGATGGCATTCCAACTTCGATGAAAGTCGTGATGTTCAACAAAAATGACAATACCCAGACCGAAATGGAACTCCTGGAAGTGAAATACAACATAACGCTGAGTGATGCCATGTTCACGGAGAGGAGCTTGAAAAAATGAAAAAATATCTGCATTTGCTTGTTCTTTTTCTTTTAATCTGCGGTTCACTGGCCGCTCAGGAAAAAGTGGATATCTTCGGCTACTTCGAATCCCAATACATGGGGACAAAAGTCAAAAGTGATTATTACCAGCTTTTCTCCAACAAACTCAGGCTCGATTTGAAATCCAATCTCACAGATAACATCACTTTTGCTGCCAATTTCGACTACATCACCTACCATGGAAAAAAAGAATGGAACATTCTAGATTTCCTGGCGCCGGATATCGTGTCCCAAGTCCCTCAGGGCATGGAATCCTTTTATGTCCTCCCCTTTTCCAACCGCACGTTTCTAGACAACGCTTACTTCAAGTTGAGCTTAAAACATTTTGACCTGACTGTAGGTAAACAACAGATTTCCTTAGGCACGGGATATGTTTGGAACCCGATGGATGTGTTCAACATCAAGGAACTCGTCGATCCGACATATGAACAGCCCGGGCATAATGCTATCCGCTTGGACGTTCCGGTCGGGAATACCTACACAATCACCGCTTTGTACTCTCCGGACGACACATGGAAAAATTCAGCCAAGTTGATCCAATTTAAGGGACGAATCTCCCACTTCGACTATTCGTTGATCGCTATCGAAAAGGCCTGGCGATTTCACGACTACACCCAGTTCGATTACGGGGAGATGAATTTTCTAGAACTTCCCGAACAAAGGAGACTCTTGGGAGTCAGCACGGCAGGCGAGCTTTTCGGGATGGGTGTTTGGGCAGAATTTGCCTACAACTGGATGGAATCGACGGATGACTTTTACGAATTGGTTATCGGAACGGATTACACGTTCGATTTCCAGACATACTTCATGGTTGAATACTACAGGAACACGCTGGGAAAAACAGAATACAACCAGTACACCCTCAACGACTGGATGCGCGTGTTTGCAGCAGAGCAGAAGACTATTTCCCGAGATCAAGTGTTCGTGCTCATCCAACACCCGGTCACGGATCTTATAAACCTGGGGCTTCAGAGTATTTACAGCATTTCAGACCACAGCCTGGCTTTAATCCCGGTCCTGAACTACAGCTTCTCGGAGAACATCGATATAATGGCCTATCTCAATCTTAATTTTGGAAAAGAAGGCACCGTCTTTTCCAAGAACATGGGCAACGGGGGGATGTTAAGAGCACGCATTTATTTCTGAGAATTATCCGAAGGAGGCAGAAGATGAGAGAAAAACTCTTACTGAAAATAGCCCAATGGCATTCCACCCATCCTTGGCGAATGCTGTTGATCGTTCTTTTTCTAACGATAATGTTCGCCGCATTTGCCAGCCAGTTGGAATTGTCCACCCACACGTCCGATTTGCTGCCCTCTGGAGATGCCAAAGTCGAACAATTCAACAAAATCATCGATGAGTTTTCAACAGCTACCAGCCTGGTGGTCGTTGTTCAAGGCGATGAACCCTACATCAAAGAATTCGCTGACCACATCGCTCCTCTGATCGTTGACGCAAAAGATACGAGCAAAAACGAAGCTAACCAGAATAAAATCGAAAAGATCAACAACAAAATTATCCAATTAGAGGCTAAAGGGAAGAAACAAAAACAGATAGACAAACTCAAGGAAGAGGTTCAATCTCTTCAATCCCAGATGAACCGGAAAATGTTCCAACGCATGGATTACAAAATACCGGCTGAGTTCTTGAAGGAACACATGCTAATGCTCGTCAAGGAAGATGACCTCAAGAATCTCAAAGATGTGTACATGGATCCCAATCTCATCGGTTTGCTCACGAACCTTAACAATTCCATGGAAAAGGAATACGTCGGACAGGAGGAATCTCTATCCACTCGTGAGGAGGAAGATGGTGCCTTCTCATTCTTAGATGGGGTTGAAAACCTCATTCTTGCTCTTAAAAAGGCCGCCACAGGAGAAACATCTTCTGAAACCGAAGCAATAGAAGCCGCTGAAAAAATTCTGTTCGGCGAATCCTACTTCCTCTCCTATGACAAATCTGCTCTCATTCTGAATGCGGTCCCCAATTTCACCATTATGGACAGAGACCTCATCATGTCCAGCACTAGATCGGTTCAAGCCATACTGGATGAGCAATTGCCAAATTTTCCCAACGTCGAGGCCGGATTAAGCGGCTCAATCGCCAAAGAACATGATGAGCAGGTTTATTCCGGACAAAGCCTCGGATACACCACATTGATCGCCTTCATCGCTATTTTTTTTCTTTTAATCATGTCTTTCCGGATGTGGGTGGCCCCTCTTTTTGCCATCTTCAATCTTCTGGTGGGCTTGATATGGGCCATGGGGGCTGCCTCTATTCTGGTGGGACAGCTAAACCTTTTTACGCAAACCATGTCTGTTCTTATCCTGGGACTTGGGATCGATTTTTCCATACATCTTTTTTCGGGATTCACCGAACGGAGAGCTGCCGGTGAAAGCATTGTCAAAGCCATGGAGAACACTTTCCTCAAAAGTGGGAAAGGAATCCTAACAGGAGGAATTACTACAGCCTTTGCTTTTTTTGCCTTGATCGTCAGCCGGGCCCGCGGAATGAAGGAGATGGGAATTGTTATGGGTGTAGGCCTCATCGCCATCATGCTGGTTACCATGCTCTTTCTACCCCTCATGTTTGTGTGGAGGGAACGCCTCAAAGAAAAAAGGCTCGCCAAAAGGAAAAAAATCAAACCGGTTATCCATCGGGATATTTCTTTCCGATTCCTGGGCCACACCAGTGAATGGCTCAGCCGAAAGTATGCTTTCACTATCGTAACATCCGTCCTCCTGAGTGGATTTCTCATCTGGTCTGCTGTTCGCATCGGGTGGGACAACGATTACACGAATATGGAGCCGAAGGGTTTGACCTCGATGCACCTGATGGATGTAATCATGGATAAGTTCGAATTGAGCATGGATTATGCCTTAGTGTTGGCCAATAACGTCGAAGAATCCCATGATGTGGCCAAAAGATGCCGTGATCTTGGTTCGGTGGCAAGAACTGATGACATTTCCCTTTTTATTCCTTCATCAGAGCAACAGCAGAAAAGAATCCCGCATATTTCCGAAGTGAGGGAATTGATGAACACGGCAGAAGTGAAGACTAACCTTACTGGAGATGACCTGTCCTCACTGAGAAATGAGATCGAGAGACTGGAGATGAACATCATCGAGATGCAGGACATGGCCTTTATCGGAGGCAAAGATAAAGTGGACAGCAAGTGCATGCAGATCGTAGGCGATCCAGACAATCCCGATTCCCCAAACATCATCCAGGAGTTTTTCCTGATCTTGGAAACGGATAATCCTAAAGCATCCGAAGGTTTGTCGGCATTCCAACTGGCATTTGCCCCGTATTTTAAAGAATCCGTTGCCCGGATGAGTTCGACGGAACCCCTCCAAATGGATGATCTTCCCTTATCTATTTTAGACCAATACTGCAACAAGACCCGGGACCAATTCCTGATTACCGTCTATCCGGCAGGAAGTATCTATGATGGAGAATTTTTAAATCGGTTTGCGGATGATGTGGAAAGAATCAGCGATAAAGCCACAGGAACCGGCCCATTGTTCAAAGCCCTTCTCAATATTTTCGGGCAGGACGGACGAAACGCCGTTATCTTGACCATATTCGTCGTATTCCTGCTGCTCTGGATAGATTTCCAAAACCCAAAACACGCCTTGATGGCAATAATACCTTTGGCTCTCGGCGTTTTCTGGATGGTGGGCATGATGCACCTGGGAGGCATGAAACTCTCGATGATGAGTGTGATGGGCTTGCCATTGATCATCGGGATCGGCATCGACGACGGGGTTCACATCATGCACAGGTGGAAACACGAAGGACACGGCAAGATTCGTGTCGTATTCTCCAGCACGGGGAAAGCCATCTTTCTTACTTCGCTGACCACGATGTTTGCTTTCGGTTCCTTGATGTTTTCTGCCTTCCCGGCCTTTGGGCAATTCGGCGGAGCGCTTTTCCTAGGTGTCGCAGCCTGCTTCCTGACAACCGCTATCATTCTCCCCGGAATTCTCGGGCTTATCGAAAGAAAAACAAACAGTGCACGAAAAAAGCAGCAAAGCGCATAGTTTAGTAACCTCTCTAATAAAACAACATCAGGTGTATCCGGAGCGACATTGAAGATTTAGCCATTACGACCAGTTCTTCGAGGGTAACTATTTGGGGACATCCCCAAATTGTCGGCGATGTTGTATTGAGCACAACTTTGCTAAAGGATTAGAAATACGGACAAGCACGGGAACAGAGGTTAGAGTGGAAGAGATTATGTGTTAACGGGCGCAGTTCAGAGCCGCCGAGAAGGGCGGTGAGGAATGGCGTAAAAAATCTTCACTTAAGCGAGGATAGACCTGATGGAGATAGCGAGAAATTTTATTTTGGTTATCGATTAATCCAGGAGATCTTTGGCAAGATCTATAGCAGAAGCGGCATCCGGCGCATACCCGTCCGCTTCGATCTGGTCGGCATAGGCCTGGGTCACAGGGGCACCCCCTATGATAACCTTGACCTTATCCCGTAAACCAGCATCCTTCAAGCCTTGC
>Ga0114922_10006940_pt1 | contig 10376 bp, 10 predicted proteins | sample AartaG_FD_100975 | JGI IMG/M metagenome (GOLD analysis project Ga0114922, IMG submission 100975) | Deep subsurface microbial communities from Aarhus Bay to uncover new lineages of life (NeLLi) - Aarhus_00045 metaG | ecosystem: Environmental > Aquatic > Marine > Oceanic > Sediment | place...
CTCTTCGACGGACGAGTGGAAAGCGGATACATGCCCTATATGCGGCTTCGCATGCCCCTGCCCTTCATTCCATGATTAGGAGGGTGACACAAAATCACCGATCTTGAAGGGCTTCTCGTAATAAATGACTTTCGCCTTTGAAACGGTGGGATAAACCTCGTAAACCTTCACACTGCCGATATAGGTAAAGGTCTCTTCCTCCTTCCGGAATATGCCCATGACGTCCCCCTCCTTGAGTCCGTCCTGCATTCCCAGATTGAAGAGGTAGGTGTTCTCAGCTGGAATTTGAATGATTACGCCCGTTCGAGCATCGGTACTGCCGAAGACCACCTGAGGGGTTGTCTTCACAGATCGCATGACATCACTGATTCTCGATATTTCAGAAAGCGCATCATCAACGTAGTCGGAACCGTAATACTCCGAGACAACCTCACCGTAGCGGTCAAGAGCCTCAGAGAGATAGCCCTCTTCAAAGGCGTCTTCAGCCTGCCGCATGACCTGGGAAGCCTGCTGATTGAGTTCATCGATCCGATTCTGCTCTTCATGCATGAGAATCAGGCGGTTGAGGCTCCGTATCTCCTCGAAAGACTTATCAACCTTGGATGTCTCGGGATAGGTCTGGACGAGTTCTTCCAGCGTATTCAAGGCAAGCTCATACTGTTCGCTGTCCTTCTGAGCTACTGCGCGGCGGAAGAGAGCATCTGCACTGCCCTCTTTCCTCGCGATCTCGCTCTGAAGCCTGCTCTGATAGATCTGATCCATGACATCATCCGCCCGCTGTATCGACAGGTTCTTCAGGTTCCGATTGTCGGTGATGGTGTAGGCAGTATAGTAGTGGGAGAGGGCCCCCGTCAGTTTTCCGGATTTCTCCAGATCGGTGGCCCTGTCAAAACTTGTTTGTGCCATCCTGTTGAGGACCACATTTCCCTGCTGGTTTTCTGCAATACTGATGATGCTTTCGATGAGGTCTTCCTCCACCTGCAGCTCCACCTCCGTACCCAGCCCTGCCTTCTTGGCTGCATCTATAAGGGGAAAAGCGGTCTTCAGTTCTGCAATGCCTTTCTCATAGTCTTCCCTGGAGATGGCAGATATGGCAGAGCGGTATATATTCGTGAGTGACCGCCTGTAGGCATTGTATTCCTGCTGCTGGCTCACCGCACTCTGAACCTGCAGTTCCGCTTCCTTGAGCTTCGCCTGCTCCTCCACAAGCTGCTGTTCTATCTTATCAATGCGCGAGGAATACACAGTCACCTCACGGCGCAGGGCATCCTCCCTTTCGGCCATCTCCCTTTCATATTCTGCCTTGACCTTATCAATCTCCGTGTTCGCTTCCTCGAGAGATGTGTTGTACTCTGCCTGGAGGCGAGCCCGCTCCTCATCAAAGGCTGCATCGAAGTTTTCGACGCCACTTTCCAGAAGCCTGCGTCGTGCATCGTCGAGCTTGGCCTGGAAATCAGCAGCCAGTTTTGTTTCGCGGTCAGCAAGGATTTTGTCCTGATTTTCCAGGAAGAAATCACGCTCCTCCATCAGGGAGGCGAGTCTCGTCCGCGTCTCTTCCAGTTTCTGCTTCTGTGCTTCTATCTCCTGCTCTGATCGTCTCCTGATCTCCCTGATCACCTCATCTTCCACACCGGAGATCGTCTTGCCAAGAGTCTGTTCCCGTACCCTTTCTCCGGAAAAGGTCAGGTAGAACAGCAGGCCGGCCGCAAAGATTGCCACGATCACGAGATTGATGACGAGGGGGAGAACCACGCCCCTCTTCTCACTCTCGATTATGTCATCAACAACGGCCGTTGTCTTTTTTCTGCTTATCTCATCCTCAATGGCACTGAAAATTTCATCCTTACGTACATCCTCAAAGACCTCCTCGCGCTCAACATCCCCTTCACCTTCATCGACTGCCCGTGCAGTCTGGACAATCTCCTGGACAACTTCACTGGCAAGAGGCACTTCCTCGTTCGTGATATACTGCAGGTCCAGAACAGGTATGAGATACCCCTCCTTCCTGACAAAGTATCTGATGGGAGACTTGCCACTGCCCTTTGATCCCAGCTTCTCCCCGCCACGAAGCCTGAGATAACCCTGTACGTTGTCCACGGTGAAACCATAGAAATACTTCTGATCTTTTACAAAGAGGATGTTCTCGAATTGAGTGTTCTTTCTCGCAGGCAGTGGTATATAGTCACTGAGCTTCTTTACCTCAACGCCGGTTTCAAGCGTGAAGGCATCCCTGGAAGGACGCTTATTTATGAGTATCTTTTCAATCTGCTCCGGCTCCACACCGAGCGAGTAACCGTTCAATCTGAAGCAAAGTACCTTATCTGTCATTTAATATAACATCCACCTGATCCAGGATTTCCTGTCTCTTGCTAAACTCGTCTTTCAGGGACTGAAGCAGGACAAGGCCCCGCTCCCTGTCGAGGTGTTCGTAGAGCAAACGCCCCTTCAGCAACAGAACATCGGGATAAAAATAGGTATCACTGTATATAGTGAGGAAATAGTCCAGTTCTCCAAGCAAATCGAGGAGAATCTGTGTACTGCCTCTTCCGCTCTCCTCATAGAGCCCAACCAGGAGATCGTAATACCTGCCGTATTGCGTTCCGCTCGGATCATCGATGTAGACTGGCCTGAGGCTCTCATAATGGCTCAGGGCTGTGGATACGTTTCCGCGTTTCATCTCGGAATCAATGAGATCGTGTACCGCAAAGGCGTAAAACTCAAAAATGGGGTAATCGTATACAAAACTCTGAAACTCACCTGCTGCCTTCTGAAACTCCCCGTGTCTGTAATAGATGGACCCCGTTTGGTAGAGGCTCAATGGGACATAATGTGAGTCAGGGTACAAGATGACGAGCAGCTTGAGTTTCCCCAGAGCATCGTCCCAGTACTCCTTCCCCACATACTCCATGGCATTTGTAAACATTTCGCGGTCAGCCTCGACACTCATATGGCTGATCTCAATTGCGCTCATCTCTGCCCTGTCTCTTTTCTCATCCAGGTTTATCTTCCACAGCTTGAGAAGGTTGTAGCCCAGAAGTCCGGCAAATATGGCACTTGAGAGCAAAAGCGTGTCCCCCGCTTTCTCATTATCATTGTTCTTCAGGTAGATCCCGCCTCCGAGGGACGCTCCCCATAAACATGCAGAAGAGATGGCCTCCCACCGGGTAGTTTTCCTCATACGGGAATATTCCGCGTTTGTAATGGTAATGCGTTCCTGATCACTCTCAAATGCGTATATTCCGTTTGGAAGATTTTTAACCACCAGAGGCGACTTCCCGGCGCTTACCTCATTTAAATAGACGTCTTTGTCACGTTGACTGAGAATGAGATCCATATCTGGTGAATAGAGTGTAAAGTAGAGCAGCTGTGTTCTTCTGTCATCGAGCACGACTTCCGCCTCTATCTCCTCATATCCCGACTTCGCAATACGAAGTGATACCGTTGCGTTCTCCTGTAGAGTACCGAGCCGCAGAGGTGTACGGCCCACCAGATCTTCCCCAACATACACTGCCGCATTAATGGGCTCTGTACTGATAAAGAGTTCCTTGGCAAAAACCCTTTGGGATAGGAAGATGAGAACAGCAAGAAGGATTAGAAACTTTTTCATGATGGCTTCGCCCACAGGACTTTAGAATCAAGCCGATGAGCTGCTCGTTAAAAGATAAAGGACCTAAACCCGATCTCACCGTACACTGCGTTCAGCGGCGTATCACTGAAGGATACGGAGAAGAGACCGGCGGAGAAAGACAGCTCATTTCTCTTTGCGATCGTAATAATATAACTGAGTGCTCCCTTGGTGTAGAGATCTACGGATTCCTCTTTGTCATGATTTATAGTTAGTATCGACAGAGAAAGCCCTGCACTGAAACTCACGATAAGCCGATCCTTCAGATTTTTTCCAATAAGGACATACTGGAGAGATCCCCCGAAAGGCACAATGAGCAGTGTGGAATCAACATATGCTTCATCCTGCCCTGTCGCCAGGAACATGACGCCCACCTCGGGACCGAAACCAATTCGTACCCTGTTGCGCTTGGGGAAGAGAATGTAGGAAAAATTGCCATAAAAGCCCACAGTATAGAGGTCGCTCCAATCCGCAACCGGGAATAGGGCGGCACCGGTGATATTGAATACCTGTTTGGACTGAGAGGTCTCCTTATCGTCGATGAGCTTTGCGGGAATTTTATAAGTTTTTACATCTTCTCCTGCTCCGCAGCTTCTGAGTTCCGTCATCCCTATTTCTTCAACCCCCTGAAACAGAGGTGCGAACTCCTCGTCATTCTCTGCGATATCAAGTATGAGGCCACTTTCGGTGTAGTACATTTTCCCCCGTACACGGATCTGATCACCCTCATCGTAAAAGAAACCAAATAGAATTCTCGAGATCTTTTTCTTTCTGGCACTGCTTCGCATATACTCGCTTTCCCAGAGATCGACCTGGGGGTTCTCTATATAGGCTTCGTAGGCTTTCTCATCGATAACGGTAAAATCTTTTTCCCCGTTGACGGACTGCAGCTGGTTATACAGACAGAGGGGTATAGCGTATATAAGATCGTTGTTCTGTTCACTCCCGGTAAGGTTTTTAAAGTAATAGATAAGTACCTTGCCGTCCGACTTTGCAAAAAGCGGCGTACAGAGCAGCAGGAAAATCATACAGAGAAACAGTAGTTTGATTGCTTTCATCTTCTCTTAACCATACTCAGATCTATGCTGTCACCGACTGTCAGCCCCGCATCTCTGAAGAAGTTCCGATTCACCTCAATTGCATACCGGCTTTTCCTGGTGGACCGGACCGGATCAAGGGAAAAGGGCTGCATATCGTATATATCGACCACAACACCCCTAGTATCCAAAAAAGCTATGGAGAGTGGGATGGAAGTGTCCTTCATCCAGAATGAAAGGTCCTGATCTCCCTGGAAGATGAAGAGCATCCCCTCATTCCACCCAAGCTCCTCCCGAAACATCAACCCCTTTGCTCGCTGTTTCTTTGTCCTCGCAATCTCGACCTCAAGGGGTCTGCCGTTGATACTGAGCATGACCCTCTTTGATCCGATGCTGCAGGAAGCACACAGAAGCACACATAAACCGAGAACGAGGAGTTTTTTCATACCCACCCCATGTAATTGTAGTGCAATTTTCTTTGTATTGACAATTTTTAATTGAGAAAATATATTGCTCTGAATGGCGAAGAGAAGGGAAAAGCCCAGGTTAGGAAAAACGGGATGTCTGTTCTGGCTTTTCATCTTCCTTGTCATTATCGTCATTATCCTCTACAGGGGAAAGGGCTCTTTCAAGGAGACCTTCTCACTTCTGAAGAACAGGCTCTCCACACAGGAAGTTCAGGATACAGACAGACCGTCAGAAATAACTCTGGAAGAATCCAGAGACATTGAACCTGAAAATGACGCCATTATTGATGAGTATCAAGGGGACACTCCTGCAGAGACTACAGAGGTGCGGCCCCAAAGCGAAGTCACTCAGGAGCCGGAAAGGGCGGCAGAGCAGCAGGTGCAGCCTGATAAGAGTACAGGTGAGAAAGAACCTGAAGTCATTTCCACGAAGAGCATACGGGCGCCCATATACTATGTGAGAATCGAGGCCGATGGTTCAGCGCGACTGCAGCCCGTCATACGTTCCATTCACTTCAAGGACTCCCCCATCACACGAACTATCGAATCGCTGCTGATCGGCCCTTCAGCAGACGAGACCTCGAAGGGACTCATCAGTTTCATACCAGAAGGAACGGACCTTCTCTCTGCCCAGCTCAGGAACGGTCTTCTGACGCTCAACTTCTCAGGTTCCTTCGAGCAGAACTACAATGGACGCGAGGCAATACATTTTCAACTCTCGCAGATATTGTTGACCTCTTTTGAATTCAAACTGGTTACAGGCTTAACCATACTCATAGACGGCCAGAAGAAACGCTATATCACGGGGGAGGGCATTCCCCTAAAGGAAGTTTATACAAAGGACGATCTTTCCATGCTCAGTACGCGAGGTTAGGAATGGCTGCTCGTATGCCCCCCTTCATCACGGTGGCACTCCGGTTGTAATGATCATGAAACCCTCACTCATCCTATATAGCCTGACCATTATATACTGCATAGTTACGTTAAGTTCCTGCAGCATAAAGCTGGTATCCGTACAGCATACGGAAATCGCCCTTGGAACCTATGTCAAGCTCATAGTCATCACTGAGAAACACAATAGAGACCGGGCCCAGGAGACGATGGAAGATGTGTATGATCTGGTCATTGCCTCTGAAGGGACCTTCGATTACAGAAGCAGCGACGGAGAGCTCAGCCGATTCAACGCCGGAACCTTACTTCACCGGAAGGAAAATACCCCCCTTTTTGAACTTGTCCGGGATTCACTGGAGTTTGCAGACATTACAGGGGGTTACTTCGACCCGACCATACTACCCCTCATGCAGGCCTGGGGCTTCGATACCGGTTCTCCCGACGTACCTCGACCTGAAGACCTGGAAAGGGCGCTCCACCGTGTCGGCCATGCACAGGTCTCGATCGGTGGGGAGCGTATCTGGAAACCAGAAGATGTGCAGCTCGATCTCAGCGGCATTGCCAAAGGAAAGATCGTGGACATGGCGAGGGACCTGCTCCGGGATGCAGGTTTCAGTGACTTCCTTGTGGATGCCGGCGGAGATATATTTGTGAGCGGCAGGAATCTCAACCGGACGAAGTGGCGTGTTGCCATTCAGGACCCGGTGCAGAGGGACAGGTACAGTGGTATTGTGGAGAAAAGTGACGTGGCAATCGTCACATCAGGAGATTATGAGAACTTCTTTGTACGGGATGGCAAGCGGTACAGTCATCTCCTCAACCCATTCACCGGTTATTCTGACAGCGATATAAGGAGTGTCACGATCATTGCCAGTGACACAGCCTTCGGTGATGCCAGTGCAACTGCAGTGTTCACCATGGGAAGCAGAGAGGGGTATCGATTTCTCCTCGAACATGGTATTGAGGGCTACATCATATATGGAGAAGCACTTAAATCTTTCAGTACGCCGCACTTCTGGGATTAGACCAGTCTGCCAATCCGCCCTGTCTACCCAGGGACACCATGCCCAAGAAAGACTGCAGAGACCAGAAAAAAAATCTGACTGAGCACAAACACAACGTCACCCGACTGAGGTTTCAGCACTTCTGGGGAAAAAACATCTGCTCTTTCATAGTCATGCATAGCCTGCCGGAAGAGGGTATGCACAAACAGGAGGGTACGCTCTCGAAATGAACGGGAGCCTTTTTTAAAGAATATACCTATCTCTGTATAGGCGCCGTGAAAAATCCTCAATATATAGAACAACATCAGGGCAAAACCACCCGTCCGAGCGGGGTCCTGCGCACCCTTTCCCCTTGAGAACAGCCTGTTGATGGTGTATAGGGCAGAGACAAAGTCGTGCTCGGTAAAACTTCGTGTAAGGATGGTGCTCATGGTAAAGAGTTCCATGACGAAGAGCGCATAGTACAATCCCCTTCCCACACCCTGCTGCATGATGATAAGTGGACCCGCCCTGAAGAGAATCTCCCCCCCGCCTCTGAAGGAGTTAAACACAAAGATGAAGAGAAGAAGTGGCAGAAGTGGGAGGAATCGCATGCCCCTGAGAGAGAAACCACAGAGAAGCACGGCAATACCGAGGAAAAAAGCCTGCAAGATGAGGGTGACATGGGTCACGTTGATCAGTGCAAAGACGATGAATATAGGAATGCTGAGGATCAGTGAATGGGGGGTTACTCTGACCTTCCCAAGGGTTTTTACAAGAGGCCCCTGATTATGCCTTGTCCTTTGCATCAGGTTTTTCAGGCTTGGATTTCGGTGTCGATGAATGCTGCCTAGCGGCAGAGGCTTGCTGCTTGGCAGCAGCGGGTGGCGGCTTGGCGGCAGAGGTTTTTGGCTTGACCGCCTTGGGCTTCGGTGCCGGTGTCTTTGCCTTTTCCCCTTTTACACCCGAAGCACTGCTCTTTGCCTGGGTCTTTTTTCCCGCCGGCTTAGGGGAGGATGCAGACTTTGTACCCGTGGTGGCTGTCTTCGCTTTTGCAGGTTTCGGTTTAGGTTTCTCCGCCCTTTCGGCCTTTGGCGCCTCTGTCTTCGTCGTCGTCTTCGCTGCTGCCTTTGGTTTTAGGGTGCCCGCTTTCGAACCTGCAGGTTTGCCTTCAGCAACCTTCTTCTCAGCGGAACTGCGGGCTGCAGGAGCTTTTACCGGTTTTTTCGGCGCTGCGGCAGCTTTGGCCTTCTGCTTCCGCTCTGCGGTCTCCTCGACATCGACAAGCTCGAGAAGGGAGAGTTGGGCGCCATCGCCCTTCCTGCGTCCGATTTTTAGTATCCTGGTATATCCGCCATGGACATCCTGATATTTCGGTGCAATTTCATCGAAGAGTTTAGCCACAATGTCCCTGTTGTGCAGCCGTTTGAGAACGATTCGCTTGCTGTGAAGTGTATTCTGTTTAGCCCTGGTGATCATCTTCTCACTCAGGCTTCTCAACTCCTTCGCCTTTGCCGCTGTCGTCTGAATTCTCTCGTATTGGAAAAAGGACTCGATCATGTTGTTGAACATAGCATTTCGGTGTTCACTTTTTCTATTCAGTTTTCGGCCCTTCTTGAGGTGTCTCATACTTCAGTCTCCACTTCCTTCTTTCCCAGTCTCTCTTCCAGAATATCCTTCATTCCGAGATTCAATCCGTACTCTGCGAGCTTGTCCTTTATCTCCTGCAGTGATTTTTTCCCAAAATTCTTGGTCTTTGAAATTTCCTCCTCCGAACGCTGTGCGAGGTCTCCGATTGTCCTAATATCGATATTTCTCAGGCAGTTGGAGGAGCGCACTGACAGTTCCAGCTCCTCCACGGGGGTTTCGAGAATCGACATCATCTTTTCCAGCTCCTCGTTATGCCCCTCATCCTCATCCTCATACTCTTCATTGAAATTGATAAAATGAAGGAGATAGTCTTTGAGAATCTTGGCTGCGTCTGCAACGGCATCTTCGGGCAGTATTCTTCCGTCGGTCCAGACCTCGAGTATGAGTTTGTCATAGTCACCACGCTGACCGACCCTTGCATTCTCCACCCTGAAGTTTGACTTCGTTATGGGTGAGAAGAGTGCATCTATCGGTATGGTGCCTATTATTTCGATATCGTCCATATGTGATTCTGCAGCCTCGTAACCGCGGCCAAGGTTGATCTGAATATCGATGGTAATTTTTGCGTCCTTCGCGAGGTTCGCAAGTACAAGATCAGGATTCATCACCCTAATATTGTCATCAACAGCGATATCGCCTGCCTTGAACTGCCCCGCACCTCCTTTCACCACAGTTACCGTTCTCATTTCCGCTTCATCGTTCAGCTGGACGCGAACGTTCTTCAGATTCAGAATGAAATCGACGGTGTCTTCAACCATTCCGGGAATGGTATCGAACTCATTTGTTATGAGTTTCATACTGTTTGATTCGGGATTGTATGCTTCGATACGAATGGCAACGATTGCGTATCCCTGCAGTGCAGAGAGCAGCACCCTTCTGAGAGAGTTGCCAAGCGTCGTACCGTAACCCCTCTCGAGCGGTGATGCGATTATTCTCCCAAAATCCTTGGTATCAGCCTCATGCTCGATGACAAGAGATTTTGGTCTCTTCATCCCCTTCAAGAGATTTTTATGTGCCATTTTAAGATTCCACTCCTCCATTACTTGGAATAGAGCTCAACGATCAGCTGCTCATTGACAGGTAAATCTATCTCCTCACGTTTGGGGAGATAGAGAAACTTGCCTTTGACATTGTCAGGGTCAACCTCGATCCATGACACCGTTCCGACACGGGATATGTCTTTCAGCGATTCAAGCACGGGAATCATCTTTTTACTTTTTTCCCTGACCGCTACCTCATCGCCCTCCTTCACAAGATAGGAAGGGATATCGACTTTTTTATCGTTTACTATGATATGTCCATGCCGTACAAGCTGCCGTGCGGCCTTTCTCGACGACGCGAAGTGCATCCTGTACACCACATTGTCGAGACGCTGTTCGAGAAGGGTCAGCAGAAGTTCTCCGGTCACTCCCTTCTTTCTCGACGCGATCTCGAAGTAGTTACGGAACTGGTTCTCGAGCAGTCCATAATACCGCTTTACCTTCTGCTTCTCCCGAAGCTGTACGCCATACTCCGACTGTTTACTCCGCCGCCTGGGCTGTACTCCAGGCGGTAATTTCTTTTTCATGATTTCACACTTACTCGAAAGGCATCGTTCGCCCTTGAGCATGAGCTTTATTCCCTCCCGTCTGCACAAGCGACAAGAGGGTCCTCTGTATCTACCCATGAGTCCTCCATACCTCATTCAGTATGCTGCTAAAATTAAGCTTCGCAAGTTAAGCTA